>Ga0307373_10007933_pt1 | contig 16342 bp, 20 predicted proteins | sample OX2MG_FD_202534 | JGI IMG/M metagenome (GOLD analysis project Ga0307373, IMG submission 202534) | Soil microbial communities from Risofladan, Vaasa, Finland - OX-2 | ecosystem: Environmental > Terrestrial > Soil > Coastal area > Acid sulfate soil | place: Finland: Risofladan, Vaasa | collected... | reverse complement strand
GCCAGCACATCGGCGACGTCGATGCCGGTCTGCTCGGTGTAGATTTTGAGAAAGCGCGTGATGAGATCGGGTGCGAAGCGGTCGAAGCCGGCGTCGACGGCTGTGTGCGTGGTGAACAGATTGCCCACGCGCGTCGCGGCCAGCGCCGCGGCGAAGCTCTGCCTGGTCTCCGTCATGAAATCGCGGGCACGCTCCACCACCGCGAACGCCGCGTGGCCTTCGTTCAGGTGGCAGACCTCGGGCTTGACGCCGAGTGCCGCGAGCAAGCGCCAGCCGCCGATCCCGAGCAGCAGCTCCTGCTGCAGCCGCAACTCGGCCCCGCCGCCATAAAGCTCGCTGGTGATACCGCGGTATGCGGGGTAGATCGCCGCGTCGTTGCTGTCCAGCAGGTACAGTTTCACGCGCCCGACCTGCGCCTGCCAGGCGCGCAGCCAGACCGCGTAACCGGGCAGGGTGATTTTCAGGCGCAGCCACTCGCCGTCGGGGTGGCGCAAAGGCGTGATCGGCAGCTGCCCAGGGTCGTTGTAGGGGAACAGGCTTACCCGCGAGCGGTGCATGCCACCGGGTCAAGCGCTCTCACTGCACTGGGCCTGCTTGGCAACCGCCAGACTGGGAGGATTTGCGAACACCAAACGCACAGAGCGCCCGGTATGGGACACCTTGTGGAAGGGGTGGGCACGTCTGCAGGAACGGATCCAAGGTTATTGGCTGGTCCAGAAAATGGCGGCTCAAATGTGATCAAGAGACAGCCGGTGGCCGGGGGACTCCCAAGGTTTGACCTATACCGCGGTCGTGAATCTGGAATCTCGACCAAGAGATGAGGGTTCCGATGAACAGAGTCCCAGCGCCTTGGCCATACGCGCTGGGACTGCAAGTATCACGGGGTGTACATCCAGAAGTGCCGCAAGAAGCGGATCTTCGGGCAGCTTCGGAGGCCTCTGGGTGAGGCATTCCTGAGTTGGCGGATCAGCGCGGTTGCCAGATTGTGGAGGGACACCTGATGCCGGATCATGTGCACCTGTGCATCAGCATTCCGCCAAAGTGTTCGGTCGCGAGTGGGGTGGGGCACACTCCACTCGCCGGACTATGTGATCAACGTCGGCGGTATCATCGACACTCACTACAACGGCCCCGGCTACGACACCAATGGTTGTGCGCGCGCATCTCGAACGTATTAGCAACACCCTGAGCGCGATTTTCAGCCTTGTCGGGCGGCAAGGGCGCTCCACCGACGCCGTTGCCGACAGCATAGCCGAAGCCCGTTTTCGCGGAAACACCGAATGAAGCCGTCCAGCCTGGACTACGTCGATGCGTTGGCCGAGCGTCTTGTTGCCCGTAAACAACGTCTGGCCGTGGCAGAATCCTGCACCGGCGGCCTGATCGCCGCCTGGCTCACCGCCCGGCCTGGCAGTTCGGCCTGGTTCGACCGCGGCTTGGTCACCTATTCCAACGCCGCCAAGCGCGAGCTGCTGGGCGTGTCCGAGGAGACCCTAGAACAACATGGCGCTGTCAGTGCTGCCACGGTGCTGGCGATGACGCAGGGTCTGTTGGCACGCAGCGGCGTCGACTGGACGCTGGCCGTCAGCGGCGTCGCCGGCCCCGATGGCGGCACGCCCGAAAAGCCTGTCGGCACGGTCTGGATCGCGTGGCAGGGAGCTGGCGTGGCGCCTTCGTGCAGTCGTTTTCTGTTCGTCGGAGATCGCGCCGAGGTTCGACGTCAATCCGCACTGGCGGCCCTCGACGGTCTGGGGTTGTTGATCGATGCCGCTGCTGCAGGCTGAGGTGCATGAGAGTGTTTTTGAGCCCCTCTCCCGCAAGCGGGAGAGCAACTGTGTTCACAGCCAAGTGGTGACAGGGTGCGCATTCCAAGGTTTTTGATCGCGCACCCTGGCATTGAGGGCAGTCAGGGGTTTTCGCATGACCGCAGTGCACGCGACTGTGAAAGGCTTGCCGACGTCGATCAGGTGCTGATGGAACGCGGCCAGAGGCCCTTTGCCGGTGCGCACCCTCGAGAGTGCGGCCTGGGTCAGGGCACTGCGTACCTCAGAGCGTCCGCGTGCCGATGGCTATCGACGGCGTTTCGGATTGCATCTGGCGCAACGGTGTCCGGTTTGCAGTGAACATGCCTCCTTCTTGGCGACGAACCCGGATTTATCCTGCCACAGCCGCATCTGGGTCGATCCGGGGCAAGCTTACAACGCCGCAGTCAGTTGGCCGAGACGGTCGGTGAGGCGGGTGTTCTCGCTGTAGTCGACCGGGCAGTCGATGAGGATGACGGTGTCCAACGCCAGCGCTTCTTGCAGCGCGGGCAGCGGTTGATGGGCGGTGCTGATTTGAACGCCGCGGTAGCCGTAGCTCTCGGCCTGCTTGACGAAGTCGGGGTTGGTGAAGGAGATGTAGGCAGTGCGGCCGATCTCCAGTTCCTGCTTCCATTTGATCAGGCCGTAGCTTTCGTCGGTCCAGATCAGCACCACGAATGGAATTTTCTCGCGCATGGCGGTTTCCAGCTCCTGCGAATTCATCAGGAAGCTGCCGTCGCCCATCGTCGCCAAGCACCTTGCGCTCGGGACGGGCAAGCTTGGCACCGAGGGCGCCGGGCAGGCTAAAGGCCATCGTCGTCAGGCCGTTGGAGATCAGGCAGGTGTTTGGAGGCATAACTGGGATACAGATGCGCCATCCACATCTTCAGCGCGCCGGTGTCGGCCAGCACGATGTCCTCGCGGCCCATGGCGGCGCGGATGTCGGCAACGATGCGCTGTGGCTTGAGCGGATAGGCATCGTCCACGGCTCCGCGTTTCAATTCCGTCTCGGGCATTTCCTTGAGACGTTGGATCAGAGCGTGATCGGCACTCGGACAGATGGGCTTGCGTTCCACCAATGCGTCGAGCGTGCCGATGCTGCTGCCTTGGATGCCGACGGCCAGCTCGTAGTTGGCATCGACTTCGGCCGGCGTGCGGCGGATGTGGAGGATGGTCTTGTCGCGATCCGGGTTCCAGCGTGCCGGTGCGTATTCGATCAGATGGGGTGCTCTCAAGAAAGGGATTTTTTCGTACGCTAACGTCACGGGTTGACCGGATTGCCGCCGGTGCCTGGCGCATCATTGACGACGAGTCGCGGAGCAAGAAAGCAGCCTGTACAGTGCCTATGGTTTGCCTTTACGCTGACACGAGCGAAGACAAACTGAGGAGCAGAGGGTGCGTGCGAAGGCGTCGATAACCGTGCAGATTGTCCTGGAGAGCGAAACACGAATAGGACCGGGCAAGGCAGATTTGCTACAAGGCGTGCTCGAAACTGGCTCGATCGCGGCAGCGGGTCGGCGCCTGAGCATGAGTTACAAACGCGCCTGGTATCTCATCGATACGCTCAATTCCGCCTTTAAAGAACCGCTCGTCACCGCGGTAAAAGGCGGCCGCAGCGGAGGCGGAGCGCACCTGACGGCTACCGGCCACGCTGTCCTCGCCCAATATCGCAACATCGAAGAGATCACCCGGCGCGCAGTGGCGACGGAAATCAAGGAACTCGCAAACCTTGCGAAACCGCCTGGCGCTCAGAGCGTTACGGAATAATCACTATAGTTGTCGATATAGCCGTTTGGCTATATCGTACGAGCATGAAAAAACTCCTTCGACTCCTTTCGTTCGCGCTCGCTTGCGGCTTGGCTTGCGGCTTGGCTTGCGGCTCACTAACTGCTGACTATGCGCAATCGGCGCCTCCGATCGCGGCAGCCGCCGACCTCAAATTTGCGCTCGACGAGGTGGCGACGCAGTTCAAGGCCGATACGGGGCGCGAGGTGAAGCTCACCTTCGGGTCGTCCGGCAATTTTGCGTAGCAGCTTCAACAGGGGGCGCCGTTCGAGATGTTTCTTTCGGCCGATGAAGGCTTCGTGTTCAAGCTTGCCGATGCAGGCAAAACAATTGATAGAGGCACGCTGTACTCAGAGGGAAGAATCGTGCTGTTCGCACCGCACGGTTCCCCGCTTACGCCCGACGCGCGATTTGAGGATTTGAAAGCGGCGTTGAAAGATGGCCGGCTGCAAAAGTTCGCGATCGCAAACCCCGAACATGCGCCATACGGCCGCGCGGCGGAACAGGCGCTCGAATCTCAAGGTCTGTGGGAAGACGTTAAGCCGAAGCTGGTGTTGGGAGAAAACGTCGCCCAGACTGCACAATTCGCGACCTCTGGCTCGACACAAGGGGGCATCTTTGCCTATTTGTTGGCACTGTCACCCGAGGTCGCCAAGCTTGGCTCGTTTGTGCTGATCCCGGCCGACTGGCACAGACCCCTGCGGCAACGAATGGTGCTGATGAAGAATGCGGGCGAAGCCGCCAAAGCCTTTTACGCCTACGTCCAGACGCCGGCGGCTCGCGCCATTTTCCGAAAGTTTGGATTCGTGTTGTCGGGCGAAGTGAAGTAATCGTATGGACTGGTCCGCGCTCGCGCTTTCCCTCCGGCTCAGCGCAATGACCGTCCTCATCCTGCTGCCGATCGGAATCTTTCTCGGCCGCTTTCTGGCATTCAGGCGTTTTCGTGGCCGGGCTATCGTTGAGGCACTGCTCGCGTTGCCCCAAGTGTTACCGCCGACAGTACTCGGTTACTACCTGCTGCTCTCCTTCGGCGTCAATTCGCCGCTTGGGCAGGGCTGGCGAGCGCTGTTCGGACATTCGCTGGTATTCAGCTTCGATGGCCTATTGCTGGCTTCGATTCTGATCAATCTGCCATTCGCCGTCCAGCCAATGCAACGTGGGTTTGAATCTATCCCGAAGGAAGTGCGCGAGGCGGCGGCAGTATCGGGGTTCTCCCCCTCGCGGGTACTGTGGTCAATCGATCTGCCGCTCGCATGGCCGGGCATTGTCACTGCCCTCGTGCTCGCGTTTGCACATACGCTGGGTGAGTTCGGCGTGGTGCTGATGGTAGGGGGATCGATCCCGGGCGAAACACGGACGATCGCGATCGCGATCTATGACCGCGCGCAGTCGTTCGATACCGCCGCCGCTGGGACCATGTCGGCGCTGCTATTGATGATCTCACTCGCGGCGCTGGGTGTCACCTATGCACTGTCAAATCGGGTTGGCCGCCGTGCCTGATAACAGCGGCCTTGTGGTGCGTCTGCGCCAGACCGCCCCCTTTCCCCTTGCGATCGACTTCGTGTGTGGAATGGGCGAACTGGTTGCGCTGGTGGGCCCGTCGGGTAGCGGGAAAAGCACGACGTTGCGCGCCATTGCCGGTCTGCACTTCCCACAGCAGGGACACGTAAGCTGCCGTGGCGGAGTCTGGTTCGACAGTGCGGCGGGCATCGACGTGCCGCCTCATCGTCGGCACGTCGGACTGGTGTTTCAATCGTATGCGCTGTTTCCCCATATGACAGCGCTCGGTAACGTGACGGCCGCATTGCTGCACTGGCCTGCGTCCGAGCGTGTCGAGCGCGCACGGGCACTCCTTCGCCTCGTTCATCTTGACGGCATCGAAGAGCGGCGACCGTCGGCCCTGTCCGGAGGGCAGCAGCAGCTGGTGGCAGTCGCCCGGGCACTCGCTCGTGAGCCTGATGATGTACTGCTCCTCGATGAGCCGTTCTCGGCGGTGGATCGCCGCACTCGCCGCGAGCTGGTGAACGAATTGCATGAATTACGCTCGGCCGTCTCGGTGCCGATCGTGCTCGTCACCCACGATTTGGATGAAGCAGCGGACCTCGCGGACCGTTTGTGCGTCATCGATCGCGGCGAAACCCTGCAGATCGGCCAGCCCGCCGACGTGCTTGCAGCCCCGGCGAGCCAACGGGTACGCGACGCGCTGGATCTTCCTGAGGAGGATGCTTGATGGTTTCGCTAGAGAATCTTCACTCGCCGATTCTGGTGCGCGGGACCGGCGATATTGCCTCCGCAGTAGCCGTGCAACTGTTTCGCGCGGGCTATGCGGTTCTGCTGCACGATGAGCCTGCACCGACTGCTCTACGTCGTGGCATGGCCTTCACGGATGCCGTATTCGACGGCATCGCCATGCTTGATGGGATCGACGCTCGTCTTGTGGATGTGTCTCCTGCGTTACACGGGGCGCTCATCGCGCGCAATTCCGTGCTGGTTACGGTTGCCGCTTTCGCTGACGTGCTTGCAAGCGCGGACTGGTCGGCGCTCATTGATTCCCGGATGCGCAAGCGCGCGACGCCCGAGCTGCAACGTGGTTTGGCGCCGCTGACCATCGGCATCGGACCGAACTTTGTTGCCGGTGAAACTGTCGATTTTGCGATCGAAACAAGTTTGGGCGAGCGCATGGGCGCGATCATCCAATCCGGCGCGACCATGGCGCTTGCCGGTGAGCCCGAGTCGCTCGGTGGGGCGGGCCGCGAACGATTTATTTATGCACCGATCGCGGGTTGTGTTCGTACTGCCGCGCGCATCGGTGCCGTGGTCGCGAGCGGCGATGTTGTCGCGACCATCGGCGATGTTCCGTTGTCGGCTCCGCTCACAGGCGTCATCCGAGGTCTCGTGCATGCCGATGTGTTTGTTACGAGCGGGATGAAGGTTGTGGAGATAGACCCGCGAGGCGATCAGGCAACCGCCTTCGGTTTGGGAGAGAGACCCCGGCGCATCGCCGACGGCGTGCATCAAGCGCTCACAAATGCAGCCTCGTAGCGAATAAAAGGGAACCGTACCGCAAATGACAGAACAAAACTCCAAATCGCGGAATCGCCCGGCTGCTTTCTTTGGCGGCGGCATTATCGGCGCGCTTGGCGGCCTCATCGGTCTCGGGGGAGCCGAGTTTCGTCTTCCCCTTCTGATTGGTGTTTTTCGCTTCGCGGCGTTGGAAGCCGTAATCCTCAACAAGGCCATGAGCCTCGTCGTAGTCATTTCAGCACTTCCATTTCGGGCGAAGACAGTACCGTTCGGCGAGATTGCCGCGCACTGGCCTGTCATCGTCAATCTTCTGGCTGGGAGCCTGGTCGGCGCATGGCTAGGGGCAGGCTGGGCAATCCGCTTACGTTCGGAAACGCTCTACAAGGTGATCGCAATGGCGCTGGTAGCGATTGCGGTTGTTCTGATGCTCGGGCATGACGCGACGGCAGGCGCGCCCTTGTTCAGCGGCGTGACGCAAGCAGTGACGGGCGTTGCTGCCGGGTTCTTGATCGGGGTGTTCGCTGCGGTACTCGGCGTCGCTGGCGGCGAACTTCTGATCCCAACGTTGGTGCTGCTATTCGGAGTCGATATCAAGCTGGCTGGTAGCTTGTCGTTGGCCGTGAGCCTACCCACAATGCTCGTTGGATTTACCCGATACAGCCGTGACCAGAGCTTCTCGGTCCTCGGGCGCAACCGGGTTTTCCTGCTGGTGATGGCCGCTGGCTCGATCATTGGGACGTTCATCGGGGGCCGTCTCTTAGGATTCGTACCGGGCGCGGTACTGCTGCCAGGGCTTGCCGCCCTACTGGTCATTTCCGCGGTCAAAGTCTGGCGGCACAGTTAGCCCTTTAGATCAAGATGGCTCTGACTGACAGCAATGCTCCCTGGTCCACAGAGAGTCTGGTTGAAGTACACCCTAACCTGATGTCAGGGATGACTGTCAGAACCGTCAGGATCGGGCCGGTTAATGGATTATTTGACGGTCGCCTCGGGAAGTCATAGATTTCAAGTTGACATTTTTACCGGAAGTCCGTCATGAACGGCCAACGCGTCGGCTATGTTCGGGTCAGAACCTTCGAGCAAAACGTAGTGCGCCAGCTCGATGGAGTCGAGCTTGACCGGACCTTCACCGAGCAGGCATCGGAAAGGACACGAAGCGCCCGCAGCTCGACGCGTTGCTGGCCTTCGTGCGCAACGGCGACACGGTGGTCGTGCATAGCATGGACCGGCTTGCCCGCAATCTGGACGATCTTCGCCATATCGTTCAGGTGTTGACCAAACGTGGGGTGCGTATTGAGTTCGCAAAGGAATGTCTGACGTTCACGGGCGAGGACTCGCCAATGGCTAATCTGATGTTGTCGGTGATGGGCGCCTTCGCGGAATTTGAGCGCGCGCTGATTCGTGAGCGCCAGCGGGAGGGCATCGCTCTGGCAAAGCAACGCGGCGCCTATCGCGGTCGTAAGCCGGCCTTGTCCGACGCCCAGGTTGCCGACCTCCGCCGTCGCGTAGAGGATGGGGAACGTAAAGCCCAACTTGCTCGCGAATTTGGTATCAGCCGCGAAACCCTGTACCAGTGTCTGGGCTCGACGAGGTGAATCTTGCCCCGCCGAGAACTGCTTACCCCTGATCAGCGAGCCCAGCTGTTTGCGTTCCCCGAGGATGAAAGCGAACTGATTCGTCTGGCCACATTGTCGACGGAGGACTTTGCGTTTGTGCGACAGCATCGAGGCGGCCACAACCGTCTCGGTATCGCGGTGTTGATGGTCTACCTGAGCTATCCCGGTCGGGTTTTGGGACCTGCTGAGAAGCCGCATACGCCGATCATCGGCATCGTCGCGGCGCAACTGGGCGTTACGCCGGCGGTGTGGGTGTATACGCTGCACGCGACGAAACGCGTCGGGAACACCTGCAGGAACTCCTAGCCAGGCTGGGCCTGGTGCAATTCAGTCGGCAGCACTATCGTGCGCTGGTCGAGTTGCTGCTGCCGGTTGCGATGCAGACCACCCAAGGCGTTGTGCTTGCACAGACGGCGGTTGACGAACTCCGGCGTCGGCATGTGCTGTTGCCGCCGCTCCCTGCGCTCGAAAAGCTATGCGCGGCCGTGACTACACGTGCACAGCGCGAAGTGCGAAGTGCACCGCCTCTTGACCGCGCCGCTGACAGATGAGCAGCGCCTTGCGCTCGACCAGCTCCTGTTACCTCTCACCGATCGCCCCGTCAGCAAGCTTGCCTGGTTACGGCAATCGCCGGGCGAGCCCAGCGCGAAAGCGGTTCTCGCGCACATCGAGCGCTTGCATGCAATCCGATCGCTCGGTCTGCCGGAGTGTATTGGCCGAACGATCCATCAGAACCGCCTGTTGCGTCTGGCGCGTGAAGGCGGGCAAACTGCTGTCTACCAGCTCGAAGAATACGAAACAGATCGGCGTCACGCCACGCTCGTCGCGATCCTGCTCGACACCGCCGCGACGCTGACCGACGAGATCCTCAATCTCCACGATCGGCTCATCGGGTCATTCTTCACCAAGGCCAAACACAAATACGAGAAGCGCTTCGCAGCCGATGGCAAAGCTGTCAATGAAAAGGTACGCCTCTATGCTAAGGTCGGCGCTGCACTGATCGCGGCGAAGGAGGCCGGTGATGATCCGTTCCGGGCGATCGAGGCCATCGTTCCGTGGGATGCGTTCACAGCGAGCGTACGCGAAGCAGAGCAACTTGCTTGCGACGCGGAGTTTGATTCGATGACGTTGCTCATCGACCACTTCACGCAATTGCGGCGCTATTCTCCGACGTTCCTCAACACCTTCGAATTCCGCGCGGCATCAGCGCGTCAGGACCTGATGAACGCGATTGAAGTTTTGCGCGAGATGAACCGGACCGACGCCAGAAAAGTGCCAGCGGATGCGCCAACGGCCTTCGTCAAACCTCGCTGGGGGCGATTCGTGTTCAAGGAGGGCGGCATCGATCGCAGATTTTACGAGCTTGCCGCGATGAGCGAATTGAAGAACGCGCTTCGCTCGGGCGACGTGTCGGTTATCCGTAGCCGGCAGTTCAAGGATTTCGATGAATACCTGATGTCGCGTGCAACGTTCGACGATCAACATCGCGGGCACCGGCTGGGGCTGGTCGTGGAGACCTCGGCAGCCACCTATCTCGACGAGCTGTTCGCCCGTTTGCACGAAGCGCTTGACGAAACGGCGAAGCTTGCAGCGGCAGGCGAATTACCGGACGTTGATCTGAACGACAAAGGGCTCAAGATCACGCCGCTCGACGACGCAACCCCGGCAGCGGCCGACATCCTCACCCAGCAAGTCTATGATCTGGTGCCGCGCGTAAAGATCACGGATCTGCTGCTCGAGGTCGATCAGTGGACCGACTTCGCCCGGCATTTCACTCATTTGAAAAGTGACTCGGAGCCGTCTGAACGGACGCTATTGCTGACCGCGCTACTCGCTAGATGCCTTCAACCTCGAGCTGGAGAAAATGGCCGATGCCTGTCCCGGGACGAGCGTGGCGAAACTGTCGGGTTGGTGGCCTGGTATATCCGGGACGACACCTATCAGAAGGGGTTAGCCGAGCTGGTCAACTATCAGCATGGCTTGCCTTTCGCCGCGTATTGGGGGGAGGCACGACCTCGTCATCCGATGGTCAGCGCTTCCGGGCAGGAGGGCACGGTCAGGGCGCTGGATATCGGAACGCGAAGTATGGCAACGAACCCGGCGTACTGTTTTATACGCACATCTCCGACCAGTACGCGCCGTTCCACACCAAGGTCATCAATTCTCCGGTGCGTGATGCCACGCATGTCCTCGATGGCTTGCTGTATCACGAGTCGGAGCTGCGTATTGAGGAGCACTATACGGACACCGCTGGCTTCACTGACCACGTGTTTGCGCTTAGCCACTTCCTCGGATTCGAGTTTGCGCCACGCATTGCCGATCTGGCCGACAAGAATCTGTATGTGCCGGGCAAGGCCGGCGACTGGCCGGCGCTGTCGTCGCTAATTGGTGGTTCGATCAACCGCAAACTGATGACGTGGTTCGACTGGCCGCATCAATACAGCAAGGCACGGTGACGGCTTCGCTTATCTTGCGCAAGCTCAGCGCGTATCCCCGACAAAACGGTCTTGCTGTCGGCTTGCGTGAACTTGGCCGCATCGAGCGTACGCTGTTCACGCTGAAATGGCTCCAGGACCCAGCATGGCGCCGTCGTGTGTCCGCTGGACTGAACAAGGGCGAGGCCCGCAACTCGTTGGCGCGAGCAGTGTTCTTCTATCGGCTAGGCGAGATACGGGACCGTTCGTACGAAAACCAGCGGTACCGGGCAAGCGGCCTGAATCTGGAGCGGTCGATTGCAGCCTTGCGGCAGCAGCGCGAGATCGATGACAGCTTAATCCCGCACGTTGCGCCGCTGGGCTGGAATCACATCAACCTGACGGGCGACTATGTGTGGCACGCCAACAAACGCGTCGCCAAGGGGCGATTCCGACGTTGCGCGCCGGGAAAACGACTAAGGCGAAGTCTTAACGAACCGAAGTCTTAACGAACGAAAAAATCCCTTTCTTGAGAGCACCCCAGATCGTAGCCGATGGCGATGACCTGATCGGCGGCGTCGAAGCCGAAGTTGGAGTAGTCGTGTTCCATGAAACCGATGGTGCCAAGCGCGTTGGCATGATCGGCGGGCAACACGCCCTTGCCGGCGAAGGTGGTAGCCACCGGCAGGTCCAGCGCCTCCGCGAAGCGCTGCAGTGCGGCTTCGGCGTGATCGCGTGCGACCCCAGGGTCGGCCAGTACGATCGGGTTTTTTGCTGTGGCCAGCAGGGCCATGGCGCGTTTGAGCTGGTCGCTGGACGGTTCGGTGTCGCGCGGCAGGTTAATCTTCAGTGGCCGAGCCTGAGACGGTGCCGCCGAGACGTCTTCGGGCACGATCACGGCGGTGGCGCCCGGGCGTTCGGTCTGCGCGGTCTTGAACGCCTTGCGCATCACCTCGGCCGCTGCTTCTGCCTGCGTGACGGTCCCAACCCACTTTGTCATTTGTTTAAAAAATGCATAAATATCAATTATCTGATGCGTTTATTCCTTAAGGAAAACCCCCGGCTTTGCCGGGGGACTCCCCGTAGTTTGACCTGTGCGCCGGTCATCGTGAGCCTTCGGTCTCTGCAAAGATGACGAGGAACACGATGAAAGAGTATCAGTGCTTGAGTCACACGCGATGGGATTGTAAGTACCCCGTGGTGTATATCCCGAAGCGGCGCAAGAAGTAAGGTGTTTGGTTTGGTGAGGCAGCATCTGGGAGAGATACTGCACGAGTTGGCGAGGCAGAAGGAATCGAAGATTGTGGAAGGGCACTTGATGCCGGATCATATCCACATGTGCATCAGCATCCCACCGAAGTACTCGGTATCGGGCGTAGTGGGCTATATCAAGGGCAAAAGCGCGATCACGAGTGCACGGAATTTTGGAGGGCGGCAGTGGAACTTTACCGGAGAGAGTTTCTGGGCCCGTGGCTACTTTGTCTCGACAGTTGGACTCGACGAAGCGATGGTGCGAGCGTACATCCGTCACCAAGAAGCGGAGGATGAGCGATACGATCAGATGAAGTTGGGCGTGTAGCTGGTCGCCTTCAGGCGACTCACGCTGTTATGGCGCCTTTGAGGCGCTCACCCTAAAGCCCCCGGCTCTGCCGGGGGATACTTACTTAAAATTCTTATTAAGACCGGCCTGAGCCGCCAACGCCACCAATGGATGGCCGTCCAACTGGGCGTCGGCGGTGCCCAGCGCGAGGTTGATGGCGCCGGGGCCGAGCGTGGCCAGGCACACGCCGGACGCCCCGTCAGTCTTCCATACATATCGGCCATGAACGACGCGCCCTGCTCGTGCCGGGTGGTGATGAAGCGGATTGTCGAGTCGAGCAGCGCATCCATCAGATGCAAATTTTCTTCGCCGGGAATGCCGAACACGTATTCGACGCCCTCTGCTTCCAGACACTCGACGATCAGTTGCGAGACATTGCGGGGTTTTTTATGGGTCATCGAGAAATTCCCTGTGTGACGGGGTGGCGAAATTGGCGTTCAGGGGCTATCCGCAGGCATTCAGACAAGAACTGCCACCGATTCCTGACCGGTGAGTGCGTAGCGTGCTGGCCTGAGTATAGGCAGGCCTGACGCCACGGAGTTCAGATCAGCCCGGCACCGATGTCGATGGGTATTTTTCAGGCAGCCCCAGACACAGCCCGGAAGCCAGCAACAGAACCCCGACCAGCACCCACAACACCGTCGCCGGACCTTGAACATCGGAGATCCATCCCAGGCCGGTCAGCATCAGTGCAGCGAAGCCGTTGGACAAGCCCAGCGCCAGTCCCGATCCGAACGAGCGATTTTCCGGAAACAGGTCCTGGCCGATGATGACCGTCAACGGCAGCGTGGCAAACAGGGCGATGCCGAGCAGGCTCAGCAGCAGCCATTGCCACAAACCGCTGCTGAGCATGAACAGGCTGAGCAGCGCGGCGCTGAGCAGTCCGGAAACGAACAGGATCGGCCGGCGGCCGATACGATCAGCGAGATGTCCGCCACCGACGTTGCCGATGATGCCAACCACCAGCAATACGGTGATCATGCTCGCGCCGACCGTCAGTGAGTGTCCACGCTGATGCCACAGCACCGGCAAAAAGGTTGTGACTCCGAACATGGTCAGTGCGCGCAGCGACGAAAACGCCACCAGCAACGTTGCCGGTGCCCAGTGCGAGCGCCAGTGGATGGGGTTTGCCGTGGCACTGCGACGCGGCTGGATCGGCAACCGCCGCCACAGCAACGGCACGCTGATCAGGGTCGGCAGGCTCAACAACCACAGATTCCGCAGACCGAAGTGGACGACGACCAGACTGGCCAACAACGGCCACAGACCGCGGCCGATTTCGCCGCCGACCAGATACAGCGCCATGCTCGAGCCTTGCCTCGATCCTCCCAGCAATCTCGCTCCCGCCATCGCCTGCGGGTGGAACGTCGCGTTGGCGACACCCATGCACAGCAACAACAGGGCCAGCGTCCAGGGGCTGGGCGCGAAACCGATCAGCGCGCCACCGAGACTGGTGCCGAGCACGCCGATCAGGATCAACATCCGTCCGCCGATGTGATCGGCCACCCAGCCGGTGACCGGCTGCAACGTCTGGCCGATCAGCAACGCGGTCATCACTGCACCGGCCAGACCAACGCGCAGGTTTAGGCCGATCAGCACCGCCGGCAGCACGCCGGGCAGGTAGTTGGCGGCACCGTCGTTGAGAAAGTGCAGCCAACTCAGGTTGGACAGCCGGCCATAATCCGGCGTGTTGTGGATGCCTGTGGCCATCGTGTCGGATCAGATCGGCACTACCGGAACGGGCCTGGCCGGGAATCGGCTAATTTTTATGCGTGGCACGGTTTGCTTTTGTAGCCGGTCGGAGGGCGCTATCATTAGCGTCGAGAAGTTCCGGGGCGCTCGGGGAGAGTGAGTCGTGAGGGTCCGGAACGTCTGCGATTGTTTCATGATACGAGGGGGCTCGAGATAGCGGCTGAATCCGCGTTGCGGTGTGCGCTATGGTTGGCGGGTGCGCAGGGGTTTTTGAGGGGCGGCAGTATTCGAGTAGACCCGAAGTTTCAGGACAACGATACAAATACATGCACATGCAGAGATCCATGAGCCGGAACCCGCCGTCTATAGACCGACGCGGAGACGGTGACCATGACCGCCGTGTTCTGGAACCCGCCACGCTGGTGGATGCGCTGGAGACGGCTGCGGCGAGCCGTGAGGGGCTCAATTTCTATTCCGGACGTGGCGAACTGCAGGAGACCCTGAGCTACCGTCAACTCCGCGATGAAGCGGTGCTGGGCGCGCAGCGCTTGCTGCAAGCAGGCTTGGTGCGCGGCCAGACGGTCGGTCTGGTGGCTGCCACCAATGGAGATTTCGTCAAAACTTTCTTTGCCTGCCAGTACGCCGGGCTGGTGCCGGCACCGTTGCCGTTGCCCACTGCGCTGGGCGGACGTGAGCATTATCTCGAACACCTGCGGCGCATGACGGTGTCGGCCAAGGCCGGGGCGGTGCTGAGTCCGGCTGCGATGGTGTCTTGGGTGGAGCAGGCTTGCGAGCGACTGCCGCTGACCTACGTTGGTACTTATGCGCAATTGCCGTCGGCCGCTGCGCAAGCTCAAGCACTGCCAACGCCGAGGCCGGATGATCTGGCCTATCTTCAGTTTTCGTCCGGCAGCACACGGTTCCCCCGCGGTGTCGCGATGACCCAGCGCGCGGTGCTGGCCAACACTGGCAGTATCGTGCGCGACGGACTGCGCGCGTGCGCAGGTGACCGCTGCGTCAGCTGGTTGCCGATGTATCACGACATGGGGCTGGTGGGTTTTCTGCTGACGCCGTTGAGTTGCGCCATTTCAGTTGATTTTCTGCCCACCCACGAATTCGCCCGGCGCCCGTTGGTCTGGCTTGATCTGATCTCGCGCAACCACGCGTCGTTGTCCTACAGCCCTTCGTTCGGTTATGAGCTGTGTGTGCGCCGGGCGGAGCGTGGTGTGCCGGCCGGACTCGATCTGTCCAGCTGGCGCGTGGCCGGGATTGGCGGCGACATGATCCGTCCGCACGTATTGCAGCGATTCGCCGAAACTTTTGCAGCGGCCGGCTTCAGATCCTCGGCCTGTGTTGCCAGCTACGGCATGGCGGAAGCGGCGCTAGCGTTATCGTTCGCGCCGCTGGATGCCGGTTTGCGCGTCGATCGCATCGATACTGATCGTCTCGAACACGAGCATGAGGCGCATCCACCGCAAGACGATGCCGTTGGACGCACACGCGAGTTTGTACATTGCGGGGCGATCCTGCCTGGACACTGGGTCGAGGTGCGCGACGATCACGGCCAGTCGTTGGCGGAACGTCGCGTCGGCGTGATCCATGTGCGCGGTCCCAGCCTGATGCGCGAATATTTCGGCGAACCGGAAGAAACCGCGCGGGTGTTGTCGGCGGACGGCTGGTTGAATACCGGCGATCTCGGTTATCTAAATGAAGGCGAAATCGTCATCACCGGACGCGCCAACGACCTCATCATGCTCAACGGCCGCAACATCTGGCCGCAGGATCTGGAGTGGACCGCCGAGGCCGAGATCGAGGAGGTACGCAGCGGCGGCGTGGCCGCGTTCTCGGTCGAAGGCGAACCGGCCGATACCGTGGTGGTGTTGTTCGAGTGTCGCAGCAGCGACCGTGAGGCGCGCGCGGCGCTGCGTGCGGCGTTGGGCGGGGTGCTGTGGTCGCGTTTCGGTATCAAGGCACAGGTGGTGCCGGTGCCGCTGCGGGCGCTGCCGCAGACTTCTTCTGGCAAACTCAGCCGCGCCAAGGCCAAACAGCTCTATCTGCACGGTGTGTTCGACGAAACCGGTGTCGTCGTCAGCGCCTGAACAGCCTCTGGTTGCGGTCACCGGCGCCAGCGGCTTCATCGGTCGCCATGTCCTGTCCGTGCTTGGCGGTGCCGGCTACAGGGTGCGCATTATGATGCGGCGAGTGCCAGCCGAGCCGCTGTCGAGCGGGTCGACTGTCGAAATCGTCCGTGGCGATTTGGGCGACTCGGCAGCACTGGCGGCACTGGTGTCCGGTGCGACTGCCGTGGTGCATCTGGCCGGATGTATCAAGGCCAGATCCAGAGACAGCTATTTCAAAGTCAACCGCGACGGTACCGCCGCGCTGGCCGAAACGGTACGGCAACACGCGCCG
>Ga0307373_10007931_pt1 | contig 16346 bp, 12 predicted proteins | sample OX2MG_FD_202534 | JGI IMG/M metagenome (GOLD analysis project Ga0307373, IMG submission 202534) | Soil microbial communities from Risofladan, Vaasa, Finland - OX-2 | ecosystem: Environmental > Terrestrial > Soil > Coastal area > Acid sulfate soil | place: Finland: Risofladan, Vaasa | collected... | reverse complement strand
CATGCGGCGTCGGCCCCGGCGGTGGTCACGGCAATTTCCATTCCCCAGGTCCCGCAACGCGGCAAGCGGGGCCGTGGTTCACGCCGCTGCGGCCGACAGTCGCGAGCGCTCGAGTTCGCCCTGGTACTCGGCGATGCGCCGGCCGAGGCGCTCGCGCCAGCCCTGCGCGGCCGCGCCGCTCAGCGCCAGCGCATAGCCATAGCCGGCGGTGGCGGCCAGTTCGGCGGTGTCGAGCGCGCCCAGCACCCAGTGCAGCATCACCGCCGCGAAGGTGAGATCGAGGTCGCGCTGCAGCAGCCGCGCATCGATGCCGGGCGCAAGCGCGCCCTCCGCCGCCGCCGCCTCGACCAGGGCCAGCCAGAACGCCGCGCGCTCGGGCTGGGCCAGCGCCGCGCGCACGTCGTGCTTGCCGCTGGTGTCGAAGACGCCGGTCCAGAGGGTGCGGTAGAAGTCCGGATCCTGGACATAGTAGCCGATGGAAAGCTCGAGCGCCTCGAAGATGCGCTCGAGGGCGCCGGCCGGGCGCCGGCGCGCGAACCGGGCGTGGAAGTCCTGGATGTCCTCCAGCACCGCCAGCACGATCGCCCGCTTGGAGCCGAAGAGGTTGTAGGGCGTCGAGAGGCTCACCCCCGCCCGGGAGGCGATGGCGCGCATGGAAAGCCCGGTGTCGCCGGTCTCGCGGATCAGGTCGCGCGCCGCCGTCACGATCCGGTGCCGCCGTTCGGCCTTGGCGTCCTCGCGTCTGCTCATCGGGCGCTCCTCGCACGCTCCCCATAACACGTACCGGAATTCGCCGCCTCCCGGCATCGACGGCGCGGAGCGCCGCAGAGGTTGCAACTCATCGCCGAGGACGACGCAGGTGGATCCCTTCGCCTGTCGCCGCTAGCTTCGCCCGATGTTCGAGGATCTCGAAGCCCGCGGCTTTCAGTTCGAGTTTCTCAGCCATGCCGCTGCGATCCTGAAGGTCGACTTTCCCGACGCGCTCGACGAGCTGCGCCGCGCTCTCGAGCACGTCTCCGTGCCGATCGAGGAGTTGATCGGATCGGGTGGCGGCGAAACCAAGGGCACACAGAGGCTGCGACACGCCCTCGCCGAACTCGGCTGGCCGAAAGAGACCTTCACCATCGAAAAACGGATCAACGGCGCTGCGCGCGAATCGGTGTCGCATGTCGTCGACCATGTGCGCCGGTTGTCGAACGGGGTGGTCGCGCTTGAACTCGAGTGGAACAACAAGGACCCGTTCTTCGATCGCGACCTCGAGAACTTCAAGCGCCTGCATGCGGAGGGCGCCATCGACGTCGGCGTGGTCGTGACGCGCGGCGCCTCATTGCAGGACGCTTTGGTGGGCCTCGTTCGGCGCTTCGCCGATGAGCGGCAACTCGCCGGCGTGCAGGCGCTTCTGGCCCTGGGCCTCAATCCTACGCGGCGCCAGCAGAGCGATTTCGAGAGGCGCGTGCGCGGCGGTCAGACCTTTCGCGAAGCCTGGGCGCAAAGCTTCGTTCAGGACAAATACGGCGCATCGACGACGCATTGGCGCAAGCTCGACGATCGGCTCCGCCGCGGCGTCGGCAACCCGTGCCCGCTGCTGCTGATCGGACTGCCGGCCTCCATCGTCACCTTCGGCGAAGGACTCGACATCGCACGCTTCGAAAGCGACGAGGGCGCGCCTTCATAGCTCGAGGTCGCGGCGATGCGGTCGGTTTGCGAAAGGGTCGGTCCGCGGAGGTTTGACCACCGCCGCCGTCTCCCCGGACGGCCTGAAAGGGCGATCCGGGGCCGGGGCCTGCCGCTTCCAGGACGACTTCCAGCTCGGCTGCGGCGCGTCCGGCCCCGGCTCGCGCTTCGCTTGGCCGGGGTGACGACGATGATCAGCGTCTCGTTGACTCGGGCTCCTTGCCGTGAGCTGAAGGTCGCGAGGCCTTCCGAACAGAACGGGAACGCGTTAGTTTCGCGGTAATCTACCGGCCGGGATAAGCTCGATGCGCGATTCGCTCTTCTGGGGAGACCACCTGTCCATGAGCAAGGTCGGCGCCGACGCGGCCATCGACCTCGCGGGCTTTGCGCGTGGGCGCAGGTTCGCGACCATTCTGGCCGATCCGCCGTGGCGCTTCACCAACCGCACCGGCAAGATGGCCCCCGAGCACCGGCGCCTGGCGCGCTACGAGACCATGACTTTCGACGACATCTGCGCCCTGCCGGTGGAGGGCCTCGCCGCCGAGACGGCGCACCTCTACCTCTGGACCCCGAACGCCCTGCTGCCCGAGGCGCTGAGGGTGATGGACGCCTGGGGTTTCGCCTACAAGTCCAACGTCGTCTGGCACAAGGTGCGCAAGGACGGCGGCTCGGACGGTCGCGGCGTCGGCTTCTACTTCCGCAACGTCACCGAGATGATCCTCTTCGGCGTACGCGGCAAGAACGCCCGCACCCTGGCCGCCGGCCGCCGCCAGGTGAACATGATCGAGACCCGCAAGCGCGAACACAGCCGCAAGCCCGACGAGCAGTACGAGATCATCGAGGCATGCTCCCCAGGCCCCTACCTGGAGCTGTTCGCCCGCGGCGAGCGCCGGCGCTGGTCGGTCTGGGGCACCCAGGCCGACGCGGATTATGCGCCGACGTGGAAGACCTACGCGTACAACTCGGCGGTGGCGGCGGAGTAGGCTTGGTCGGGTCGCGGTTCGCCTATGCCGTCCGCGCCCCGGCGGGCGCCGCGGCGCCGGCCGACAGCGCCTGCTCCATGGCCGAGAGCAGGGCGCCGAGGTCGATCGGCTTGGCCACCACCCCGTCCATGCCCGCCGCGGCGTACTCCGCCAGCTGATGCGTCATCGCGTTGGCGGTGACGGCGACGATCGGCGTGAAGGCGCGGCCGCTCTCGCGCTCGCGCCTGCGGATCAGCCGGGTCGCTTCGACGCCGTCGATCTCGGGCATCTGGATGTCCATCAGGATGATGTCCCAGGTCTGGGCCTCCCAGGCGTCGAGCGCCTCGCGACCGTTGGCGACCATCACCGGATGGATGCCGGCCGCGCCCATCAGGGTCTTCAGCACGAGCTGGTTGGTGGCGTTGTCCTCCGCGGCCAGGACCCGCAGTTCCCCGCTCTGCCGCAGGTCTCTCGCCGCCGCGGTCGCCGGCGGCGCCTCTGCGGCCCGCGCCAGCGGCAGGGCCAGCGCGAAGCGGGCGCCCTGGCCAAGTTCGCTGGCGACTTCGATCTTTCCGCCCATCAGGCTCGCCAGCTCGGCGCAGACCGCGAGCCCCAGGCCGGCGCCGCCGTAGGCGCGCGCGAGCGAGGCGTCGACCTGGAAGAAGGACTCGAAGAGACGGGCGAGGTCGTCCGGGCCGATGCCGATGCCGGTGTCGACCACCTCGAAGACCACGCGCTCGGCCCCGGCGCCGACGTGCACCCTGATCTCCCCCGCCGGCGTGAACTTCACCGCATTGTCGACCAGCCCGTAGAGGATTCGCCTGATGCGGGCGGGATCGCCGACGTAGCGGCCGCGCGCTTCCTCGTCGACCGCGCACCTGAACCCGATCCCCTTCCCGGTCGCCAGCGGCGCATAGGTGGCTGCGACACCCTCCACCAGCCGGCCGAGATCGAACTCGACGTTCTCCAGCTCCAATGAGCTCATCTCGATCCTGGACAGGTCGAGAAGATCGTTGAGCACCGCGAGCAGGCTCTCGCTGGAGCGGCGGATGATGCCGACGCGCTCGCGCTGGGCGGCCGTCAGCCGGTCGCCGGTCAAGGCCTGGGCCATGCCCAGCACCCCGTTCAGCGGCGTGCGAAGCTCGTGGCTCATGGTCGCGAGGAACTGCGACTTGGCCCGGTTCGCCGCATCGGCCGCCTGCTCGCGCTCCTCGGCCGCGAGGCGAGCCGTCATCAACTCGCCCCAGACGCCGGAGAGCTGTGCCCGCGCGGCCCAGAACTGGACCGCGAAAATCAGCACGGTGAGGGTTGGCGCAAGGGCGGCGAACACGTGGCCGCCGGCGAGCGCCGCTCGCGTCAGACCGACGCCGACCAGAGCCAGAATCCCCAGATAGGGCGCCATGCTCGCCACCAGGATCGCCGGCGAGCGATAGTAGCGCATCAGCACGTGCACCATCGAGACGCTCATCAGCGCGAAGGCGAAGAGGCGCTGGCCGGGGCCGCCTCTGGCGATCAGGACCAGGGCGGCGGTCGCGTAGATCGTGGTGGCGAGCACCCGCAGCGACGGCGCCCACCATCGCGCCTCCGCCGCCGAGCCGCGGCCGCCGGCCAGGCGGCGCAACACCAGATCCTCCGCGCCGACCGTGGCGACGATGGCGATCGCCCACGCGAGCACGAACGGCCAGGGCGCGACGCTCAGCCCGACCAGAGCGACCATGCTGACGCCGAGCGTCTGGACCAGCTGGTTGCGCCCGAGCTGGACGGAAACGGCGATGGCCTGGCGGCTTTCGGACGCGAGGCTCCGGGGCGCTGGCCGCAAGGTTGGCATGGGCAAGCCCTCCCTCCGCCGAAGAGTGTCACCTTGGCGGGGCTGACGGACCGTTAACAACCTGGGCGCGTCTCCCGCGAAACTATTTCGCGCCGGCCAGAGCTATCGGGCGCGGCTCGCCCTATATCTGACGGGCCGGACCGCCGACGCGCATCCGCGTCTGCGTGGCTGGCCAAAGGCGACCTCATGTCCAGACTGATCCAGCCCGTGGTTCACGCGAACCAGCATCTCTCCGATGGCCGCTCGACCCGCTCGGCCGCGTCGGCGCGCGTGCCGGACATTCTGGCGCGCAAGGGCACGCTGAAATGCCGGCCATGACCGGCCCGGCGCGGGTTCCGCAGAGCGGCGGCGCGTAGGGCGATCGGACGAACGCGGTCATTCGACCACGAAGCGCACCAAGGCGCTCCGAGTGGCCTCCGCCACCTCCGCTCATCGGGACAGAGGCACGATGTCCGACCGGGCGCTGAACAATTGGTTGGTCCATTCGCCCGATCAGTTGACGAGATAGGGTATGTCATTGACCTAGATGAGAACTGCCGGCTAGGTCACGGGCGTGCGCTACGAGTGGGACGAGGCCAAGAGGAGGCCACTCGCCTCGCACGCGGATTGCCGTTCGACGCAGCCGTTCTGCTGTTCGACCGCCCGGTCCTGGCCACGGTGGACGACCGCTTCGACTATGGCGAGACCAGGTTGCGGGCGATCGGCGAAGTCGCGGGGCTGATCCTCGTCTGCGCCTACACTGAAACGAGTGAGGTGCGGCGGGTCATCAGTTTGAGGCGGGCGAGCAGGAGAGAGCGTGATGCCTATCGTACGACGCACCAGGGCTGAAGTGGACGCCGCGGCCGTGGCGGCGGAATTGCGGGCGCAGCCCGAGCCCGACGATGCGGCCATCGAGGCGGCGGCGGCCGAGGACGACAGCGCCTGGAGCGACGAGGATTTCGCCCAGGCCGAGATCCTGGTCCCGCCTCCCACGCCGGCCGAGGTGAAGGCTCTGCGCGCGCGGCTCGGCCTCAGCCAGCCGCAGTTCGCGCGGCGCTTCGGGTTCAGCGTCTCGGCCATCCGCCAATACGAATATGGCCGCCGCAGCCCGAAAGGTCCGGCCACCACCCTCCTCAGGGTGATCCAGGCCGATCCGGAGGCGGTGGCGCGCGCACTGCGGGGACGGTGACGGCGCGGCGCCGCGTCGCCCGGTGCTCCCGCGGGATCGCCCGCCTGCGCTAGCGCCGCCTTAGCCCGCATGACGGCGGGGCTATTCTGGGCCGCGATCGGGCGAGCGCATGGCGCGCGCGCCTGCCGTTCGGCCAGGGATGATGTCGATGAGCGAACGCGACCGCGGGCCTGATCCGGCGCGGTGCGAACCTGGGCGAGCGCCCGGATCGCGCAATCGCATGTCCAGACCGATCACCCTCGGCATCCTCGCCCACCGCGACACACCGCCCGCCGAACCGCGGATGGCCGGGGTCGACGCCGCGCCGGCGACCGTAGACTACGGTTCGAATACGGCTGCGGCGGCGTGCTTCAGCCTCGATCCGACGTCTCGGACACCCGGAGAGGCCGGAGCAGCCACCGTTGCCAACGGTGCGAATACGGCCGGCGGAGGCGCGTGGTGAACGCCGCCACCGCTTTCGAACCGGGCCGCACCTTCGCCGCGGCGGCCGTAGACAACGGCGCGAATACGGACGGCGGCGGACGCCCGGGACGCCGCGCAGCGGCGCGTTCGTGCTTTTCGTGTCGGTCGTGGCGCCCCTTGGCTTGCCTGGAGCGGGAATGCCGACGGCCGGCGGGGAGCCTGGCGACCGTAGACTACGGTGCGAATACGGCTGCGGCGGCGGCGTGCTTCAGCCTGGATCGGGTGTCTCGGCCGCCGGGAGGGGCCGGAGCAATCACCGTTGACAACGGCGCGAATACGGCGGGCGGAGGCGCGTGGGTGAACGCCGCCACCGCTCCCGAGCCGGGTCGCACCTTCGCCGCGGCGACCGTAGACTACGGTGCGGATACGGTGTCCGCGCTGGCGGAGCGGGCCATTCCCCTAGCGCCGCCGCCCCTTGCGGAAGCGCTCGGCCGCCTCGGCGCGGGCCGCGGCCCTGGCGCGCGTCGGCGCGGCGCGATCGACCGCCTCGCCGGCGGGCGTCAGCGCCTCGTTGGCGAACTCGAGGTCCAGCAGCTTCAGCCGCTTGACCTCGTCCCTGAGCCGCGCCGCCTCCTCGAATTCCAGGTTGGCGGCCGCGGCCCGCATGCGGCTTTCCAGGTCCTTCAGGGTGGTCTGGAAGTTGTGCCCGAGGAACGGGCGGGCGTCCTCGGCGACCCCGGCGTCGACGCTCACCCGGTCGCGCTCGTAGGGACTGGCGAGGATGTCCTTGATCTGGCTCTTTATGCTCTCGGGCGTGACGCCGTTCGCCGCGTTCCACGCCGCCTGCTTCTCGCGCCGCCGGCCGGTCTCGGCCATGGCGCGCTGCATCGAGCCGGTGATCTGGTCGGCGTAGAGGATCACCTTGCCGTCGATGTTGCGCGCGGCGCGGCCGATGGTCTGGATCAGGCTGGTCTCGGAGCGCAGGAAGCCCTCCTTGTCGGCGTCGAGGATGGCGACGAGGCCGCATTCGGGGATGTCGAGGCCCTCGCGCAGCAGGTTGATGCCCACCAGCACGTCGAAGGCGCCCAGCCGCAGGTCGCGGATGATCTCGATGCGCTCCAGGGTGTCGATGTCGGAATGCATGTAGCGCACCCGCAGGCCCTGCTCGTGCATGTATTCGGTGAGGTCCTCGGCCATCTTCTTGGTCAGCACCGTCACCAGGGTGCGGTAGCCGCGGCGCGCCGTCTCGCGGCACTCGGCGATGACGTCGTCCACCTGGCTGGCGGCGGCGCCGGTCGCGGTCCTGGAGACCGGGCGCACCTCCACCGGCGGATCGATGAGGCCGGTGGGCCGGATCACCTGTTCGGTGAAGACGCCGCCGGTCTTCTCCAGCTCCCACGGCCCCGGCGTCGCCGAGACGAAGACGCTCGCCGGCCGCATCGCCTCCCATTCCTCGAACTTCAGCGGCCGGTTGTCCATGCAGCTGGGCAGGCGGAAGCCGTATTCGGCCAGGGTGAACTTGCGCCGGTAGTCGCCGCGGTACATCGCCCCCAGCTGCGGCAGGGTCTGGTGGCTCTCGTCGACGAACAGCAGCGCGTTGTCGGGGATGTATTCGAAGAAGGTCGGGGGCGGCTCGCCGGGGCGCCGGCCGGTGAGATAGCGCGAATAGTTCTCGATGCCGGCGCACGAGCCGGTGGCCTCGATCATCTCGATGTCGAAGGTGGTGCGCTGCTCCAGGCGCTGCGCCTCCAGGAGCTTGCCGTTCGCCACCAGCCAGTCGAGCCGCTCCTTCATCTCGGCCTTGATGTGGCCGATGGCCTGGATCAGCGTCGGGCGCGGCGTCACGTAGTGGCTGTTGGCGTAGACGCGGATCGCCGCCAGCTCGCCCGTCTTCCTGCCGGTCAGGGGATCGAACTCGCAGATCGATTCCACCTCGTCGCCGAACAGGCCGACGCGCCAGGCGCGGTCCTCGTAGTGGGCCGGGAAGATCTCGACGGTGTCGCCGCGGCGCCGGAAGGTCCCGCGCTCGAAGGCGTTGTCGTTGCGCTTGTACTGCTGCGCCACCAGGTCGGCCATCAGCCGCTTCTGGTCGATCTTCTCGCCGACCTTCAGGTTGAAGGTCATGGCCGAATAGGTCTCCACCGAGCCGATGCCGTAGATGCAGGAGACCGACGCCACCACGATGACGTCGTCGCGCTCCAGGATCGCCCGCGTCGCCGAGTGGCGCATGCGGTCGATCTGCTCGTTGATCGACGAGTCCTTCTCGATATAGGTGTCGGTGCGCGGCACGTAGGCTTCGGGCTGGTAGTAGTCGTAGTAGGAGACGAAGTATTCGACGGCGTTCTGCGGAAAATACGCCTTGAACTCGGCATAGAGCTGGGCGGCCAGGGTCTTGTTGTGCGCCAGGATCAGCGCCGGGCGCTGGGTCTCCTCGATGATCCGCGCCATGGTGAAGGTCTTGCCCGAGCCGGTGACCCCCAGCAGCACCTGGTCGCGCTCGCGCGCCGCCAGGCCCTGGACCAGTTCGGCGATCGCCTGCGGCTGGTCGCCCGCGGCGGCGTAGTCGGAAACGAGGCTGAAGGCGCGACCGCCCTCGCTCTTCTGCGGCCGCGCCGGCCGGTGCGGCGTCCAGAGCGCCGGCGACGTGTCCAGGATGAAGGCCGCCGAAGCGTCCGCCACGCCGGCGCCGGAGGGGCTTGCCATGCCGCCCAAGTTAGGCGACCGCGCCCCCGAACGCCAGCGCGGCCACGCCGGTCCGCGTCAGCAGCGATGGCGCTTCGCCCCGGCCGCCGGCATCTCGCCGGCGCATCCGTTGCACGGGTGAGGAGAAAGGCGCCGTCGCTCCTTCGCCGCGAGCGGGGGACCGCCGCGCCGCGAGGGGCGGGGGTGGAAGGGGCGCGACGAGGCTGGCTGGAGGGTTCAACCAATCTGCAGCGATGGCGCTTCGCCGCGGGCGGCGAAGGCGGGGATGAGCTGGCGGCCGGCGAGGGCGATGCTGCGCGTGACCGCTTCGTGGCTGAGCGAACCGTACTGCATCATGCACATGATCCGGTCGACGCCGATCGCCTGGTAGGCCTCGAGCTTGGCCGCGCAGGCGCCGGGGTCGCCGATCACCACGCAGTCGAGCGCCTCCAGAACCTCGTGCGCCTCCTCGTGGCTGACCTCGCGGCCCTGGGCCATCTTCTTGAGCAGCACCAGGGCCGGCGGGTCGTCCGCCTCGATGACGGTCTCGCGCGGATCGAGGCTCTGGCGGGCCTGGGTGGCGGAGGCGGAGTTGGGATGCAGGCCGGCCTTGATCATGTCGTACCACACCCGGCGCGGCACCTTGAAGGTGACGGCCGCGGCGTTGACGTACCAGAGCGCCGACCAGGCCGCGCCGTTGCGGATCGCCGCCGCCCGGCTCTCGGCCACGTGCACGAAGGTGAAGGCGCCCTTCTGGGGGTTGGCGACGGCGCCGGCGGGACGGGCGCAGGCGGCGAGGCCACGGTCGTGCTCGCGCATCATCGCCCCCAGCACCGGCACCGGGCTGAGCAGCGTCGTGCCCAGGGCGCCGACGCCCAGCTCTCCGGCCATGTAGAAGCTCTCGGGCGAGCCGCAGGTCTGCCACAGGCGCGGATGCGGCTGCTGCAGCGGTCGCGGCACCACCTCGCGCGGCGGTATGGCGATGAGCGGAGAGTTCCAGGAGAACTCCGGCTTGGTCCACATGCGCGGAATCATCTGCAGGGCCTCGCGCACCTCCTCGCGCGCGGTCTGGGGATCGACGCCGAAGGTCTCCCATTCCTTGCCGCCCGACTTGGCGAGGCCCAGCTCGAAGCGGCCCCCCGAGAGGATGTCCAGCATCGCGCCGCGTTCGGCGACCCGCAGGGGATTGTTGATCCTGAACGGCGCCAGCACGCCGGCGTGCCCGACCCTCAGCCGCCGGGTGGAGAGCGCGATGGCGGCGAGGATGAGTTCGGGCGCCGAGGAATAGCTGAACTGCGGCGCGCCATGGTGCTCCACCTGCCACCAGATCTCGAAGCCGGCCGCGTCGGCGGCGCGCGCCTGCGCGAGGGTGTCGGCGATCAGCGACGCCTCGTCCTGGCCGTCCGTCCACGGAAACGCCCGCTGGATCTCGCAGAACACGTCGAATTTCATCGGTCCGGCTCCTCGCCTGACGGCCCGCGCCGTCGGGCGAGAGATACATAACGTGCGTTACGTTTACAAGCGCCGACCGGGGCGACCGCACCGACCGGCGTCGCTTCGCCGCCACACTGGCCGGGCTTCTTACATATCACGCGTTACGTGACACCTTTTCATGGACCGAACGCGTGTTATGCTGGGGGACAAGGCCGGGGGCTCGAGCGGCGCTTCGGACAGAGAAACCTGCTGGGGGAGGAGCCTCGCCGTGCCGATGGTCACACGTTTGTTCGCGTCCGTGTCGCTGGCCTGCGTGACGATGGCGGCCTCGCAGGTCTGCGCCGCCCCGAATCCGGCGCCGACTCCGGCCCCGAAGCCTTCGGCGGACGCCGGTTCGGGCCAGGGCGCCGGCGCCGTCGGCGAGATCATCGTCACCGCCGAGCGGCGCGAGGAATCGCTGGAGAAGGTGCCGATCGCCGTCAGCGCCCTGAGCGGGCGGGCGCTGGAGGTCCAGGGGGTGGTGGGCTTCGCCGATCTCAGCGAGCGCATTCCCTCGCTGAGGTTCGGCGCCGGCGTCACCGGCGGCGAGAACGTCGTCACCCTGCGCGGCCTCGGCAGCCAGAACACCACCCCCGGGGGCGACTCGCCGGTGGCCTACAACGTCGATGGCGTCTACGTGCAGCAGACCACCGCCGTCGATCCGGAATTCTACGACGTCGAGCGCGTCGAGGTGCTGCGCGGGCCGCAGGGCACCCTCTATGGCCGCAACTCGGTAGGCGGCTCGGTGAACGTCATCACCCGCGCGCCGACCGACGTCTTCGCCGCGTCGGCCGACGCCATGGTCGGCGACTATTCGGCGCGCACGTTCCGCGGCTGGATCAACGGACCCCTGGTGGACGCCGGCGATTTCAAGGTCGACGGCCGGCTCACCGCCGTCTCGGCCTATCACGGGCCCTACGCGAAGAACCTCTCCACCGCGCCGGGCGCCACCCACAGCCAGGATGGCGAGGACTACTGGATGGTGCGCGGCCAGCTGAAGTTCGAGTTTTCGCCCGACGCCAACCTGCTGCTTTTCGCCGACTACAGCCACGGGCGGGACCCCGCGGCGACCAACACCGCCTGGTGGGAGGCGCCGCATCGCTACGTCGCGCCGCCGCTGGGCATCGCGGCCGGCTCTCGTTGCGACTTCAGCACCCAGGCCAGCTTCCGGCCGCGGACGTTCTGCCACGACGCCCACGAGACCGCCTCCGACACCACCCAGCTCTACGCCGGCACGTTCAACTGGGATCTGCCCTTCGCCGCGTTCACCTCGGTCACCGGCTACGAGCGCGGCGACGTGGCGCAGATCAGCGACGGCGACGGCTCGGACCTGCCCATCGCCCTCGGCGCGCCCTGGACCATGCGCAACAGTCAGTTCTCGCAGGAGTTCCGGCTGGCCTCGCGCGGCGGCGCCAGTCCGCTGCGCTGGCTGGTGGGCTTCATCTATTTCTACGCCAACGACTACGAGAACTTCGGCTATTCGGACACCGGCTACAACGACACCTTCCCGCTGCCGGGCGCCCTCGACGAGTTCACCTTCCTCAGCCACGGCTACACCAAGACCCAGTCGTGGGCGCCGTTCGGCCAGGCCGACTTCGACCTCGCCAGGACCGGCCTGGGCGTGCCGCTCACCTTCACCCTGGGGCTGCGCTACAGCCACGACCGCAAGTACGGCTACAACTATCTGAACTACGAGTTGCCGATAGCCTGCGGCGGCTCCTGCGCCATCACCCAGGGGCCGTTCTCCAACACCTGGGGCCAGACCACCGGCAAGCTGGGCGCCCGCTACCAGTTCGACGCGGCGACCATGGCCTACGCCTCGGTGTCGCGCGGCTATCTGGCCGGCGGCAACATCATCGGCCTCGCCCACGTCTACGGGCCCGAGACGCTGTGGTCCTACGAGGTGGGCCTGAAGACCCGGCTGCTGGACGACCGGCTGCTGCTCAACGTTGCCGCCTACCACGAGGAGATCAAGCACCTGCAGGTGTTCGTGCAGAGTTCCACCGAATCCGGCATCAACAACGTCAACGGGACCACCGACGTGAACGGGCTGGAGACCGAGATCGACTACAACCCGGTGGACAACCTGCACCTCAACGCCGCGGTCACCCTCACCGACGCGCGCTATGGAACCTACATCACCACCGACACCCGCTTCGGCGGTCCGGGACCCGGCTGCGCGGCCGTCACCTTGCTGTGCAACTTCAAGGGCAACTGGCTGAACCAGACGCCGCCCTACACGGTGGACCTGGGCGCCGACTATGCCTTCCATACGGCGTTCGGGGTGATCACCCCGCGCATCGACGCCTTCTTCTCGGGCAAGGTCGAGTTCCTGCCCGACAACTACGCGACTTCGCAGCAGCGCCCCTATCACCTGACCAACGTCAGCCTGACCTGGACCAGCCTCGACGATCGCTATCGCGTCGAGGCCTTCGTCAGGAACATCGAGAACGCCGACGTGATCTCCAACGACGGCCTGCAGTCGATCACTCTGGGCCAAGGCGTGCTGGAGCCGGACAACTTCGTCTACTATCCGCCGCGCACCTTCGGCATCCGCGTGGCGGTGAAGGTGGGGGGCTGAGCGTGGGGCGCGCAGGCGCCGAGCCGCCGCCAACCAGGTGGAACCGGATGGCCGGATGCAAGGGCCGACTAGCCAAAGGGGAGATCACCACATGACCGACCGGGACTGGGCGCTGACGAGCCTCTATCACACGGTGATCAATTGCCGTGACCTGGACGAAAGCGTCGGCTTCTATCGGCGCCTGGGCTTCGAGGTGCTGGACGACCGCCGCGGCGTGGAGTGGCCACAGTTCGTCGCCGAGCTCTTCGGTCTCGAGCGCGCCCAGGGGCGTGGCGTCCTGATGGTGCTGCCTTCGGACCCCGACGGTCCGATGCTGGACCTCATCGAATGGGTGACGCCGACGGCCGCCTTCCCCGACCCGGCGGCAAGCGCCCGCACCGTGCCCCGGATCATCGCGTTCCGCTGCCGCAACCTGCGCCAGGCCCGCGCCGAGCTGGCCGCCGCCGGCGTGCCGTTCGTCAGCCAGATGCACGAGCCGGGCGAGGCGCTGGGCGTGCTGGGCTCGATCTGCGCCCGCGATCCCAACGGCAACCTCGTCGAACTCATCGAGCTGGCGCCGGGGGTGCGCCATTCGCGCGCGAATCAGGCCCTGGCCGCGGAGGCGCACGGCAGGTGAGCGGCGAGCCCATCGGGACGCTGCCGCCGAGGCAGGAACGCGCTCTAGCCCTTGGCCTGCATCGCCTCCAGCCTCCGCGCGCCTCCCGCTTCGGTTCAGGGCGCCGCGACCGCGAGCTTCGGCCTGGCGGCGGGCGCGGCGGCGAGCGGCCGGGAGCGCACGGTATCGAGCCAGAGTTCGAACATCGCCTTCTGCCTTGCGGCGGGGATCCGCTGCACGCCCAGCAGCACCTCGACGCCGATGCCGTCGATGAGCGCCACCAGGGCCTCCGCGGCCTGGCGTATGTCGACCTGCGCCGCGACATCGCCTTCGTCCTTGGCGCGCTGCAGCAGTCGGGCGAGGCGCTGGCGCCACTCCTGATAGCGCAGCCGCATGGTCGAGGCGACCTCGTCGTCGTAGCTGGACCGCTCCCAGAAGCCGACCCAGATGCGCCAAGTGCTGCGCGTCTCCGTCGTCAGGGGAAGCGCCATCGCCACGACGCGCCGGATCGCCTCGACGGCGGGCACGATGGTCTCGGCGCGGGCCATGCGCTCGCGCACCAGTCGCGCCGACAGCTCCGAGGCCTCGACCAGAAGCTGGTCCTTGGAGCGGAAGTAGTGGGTCAGCGCCCCGGTGGTGTAGCCGGCCTCCTGCGAGACGCGCCGCACCGTCAGGCCGGCGATGCCGTCCTTCATGATGACGCGCAGCGCCGCCTCGGCGAAAACGCCCCGGCGCTCGTCGTGGTCGACCGATCTGGCCATGCGCCCGCCTCGTCCTCACCGGCGCGATATGTCACGGTTTCGGCGCCGCAGCGCAACCCCCGGGAGGCCGGATTTCGCCGAACATCCGTTATGCGCCTGCTCGCCGCGCCCCGAGCTTGACGCATCCCGGCCGCGGAACTACGTAACATACGTTATGTTTACTGGCGAGATCGGGCGAGGCGAGGGCGCATGACGGGGCCTGCGGAACTGCAATCGCTGTTCGATCGGGTCAGCAACTGGGGCCGATGGGGCGACGACGACGAGCGCGGCGCCCTCAACCACCTCGGCGAGGCCGAGGCCAGGGCCGCCGCGGCCCTGGTGCAAGTGGGCCGCACGGTCAGCCTGGCGCGCGACTTCCCCACCCGGCCGGGGCCGGAGAACCCCTGGCCGGCGCATCACCACATGGTCATCGCCGGCGACGATCCGTGCGTGCCGGGGATGGAGGGCCTCGAGGTCTCCACCGATTACATCGGCATCGCCTTCCACGGCATGGCTTCCAGCCACCTGGACGCGCTCTGCCACGTGTTCCAGGGCGGCCGGATGTACAACGGCCGCCCGGCCAGCGAGGTGAAGAGCACCGGGGCGCGGCGCAACACGGTGATGACCCTGAAGGACGGGCTGGCCGGGCGGGGCGTGCTTCTGGATGCGCCGCGGGCGCTGGGCGAGCCCTTCGTGGACCCCGAGCGCATCATCGGCGTCGCCGAGCTGGAGCGCGCCGAGGCGCAAGCGGGCGTGCGCGTCGGCAAGGGCGACATCGTCCTCGTCCGGCTCGGGCGCGATGCGCGGCGCAGGGTTCACGACGATCAGAAGGTCGCCGGCCTCGATCCCGAGGTCTGCGCCTGGCTGCATGAACGCCAGGCCGCCGTGCTCGGCGGCGATGGCGTCCACGACCCGATCCCGCCGGCGCGCATCGCCGCCGACTGGCCCATGCCGATCCACATGATCGGTCTCGTGGCCATGGGCCTGCACCTGCTCGACAACCTCCATCTGGAGGACGTCGCCCGCGTCTGCGCGGAGCTGAACCGCTGGACCTTCCTCCTCACCCTCGCCCCGCTGCGGATCGCGGGCGGCACCGGCTCACCGCTCAATCCCATCGCGATGTTCTGAGACGTGACAGAGCGCTGCGGTCAATCCTGGTCCTTCCACGCGCCCGCGAACCGACCGCCGGCAAGCAGCGCCTCGAGATAAGGAGGACACACGCCGCGATCCCCCGCTTTACGCCCAGGCCAGGGCAGCCTAACCAGCAGCCCATGCCGCGCGCACCCCTGAACGTGCTGGTGTTGCCGTTCCGGCGCGCGGAGGCCGGGGCGATCGAGTACGCCGTCTTTCGGCGCTCCGACCAGGAGGACGAGTGCTGGCAGGGCGTCGCCGGCGGAGTCGAGGTCGGCGAGAGCGCCGAGGGAGCGGCGCGCCGCGAGCTTCACGAGGAAGCTGGCGTGGCGGCGCCGGCGCGCTGGATCGCGCTGGACTCGATCGCGAGCGTGCCGGCCGAGGTGTTCGGAGCTGAGCACGGCTGGGGGCCGGAGGTGCACGTGGTCCTCGAGCGGGCGTTCGGCGCCGAACTGCGGCCTGCCCAGCACATCCGGCTTTCCAAGGAGCATTCCTCCCACCGCTGGCTGTCGTTCGGCGAAGCCTCGAAGCTGCTGCGCTGGGACAGCAACCGAACCGCGCTCTGGGAACTGAACCGGCGGCTCGCGGCGGCCGGGGCGGCGCCTCGAGAAGATTGATCCGAAGAGCCGCGGGCGCCGCTCACGGCTTCAGCGCGCGGGTTGCGAGGCAAGTGGGAAAATAGTGGGAGCGGCCGGTGTCCGGGGCTCCGAGGTCCTTGTCCTCGAAGAGATGGGTGAGGACGAAGCCGGCCTGGAGCTGGCCGCCGATCTGGCTCTCCAGACTGTGGCTGAACTCCACCGTATGGTCGCGCGCGACGACGCGCTCCAGCGCCTCGGGCGCAAGGTCGAGGATGTCGGCGTAGGGCAGGGGATGGCGCACCACCAGCTCGCCGCGCTCCTGCGCCTCCGCGTCGAAGATGTAGACGATCGGGTTCATGAACCCGGCGAGCAGCGCGCCGCTGCGCTTCAGGACGCGGAAGCACTCGCGCCAGACCGGCTCGATGTCGGGCGCGAACGCGTTGGAGACCGGGTGGAAGATCAGGTCGAACCGGCCGTCCTCGAACGCCGACAGGTCGTGCATGAACCCCTGCCGGGTGACGAGCGCCAGCCC
>Ga0307373_10007930_pt1 | contig 16347 bp, 19 predicted proteins | sample OX2MG_FD_202534 | JGI IMG/M metagenome (GOLD analysis project Ga0307373, IMG submission 202534) | Soil microbial communities from Risofladan, Vaasa, Finland - OX-2 | ecosystem: Environmental > Terrestrial > Soil > Coastal area > Acid sulfate soil | place: Finland: Risofladan, Vaasa | collected... | reverse complement strand
ATTTTGGATGCGCAAATTGCGTGCCGAATTCACTCGATTTGATCTCAGTCGGCGATTAAATTCCCGGGGCCGCTGCGCCGCAAAACTTGCGCCGAACAGGATTGCCTCCGCGGCGTTCCGCGTCCTGCCATGAACGCCCGTCTCGAAGATCCGCTTACGCCATGCCCCCGCGTTCGCTCACGGTTTCTCTCTCTCCAGCACCGCTTTGGCGCGCAGCCCTTGGTTCTCGAACGTGAAGCCGAGATTCCCGCCACGGAGCGTTTGCAACAGGCCGAGCGCCGCCGGGCCGGGCCGCGGCTGCCCCGGATGGCCGAAAGCGGTCGATTCCATCGTTTGCCACTCTTCGTTCCAGTCGTACCTGCCTCCGCCGGTGCATACCAACCGTACGTGCCACAACTGTTCGTGAAGCTCGACGGGATCGCGGTCGGGATAGTGACGACGCCACTCGTTCAGAATCGGCAAGTTGCCCCAACTGCCTGACTGCGAGCGGGAACGGTAATCGTCGCCCCAGAGCTTGCCCAGCACCTCAATCGCTTGCCGATCAAACCGAAGGCCGCCGTGGGCGCCGAGCCAACGCTGCGCTGCGGCGGGCGGAACCTCGTCTCTTCGTTCCGCCTCGTGTCGCTCCGCCTGGCGGTCGAGGTACCGCTTGAGCAGCCCCTCGTGAAATGTGAGCAACAGGCGATCGGCCGCGATCGCGCAATACAGGGGCTTGAATTCGATGTTGAAAACCATGTGCGGTCCGGCGCCCGGTAGGCTCAGTTTCATGTATGCCTGGTCGCGATAGGTCAGGTCTTCCTTCTGGGTCAGGTACGACCGAATGATCGACATGAGTTTCTCGAACGGATCGTTCTCCTCGATGGCCTCGCACAATTGGATGTGCAGGCCCAACGGGAGACGGTCGAGGTGGCGACAGATCAGCGTCTGGACATCCTTCGAGTCGTCGAGACCGGCCAGCTCCTGCCAAAAATCGTCGTGATCGGCGAAAAGCGAACCGACCGCAGGCGCGGGCGGCCCGTCGAACCAGAGGGTCGCCAGATCGATTGCCGAGGCAAAGTGGAACAACACCTCGTGCGGGTCGCCGTCGCCAGGTTCGATTCGCGCATCGCGCGCTTGGTTGAGCATCGAAGCGTACCGGCTTGACGCGATCAGCGGCATGACCGTGAGATCGGCCGAAAGCCGGTTGTCCTGGATGTCAATCCGCAGGCCGACCGGATCGAAAGTCCGACTCCAATTCCGCTGGAAGTCGTCGCGCCAGCGCCCGTACGCGTCGGCCTCGGCCCGGGTGACCTTGTCAAGCGGGAGCTCGACGATCGGGGTCATGAATTCCAGCGAGCCATACACCGACGAGCCGATGCCCGCCGCCGTGAATCGCAGCTCGCCGAGCAACGCATCGGCCGCGCGAACCGCCGGCGGTGCGGCGCCACGAGCCAGTGCGTCGACTTGCTCCGCCCGAAATTCACTCATCCGGGCCAATGCCAACGTGCGACGCGCATCGGCGATCCGCCAGCGGGGTCCACACCATCGGCGAATCGTGGCGTCGCTCAAGAACGCGAACACCGTCTCCCGTGCGTCGCCGCGTGGATAGCGGTCGCGAAAAAACGTGTACTCGTCGAGCGATGACAAAGACGCGTTGTCGCCTGCCTGCACCGCGATCAACCGTTTTAACTGCGCGAGCGAGTTGGTTACGGCCACGGCCCGATCGAACGCCGCGACATACGACGACACCCGGCGGTCGGGCGAACGAAAGCCGCTGTAGCGTACGCCGCCGGCCACGCCCTGGACGGCCTCCACACCCTTGACGGCACTCGTCTCGGCCGCGATCTTGCCAATGAGGATTGCCGCCAACGGCTGAGTCTGGGGCGTCTCGAACAGCACCGCCACGTCGGTGCCAGCGAAGAAATAGGGGTCCGAACCCGTGACGGCGATGCTCTCGACCAAAAGTGGCCCCAAGAGTCGCGACAGCGTGGACAACGACAGCCCCAGTTGCCGCTCGTAGCGAGCTTGTACCTGCTCGTCTTCCGCGCGCGGGTCGAGCAGGCGCGCAATCAAGGTGCCGTTGCTTTTGATTTCATCGGCGGCCGCCGTCATGGCCGCGAACGAGCCGAAGAAAACCGCGTGCTGGTCGGCGGGCACCAGGGCTGCGAGCGGGTCGGCGGTCGGGTGCAAGCCATCGATGAGCGGACGCCAGTCGATTGCCGCGACGCTGATCCCCGGCAGCGTCGCCACGTCGACGAGCGCCTCGCCGATCGGTCCGTCGCGCTGGGCTGGAAGCGCGCGATCGAGCTGCAGGTTTTCGCTCACCGCGCGGTTGCCGCTGAACAACGTGAATTGATCGTCGAGCCGGGAGACGGCAAAGGGACTCACGGCCCGATTGGCTTGCTCTGACGCCGGCAAGGCCTCGCGGGCCAGCCGTGCCAGGTGGCGGAACCAGGCCGAACCAGGCACGCCACGTCCAGCCTGCCGCAGATAGTACGCCTCCTTGGACCAATAGAACCCCTTGCGAGCGGTCGCGCCTGCCTGCTTCGAAGTCAATTTGAACCGCAGCGCGGCCATTCGGCCATAGTCGCCTTTGGGCAGAAACAAACGTCCGGACACGTCGCCCGGTCGTGGCAGGCGGACAGCCAAATTGCCCGGCCACGACGTACGGTCGACATAGGCTTCGCCCTCCCCGTCAAGGGCCACATACGGTTCCATCGCCTCTTTCCGCTGGCCGGGCGTCGCGGGATCGGCGGGCTTGTCGGAAAGCGACCCGTCGACAATGTGGACGTTGTTGAGTGGGACAAAGTAAAAGGCCTCATCCGCCGCCGCGGATTGCGACAAAAAGAGCGCGATTAACGTCGCCAGGGCGGAACGATACGGTCGGTACATGCGGAGTGCTCCATTCTACCGAGGGTTGCAAGCGATTTGTTGCGCCGCGTCGGCTCGTCGGACCGAACGAATGCCCATTCGCTCCGAAGTTATACTTGTTCGAACGGCAAGCGGTTTCAATGCTTTAAGCCGCCTGGCCGGCAACCTGGCCGACTGCCCGTTGGACGGTTGGCCGTGCCACGTCACCCCCGACTGGACGCGCGCCCTTTGCTGACTGTATATTCAAGACATATACCTGGAGGTCATTGGCATGATGTCAAAGGTGCAAAAATGGGGCAAAAGTCTTGGTGTCAGGATTCCGAAGGCGCTCGCCCAGGGTGCGCAAGTCGAGGCCGGTATGGCGGTGGACGTGACGATCCAGGAGGGTCGGCTCGTGATCAGCCCGCATCGCGACGTGATCGAATACGACCTGGCCGCGTTGGTCGCGCAAATCACGCCGGAGAACATTCACGCCGAGTTCAGTAGCGGAAAACCCGTCGGAAGGGAGATTTGGTAGTGGCTCGCGGATATGTACCCGACCGTGGCGACATCGTTTGGATTGAATTCGACCCGCAGGCGGGCCACGAGCAAGCTGGAAAACGACCGGCACTTGCCGTCTCGAAGAAGTCCTACAATGAACGGGCCGGTTTGGCTTTGTTTTGTCCGGTCACGAATCAAACCAAGGGCTATCCGTTCGAGATTCCGCTGGGGCCCGAATCCAAAGTGACGGGCGTCGTGCTTGCCGATCAACTGAAAAGCATGGACTTTCGCGCCCGAAGGGCAAAGCTGGCGGGCAAAGCAACTCACGAAGTCGTGGCCGATTTGAGAATGAAGTTGCACGCGCTGATCGACTAGTGGCACCCGCCTGGTTGCCGGACGGCGCCCGACAACTTGACCGTTGGGACTCACGGGACCGGGCAATCCCGCGAACTCGGGAGCCAAATGTGAGCGGTCTGGCCGGGCTTGCCCGGCTGAACGGCAAGAGGTAATTTAGAAGTTTGCACGGTGGCTGTAGCTCAGTTGGTTAGAGCACCAGATTGTGGATCTGGGGGTCGTGGGTTCAAGTCCCATCAGCCACCCTTCGTCGGCGGACGTGTTGTCCGCTGTTGTCGTTTCAATAGACGACAGAAGGTCGTTTGAAGGCGCGACTTGCGCCGCTGGACTTCCAGCAACTCGCGCGCCGCCGTCCTCATAGACGGCCAAGCGTCCGCTTGTGTCCTTAGTCTCCCCGGAGGCATTTCGGACCCGAGTTCCTCCATCACTGCATCCATCACACCGACTTAGGTCGACGTAAGTCCTTACGGCCGCGATGAGCCGTTTCCCCACCGCGTCGAAAACGCCGGACGTCAGCGCGCCGTCCGTCCCCGTTAAACGCCCTTCCTGGGCCTCTGGACGCGCTCCGGTGCGACGCGGGGCGTTTGGTAGGGCAACAATGCCCGATCGCTTGTCCGCGAGCCCAAGACGCGTGTAATGCTTCAACGTGGTCCGCATGTCCTTGTGCCGCGCGAGCTGTTGGATCTGCGCTGGAAACACCCCGTTGCGGGTCAGCTCCGTCACAAACCGCATCCGGTTGCTGTGGAAGTCCGCGAATAAACCGTCTTCGCCCCGGTACGTCAAAAAGTCCGACGCCTCACGCTCCGCACGTATCGTCTCGGTCGCGGCCTCGGCGATCCATGCGGCCCGCGCGGCGGCCAGGTCCTTGCGCATCATCTTCGCCGTCTTGCGTCCCGATCGCCGCGGGCCCCCCCCGCGTCGTTCGTGTCGCTTGATCTTCGGCGCGGTCCGGCAACGCCCCACGGGCAAAAGCAATTCGTCGCCGGCGACGTCGCCTTTTTCAGCAAGCCACTCGCGGATCCATGGGACGATGGAAGCGTGGAGCGGGATGTCCGCCTCTTCACCGTCCTTTGTGTAGGCCGCTTTAACATGCACCGTCGGCTCATCGGAATCGAGATTGAACGAGCGGCGAGTGAGTGACCCTAGCTCTCCGCGGCGATAACCCGTCCAGGCCGCCAACACGTAGAGCGTTGCCCTGTCCTTGCCGGCGATGGATTCGACCCGCCGCCCGCTCGCCTCGGCCGCGGCGACCAGCCGCGCGAATTCCTCGGCGTTCAGCGGTCGCCTAGGGTGGCGCGCCTCGCCGTCCTTGACCGCATAGCCGATCCGCGCCAAGGGGTTGCGGTCCTTCATGAGCCAACGGCAAAAGGCGCTGAAGTGCCTCAAGTAACCCTGGCACGTTTTCACGCTGAGGGGTTTCGGCTTGCGTTTGGCTACCACGCGGCCGCGCTTGCGCAAGGTATCGAGGCACGCGAGTACCTTCGCGTGCGTGATGTCGCCGGCGACGTTGAACTTGCCTTCCCCCAGAATCCAGCCGGCATCGCTCTTGACGGCGGCCACGTGCTCCGGCACCCTGCCCTCGCGCGTGAGGTGCTCACAGTAATCGGCCAGGTGCTCGAGCAATGGCCGGCGCGCGTGCTCTTCCTGTTCGCGCGGTACCGCGAGCCCTTTACGCACTCTGTCTGCGTGTGTCTGCCGATCCTGCAGCTCGCGCTCGCTCGCGCCCTGGTCGGTGAATAGCTTCAGACGTTTCTTGAAACCCTTTGCGTCGATGATCTCGCCGTACCAATGCTTCGACGGCCGAAGTGTCTTGAACTTGTGCGGTCCCCCGCGGGCTCGCTTCGGTTCGGAGCGAGTGAGTTTGCCGCGGGGGTCGTACCAGCGGGTAATGACCTGGCCGGGGAGCTTGTCCCAGTCGGCCTTGCGGCGAAGACGTTTGCCGTCGGCGTCGAGATAGCGAACGGTGGAGACGCGAAAGACCGCCATGATTTTCCTCCGTGCAAAACACCGTCGCGGGCGGGAGCGCGGTTTGCACTCCGCGGCACCCGCCGCGACGGCGAAGGATTTTGTCGACTCGTCAACTTTACGCGATCGGCGCCGCGTTTCAAGCCGCCCCAGCAGCGCCTTCGTCGGGGCCGTCGAGATATTCCCGTAGCGGCCGATCGCTGATGCCCCTGGCGTCGTGGTGCCGCTCGATCGCCCGTTTCTTGCCGCGCGCTGTCTCCTCGGCCTGGTCGTACTGGTGCCACGCCTTGAGATAATCGGCCCGATTGAAAAGCGCGAGCTGCTTGTATCGCCGACACGGTTCGCCCGTCGAGCGGTCGACGTCGGGAAGCGAAATCAAAAGCGGCATTCCGTCCGACGATACGGCCCGATGGATCGCCCTCCGCAAATCCTGCTTGACGACGGCCAACAAGGCCGCGTCGCGGTATTCGTCGGGCACGGCCACACGAGCCATGAACGCGGCCGCCAGCTCACCGATCGTCGCCGGCCGGGCGACACTGCCGATGAACTCATCAAAGGCTTCGTTGAGGTGGGTGGGCATGGGAAGGTTTCAATGCTGGAGTTAGGATGGAACGCGAAAAGCACCGGGCCGGCGGCGCCATTCGGGGCTTGGATCATCCGAAGGCGCGCCGGGCCCGGCGTGTCACCCGGCGGCGCTATGGAGCGCGCGGGTTCGACCAGCTCGCTTCCCACGTCCAGCCAAGCTCGCGGAAGCGACGAATGCCGTAGGTGATTTCGACACCCTGGACGTCGATTGGAAGCTTTGAACGGATGGCCCCGCTAAATGCTTTGCCAGGGTTGCGGGCCGACTTGCAGTACTCGATCAGGTCGCTAACGTCCTTCTCGCGAATTCGGCCTTCCCAGAGCAGCAGCGCGGGCACGATGACCTGCCAGGGGAATACCGAACGGTCCTTGATTTTTCTTTGCCATTCGTGTGCTTTGCCCAAGATCGAATGGAGCGCGTCATCCGCCGATGCCGCGTTCCCTTCCTCCCAGGTCCGTTCCGCGTCCGTACCTTCCTTGGCGGGGGGTTCGTTTCCAATTTTCTGGAAAGCGCCTGCGCTTTGGGCGGGTACGGGTGGAACGGTGGGTACGGCAGCGCGTGCGCTTTCGGAGGGAACGGGTGGAACGGTAGTACGGAGTACCGTACCGTGTATCGTACTGTTTCCAGTTTTCTGGAAAGCACTCGAATTGTCCCGCCCCACGAAATTCCCGGCTGACCCGACGCCTTCAGCAACCGCCGGAGGGTCGTTTCCAGATTTCTGGAACCGATCCCCCAGTGGCGACATCACGTAACAACCGCCTCCGTCTTCTCGCCAAAGACAGAAGTTCTCCAGGAACTGGATTCGGTCGTAGATCGTTTGCCGTTTGAGGCAGAGGCCGCCATCCTGTTTCGACTCTTTGGCCTTCTCGATGAACCTCGCCTTGTCGAACGGGCCGTCAGAGTACCCTGCAAAATGGATGGCGAAAAGCCAGAACTCCAGAAACTCGCTCGACGGCGATCGCCGAAACAGCGCGGCGTCGAACGCGGCCCGGCCGTCGCCTGGCGCCGTCCGCTCAGCTTGCTTGTGGAGAGTCACTATTGGGCCTCCGTGCAGCAGCCTGGCGATACTGCCAAATGGGGATGGGATTGGTAGCATCGTCGCCCGCGTCGTCGCCGGCGAAGGGAAGTTCAAGTTGTGAATCGACCGGCTCAGAGGATGACAGCGCAGGGGGTGCCGTGCGCCAATCACATACGCGAATGATCGCCTGCCGCGGCCGCCGCTCTTCGACCTGGATCAAGCCCCGCGCTTCGAGCGTGGCAATCCAGCCGCGTACGGCGCGTTCGCTCGCGGCCATGATCGCTTCGAAGCGAAGGTAATCGACGGTCAGTCGCCGCGGCCGCTGGCCGGCCACGTGCCAGAGCACGATGTAGGCCAAGAGGGGATCGCGGCGGATGCCGCGCAGCCGTAGCAGCTCCGGCGGCACGTGCCACGTGGATGGCACCGCGTCGAGCGTCGCGGGATTCGCGGTCGTTGGTTTGAGCCGTTTCATGGCGACCTTCTCACTCGGAAGTGCTGGCGTCCATTCGCCCAAGGGCAGTCGCAGGGTTCGAGTCGCGGGCTTCGCGCTGGCCGCACCGAATTGTGAACCAGCACCCGGTTGGGCGGCACGACGACGTCAGCGCCGCTGGTGCCCATCTTCGGATAGTCGAGCCTGTGGCCCGAGAAAAAGGCCGTATTCACGACGGTTCCTTCTTCCGTTTCGCGATCGAGTTCAAACTCCATTGCTTCCTTTCCACTGCGCGTTGTCGGGCGTGCCGGCGGCAAGCCACGCGTCGATTTCGTCGGCGCTATAGGTGTGCTCGCGCCCGATCTTCACGCTGTCGGGCAGCTTACCGGCCGATCGCATCCGCGTGATCGTGCGGTAATTCTTCCGAAGAAGCTCGGCCACCTCGGCGAGCGTGAGGCGACGATCTTCACGCGGCGGGGCGATCCGGGCCGCCGCCTCGCGCGTACCCTTCATCTCGTCGACCAGCGATTCCATCAGGGCGACAAGGCGGTCGAGCCGCTCGGTGATCAGGTCGAGGCGCGGGTCGGGGGCGGCCGGCGCCGCCGGCTCGGCGTCGGCCGCGGCGGCGACGTGCACCAGCACACTCGCCAGCACGCGGCCGGCGTGCAAGATCTCGGCCGCCTGGTCGACCTGCGGCCCGATCGGCACCGCGGCCGGCCCCACGTCGGCCGTCGAGTTACTTTGCATGGCGAGCCTCCGGCGGCGCAGCCGCTCGATCGCTGGCCGCCTGCGCCGCGGCCAACTCGTCGCGTGCCGCGCGGGCTTCGTCTGCCGCCGAGATGCACCTGTCGAGCGCCCCCAGGAGGCGCGAGACCGCGTCGCGTATCGTGCCTGGCCGGCGTGTGCATGGCTTTTTGCTCATGCGGCCGAATTTATCGGCCGGCCGCGCGGGGTGTGTAGCCGGGCGAATAGATTTTCGCGGAAAGCCCTTGTTTCAGGGCGTTTCCTAGCTCTCGAGGGCGAATAGCCGGGCTATTAGTTTTCGGCCGCGGCTTCGCCCCGCGACGCTTTCTTTTCACGCACCCGCTCGTACCGGGTCGCGATTTCCTCCGCCATGGCCTTCGTGACCTTTGGATCGTCGGCAAGCCTGTTTTGCTCGTCCTGGCGGTAGCGCCCCCAGTCGCCCGCATGAACGAATCGATGCTTGCCTTTCCTCACGCTCCTGATTTCAGGGTGCCGCTTGAGCAGCGACATTAGGAGCTTGTGGGTGGTGATGACTGCCGTTCGGCACGTTTTTGCCGCCACGCAATCGCCCAGGTCGATGGGCGCGCGTCTGGCCGGCGCGGCGTCGATACTGGCGTCGGTCAGCGTGCTCGTCGTCGCGGTGGGCTCAACGGCGGGGTCAGGTCGCATCGCGAGCTCGCCACGGACGGCGGCGCAAATGCGCGCCGTGGATTCGACAAGCTTGGAGACGATGAAGGCCCGTTGCTCGCGCTCATCGTCGACAGACAGCAGCTCGTCGAGCATCTTCAGGAAGCGCTCACGTTGCTCAAGAGCTTTTTCGCTTCGGTTTGCATCGGTGCAACTCCAAGGTGTTTGCACGAAGGAACGAACCTCGCGGATCGCGCCATCGAAAACGCCTCTGGCGCGCGCACCCAGGAAAAGGGTTTTCTCAAGATGGTCGCTCGCTTCTTCCAATCGCACCATGAGCAGGTCGAAGAGCGGACCAAAGAGCAGCGAACATGGAATGACCATGAACTCATCGATTCGAAGCGCGTAGAAGTCCTCTGCCTCCTGACTTGGGGCGAGTCGGTTTTCCCTCCAATCATTCCAGTCGGCATCGCCGTCGCGACACCAGGGCCACGGATTCCACGGTAGCTCGAGCTCGCACACCAGGTCGCGGTCGGCGGCCACGTCGAGCGTCCCATATTCTCGTCGCCATTGGTCGTCTTCTTCGTAGTGGCCAGCCAAGCGTCGCCGCAGGCCCACTTCGTCGAGCTCATCGATCACGTCATCCGGCTCCCCATAAGCCAGTAAAGCGGCCGTTTCGAGGTCGATGAATCGACGGAAGTAAGTGCATACGGAGAACTGCCATTGTTCGCAGACGCGATCCCATTTGCCTTGACGCCAAGACTCGAGCTCGGAGCGGAGCAACGCTAGGAAGTCAGCCTCGAACCGCCAGATCGCGATCGCCACCGCTTTCTTGAGGTGGCGAAGCTCGGCGAGGCGCGGCGGCCGTCCATGCTGGTCGAACCTCCACATGGCCTCGAACACCGATTCGTCGCGATCGCGAGGCTCGGACAGCCCAGCGTCGAACAAGGGTAGCGGTTGCTCGCGGAACGCCTCGGCCAGGGCAACGAGGAGGCGCGCGCCTGGCCCATCGTGAAGGTTCTCCGACTGCAACGCGTTGATGCCGGAGTCCGCGGAGTCCGCGCCGACGCCGATGTCGAGCACCGCGCCGAGGTCGCCGCCTCGCGCCCGGTGCGCAACCGCGAACGCTTTTCTCGCCCACTTGAGCGCGACTAGGTACTGGGCAAGCTGTACCGACAATTCCGTACTAACCCCGTTCGCTTCAACGTTCCGCGCGAGCAGAGAATGGCCGACGAAGGCGTTCCACTCCTCAAGGCACAAACAGAACCATTCGGGATGGGAACATTCGTCCGCGCGGATCTTCGGCATGGATCGCCTAGCATTTCTTACCTGAGAAACCGGGCCGGCAGCCTGGCGGCGTGGCGAATGCTGTGGCCACGCGCGGCAGGCGCCGCTTGGTCAGGAGCCGTTGCAACGGCCCCTGACACCCGATTTGCGACACTCTAGCCTTTTCTCAACTTCGTTTCAACGCACTCGCCGTTTTCGGTTGGGTTCGCAACCCAGCGTCCCGCGCTGTGGATTTGTAATCCACTGCGTCACAGAACCCTGTCAGCACGATCGCCGTGTTTCCGCGGCGCAACGTCGCCTCCCATCATTTGTCACGGGCCTTCGCGGCCTTGCGTTTGCCGGCGGCCGGCTTGGCGCGTGCCGCTTCGGCTTCGCCCTGGTCGAGCGCGCGGTAGAGCTTGTCGAACGTGCCCAGGCTGGGCGATCGCCGGGCCTGTTCGATGCGGTTCACGGTTTCGGGGGGCACGCCCGCGCGGCGCGCCAGCTCGACTTGCGACCAAGCCAGTGCCTGCCGCGCGCGAATCAGCTTGCGGGCCATCAGGGCCCGCGTCGTCTCCAGCGCCGGGTAGTTTCCCTGCGCGTTGGCCGGCGGTAACTCCGGCTCGCGCGGGCCGCCCGCCAACCGCAGGAAGTCGGTTTCGGGCAGAATCACGAACCGCTCGCCCGCCAGCGTTACCGTTTGAATGCTTGTCATGTCCATGCTTTGCTCCCGTCGTCGAATCGGTCAGTCATAAAAGCCGTCTCGGTGGCCGATCTTGTTCACCTCGACGTGCCAATCGTCGCCAGCCGGCGTCGGCGAAAACTGCACGCGATAATCGCCCGTTCGCAACCGGTACTGGCCGGCCAGGTTGCCCGACAGGGCCTTGGCCCCGCTGACGGCGGGCCAACGCGTCAAACGGGCCAACAGCTTTTGCACGCGCGGTTGAATGGCGCCCGGCAGCGCGCCGAATTGCTCGCGGGCTTCGGGCGTCAAGGTGACGATCGCCATGCCCTTAGTATCGCCGCCCTGACGCCGCCGTCAAGCCTTGACGCGGCAGACGACAGTGCGGATGTGGGTCAGCACGCCGGCCTGGTCGGATGCAGACGACGGTGTGGCGGGCTTCACTGCTCGCCGTTGCCGGCGGGCAGTCGCCGTGGATGCACCAGGCTGTGTCCTGACCCGCCGGCGACAACCGCGGCGATCGCCTGCCGCGACCTGGCCGCCGTCCGCGCGTGCCAGGGGACAGGCCGCGTCGAACGCCTACGCGGCCGTCTCGGGGGGTTCGACGGTCGGACCGACACGTACGGCGGCGTCTCCGTCGATCGTGGAGCGTCGTAGCCCACCCGCGAACGTCGATCGAAGCCAGGCCACGAACTCGGCGCGGGGCAGGTCGCGTCGCGCGACGGCGACAACCGCGGCGATCGCCTGCCGCGACCTGGCCGCCGTCCGCGCGTGCGATCGTACGGCGCCGGCCAGGGCCTCGGCGGTGACTTGCTTCATGCTTTGCTCTTGCCACTGTCAAGGGTTGACGTGCCGTCGACCAGCCGCCTGGCCAGCTCGCACGTGATCCGCACCCGCTTGCGCCGGGCCAGGTGCATCGCCTCGGCCGCCGCGCCGCCGGCGCCGGGCTGGGCCAGGACGTAAAGGGCGCCGGGCTGAAACAGATCGATCGCCTCACCAATCTCCGCGGCGAACGTCTCCGCGATCGCCGACAGGGTTTGCGCCGCGCCCGGGCCGAATTCGAAGTGCTCCGCCGCCCACTGCTCCCAGGCCTGGTCGTCATCGAGCTGGCGCCGAACGACGAGCACGTGCCGCGCGGTTCGCAGCAGCTCGCGGGCCATGGCTGCCTGCGCCACGTGGACCTGGCCGACGTGAGCGGCGACGTCGAAAGCGTGCGGGGGGCTCATAGGTTCAAGTGTAGCTCATTTGCGGCAGGTATTCGCCGGCGAATGTCGGCCGCCCGGACCATGGCCTCTCGCCGCTCGGCGGCTTTCAGCCCGTCGACGGCGTCGTCGTACGCGGCTCGCAGCGACGGCGGCGCCTGCCGCGAGCTGAACAGCGCCTCCAGTTCACGCAGGGCCTCGTCCAGCCGCTTGCGGCCGGCCGAGCTCGCGGCGGCGCGGGGCCCGGCGGCCGCGGCACGCGCGGCAGCCGCCAGCAATGGCGCGAAGGATGAAGGATGAAGGATGAAGGATGAACAGAAGCAGGCGCGCCGGGGCCTTCTTCGTGTTCCTCGTTTTTCATCCTTCATCCTTCCGCCTTCATCCTTCCTATGGGCACGCCCAGCGCCAACGCCGTCTTGTCTAGCTCGCCGGCGGCCTCCGCGTCGAGCTCGCCGTCGGCACCCTCCGCAAGCACTTCCCTCACCACCTCCAGCACGTAGCGGGCCAGCTCGCAGCCTTCGCCCCGCCAGCGATGCGCCACGTGGCGCAGTGCGGAGCGCAGCCGGTACCTGCCATCGAGCTCGACTTGCGAGGCCTCGCCTGGCTGCCGGCTGTCGTCGGCCAGGCCCAGCGCCTTCGAGAGCGTGATCGGCGTGCCGGCCTTCGCCATCGCCACGGCCTTCTCGCGCGCGGCCGGGGCCACGCGGCCGCGGCTGAGCTCGATCAAGCCGGAGGGGTCGAATTTCGCGGCCACCGACGCCGGCAACTTGGGGAAGGCCGAATACGCGCTGATGTAATTGGCGGCCGTCGAGTAGCGGATGTGCAACTCGGCCTCGAGCCAGGCCTTGTAGATCGGCGGCCTCAGCGTGCGCCGGGCGGCCTCGAGCAGCTTGCCGATCTTGAGCATCGACGCCACGGCCGACGATTGCAGATCGCGAATCTCCGCCGCCCAGTTCTTGAGCTCGACGGCCACGGACTTGGGGACGCCGCTGTGCTGATAGTCGAAAGCCACAGCGGCCCGGGCCCCGCCCTCTTCTGGCGCCAGTTGATTTCGCCGTTCCATGCGAAGCAAGCCTCTTGGGTGAGTGTGCTGAACAACGCACACGATACCCTCACCCCGCGGCCGCGTCGTAGCCCACTTCGCCGGCGGCCCACTTCGCCGGCGGCACGTGAAACCGGATTAGAGAAGAGGCCACCGGTACTCGGCGCCGCGACCAGAATACCGGTGGCCTCTTCTCTGATTCCCTTTCTCACCGCAACAGAGCCGGTGGTTCAGCGCGTGGAACACGATCCCCGGTCCGAGCGGTCAAGCGACCGCGCGGGCCGGGCCGGCCCGGATCTCTCCGGGCCGGGTCCACGGTTCTCGCCGGTATCCTTCGCCGCGGCCACGGCGAGCGGCCACATTTTCACGGGGATACGATCCGACCTGATTCCTCCTCCGACCACACTGTCTCACGGGTCGCCTCCTTTTTGCGCGCCGTATTGCCGGCCGCCGAATTCGACCGCCCCGCCAGGCCATTGCCATTTCTGCTGATGGCGTGGCCGGCCGCCGGGGGTCCGCACCGTGGCGATCACGACCGCGACTTGCACGGTCCAATCGTGGCCGCGGTCGCCCTGGACGATGCCGCCCAGGATCGACGCCAGGCCCGCGTCGCCGCGGTCGAGGGGCTGCACCGAGATCTCGCGTTCCTCGGCCGACACGACCAGCTCGCGGACCTCGGGCAGCGCCGCGCGGGCAAAGGCGAGCGGATCATAATCCCTGTCGGCCGGCGCGGGGATCGCCACGAAAAGGCTGGTTCCGCGCGCGAGCAGCTCCTTGCGTTGGCGCCCACTGAGGCGGTAGGTCACGTTCATTTCGCAAGCCTCCCGTGTATGTAACGCATGACGCCGGCGTCGCCGGCGACGTCCGTCATCCACTCGGTCGACGATAGCGATCGGCGAATCGCATCGACGGCCAGGGCGTTGATCGACGTCCGCCGTCGCGCCGCCTCGCCGGCCACGGCCTGGTGCAACGCCGACGGCATTCGGATCGTCACTGTTGCCGATTGCGATTCGCCCCGCGCAGTGCCGCGTTTCCTCGTCATTGGCCACTCTGCTGTTTTCCAAGGGCGCGCCATAGGGCAAGCACGCTGTCATGCCGCTCTTCGACGGCGCGCCGCGCCGCGTCGAAGGCGGCCATGGACCATGGGGGAAGCGACGCCGCCCGCGTGCAGGCCTCCACGAAGAAGGGCCGACCCCGATTCGGGAAGGCGAGGGTACGTTCCTCCGCCGCGCCGTCGCCGTAAAGCCGAACGACGATCGTCTCCACCATTGCCAGGGCCATCAGCACGGGTAACGCCGAGGCCCAGGGGTTTAGCCACAGCTCGTACAGGTTCTCGCCGGCGGCCGTCTCGGGCCCGAGGCGCAGAACGGCCGGAACGACCAGCACGTCGCCCACGGTCACCACGGCCGCGCGCAGCTCCGTTGGCACCGGCGAGCCCGGTTCTTGCCCAGTTGGTGGGAATGGCCGAACATCCTGCTCTTCACGAAGCGCGGCAAGTGGACGGCGCCCGAGCGGCGCGTGATGCGAGCGGCAGGCAAGTACCACGGTCTACGTTTCACTGGTCTGCTGGTGCTGGTGGCGCTGGCGGTGTTCATGGGCCTCGACGCGTACCATCAGGCCGAAGTGCGGCGCGCTGAAACACTGGCCGAAAACGTGTTCACGGCGCGCGCCGACGGCGTGCCTTATGCCCTGGACAATCTTCGGCCACTCGGCGCGCTGGCCCTGCCCCGCCTGCGCAACCAGCGTGCTAACGAACAAGCCGATCGCGTGCAACGTCTGCACGCGGCCTACGCCTTGGCCGACCTGGGCGAAGCACCCCACGACTTCCTGCTTGACAACGTGGAAATGGCCCCATCGGGCGAGTGCCGGAACATGGTGACGGCACTCTCGCACGTGACTGAAGCAGCCCTGCCGGAGATCGCTCGAACGGCGCAGGAAACGACGGACGTTGCCGCAAAGGCACGCTTTGCCATTGTGGCCTTGCACTTGGGCGACCCCCAGCCGGCAATGGATGCGCTTGCCGTGCGCAGCGACCCGATCCATCGCACGGCCCTGATTCATGCCTACGCCCCTTGGCACGGCGACCTGACCGTTGCGGCCGAACTGTTACGTGCCAGCAACGAAGCAGCGTTTCGTTCCGGCATGTGCCTGGCCTTCGGCACGATCGCGCCTGAAACGCTGGAGCCGAGCGAGCGCGACAAAGGTGCCAAGGTGATCTTGGCGCTTTACACAGAGGCGCCCGATGGCGGCACGCACTCGGCCGCTCATTGGGCGCTGAGCCAATGGAAACAAGATCTGCCGGCGATCGCACCTGCGTCGCGCCCGCCTTCGGACCGTCGCTGGTTCGTCAGCGGGCAAGGGTTGACGATGGTTGAGCTCGCCGCGGGCAAGTTCACGATGGGCACGCCAGGCGAGGCAACCAAAGGCAACGACGCAAGGTCTGCCCAGGAGGTGACGCTGACCAAGCCGTTTTACCTGGGCGACCGGGAGGTGACGGTCGAGCAATTCCAGCGGTTTATTGACGACGCCGATTACCCTGCCGCCGAAAAGCCACAAGCCTGGCCGGGGGCGGCTCAGCAATACAGCCCGACGCCCGATTGCCCGGTGCAACAGGTGAATTGGTACGACGCCGTGCTCTACTGCAACTGGCTGAGCACGCGCGAGGGAAGGAAGCCGTGCTACGAGCGGACGGGAAAGAAAGAGAAGCTCAAGGATTATCAGAACAACGAGCAGGAGTATGACGTCTGGCGCTGCGACTTCGCAGCCGACGGCTATCGGCTTCCGACCGAGGCCGAGTGGGAGTACGCCGCGCGAGCGGGCAGTGCCGAGGCGTTCTGCTACGGGAGCGATGAGGATCTGCTGCCGCAATACGCATGGCTCGTGGTGAACTCCAAATCGCGAAGCTGGCCTGGCGGCCAAAAGCTGCCGAACGCCTTTGGCCTGTTCGACGCCCACGGGAACGTCTGGGAGTGGTGTTGGGATTGGTATGGGAGTTACAGCGCCGATCCTGTGAGCGATCCGACCGGCCCAGTTTCGCAGTCCGCCGGGTCCGGCCGCGTGCTTCGCGGTGGCGCGTTCTACGGCTACGCGTCCGACTGTCGTTC
>Ga0307373_10007928_pt1 | contig 16347 bp, 13 predicted proteins | sample OX2MG_FD_202534 | JGI IMG/M metagenome (GOLD analysis project Ga0307373, IMG submission 202534) | Soil microbial communities from Risofladan, Vaasa, Finland - OX-2 | ecosystem: Environmental > Terrestrial > Soil > Coastal area > Acid sulfate soil | place: Finland: Risofladan, Vaasa | collected... | reverse complement strand
AGCCGGGGCAGACGGCGCTGGCGGTCGCCGACGGCGAGGGACGCAATGGGGTGTGGCTCGCGCGTCAGGGCCTCGACGTGACGACGGTCGATTGGTCGCCCGTCGGCGTCGAGAAGGCGCGGCGTCTCGCCGATCAATGCGGCGTCAAGATGCGGATCGAGTGCGCCGATATCACGACATGGGATTGGGGCGCGCCGCGTTTCGACGTCGTCGTCGGCATCTTTATCCAGTTCGCCCCGCCCCCGTTGCGCGCCGAGATCTTCCGCGGCATGAAGAAGGTGCTGAAGCCGGGCGGTCTCGTCTTCCTCGAAGGCTACCGGCCGCAACAGCTCCAATACAAGACCGGCGGCCCTTCGGCGATCGAGAACCTCTATACCGCGGCCATGCTGCGCGAAGCCTTTGCCGACATGACGATCCTTCACCTTGTGGAATACGACGCCGAACTCGCGGAAGGCTCGCGTCACAGCGGCATGTCGGCCCTCGTCGACCTCGTCGCGCAAAAGCCGGACCGGACGGCAGCGTGACCCTGCGGAGGGTTCCCGTTCTCATTGTCGCTATGACCGGCAAGGGCCTCCGCGGTCGTGCCTTTGCCCGCTGAGACGACGAAAGCGGTACAGGTCGCAAGCGCTTTACACGACCGACGAAGTTGGTACGGTCCGGTGCGTCCGTGGCCGAAGCGGGATGGTGGAAGATGAGCGCACGATCGCGGCAGATGAAGCTCGGAGCATTCCTGTGGCCGTGCGGGCACCACGTGGCGGCCTGGCGGCACCCGCAGGGGGTCGCCGATGGCGGCCTCAATTTTCCGTTCTATGCCGAGATGGCGCAGCTCGCCGAGCGTGGGCTGTTCGACCTCCTGTTCGCCGCCGACCGCGTGTGCGTTGCACCGGGCGACCCGGACATCATCAGCCACATGTCCTATGTCGCCTGGCTCGAGCCGTTCACGCTATTCTCGGCCTTGGCGGCTGTGACGCGCCGCATTGGTCTGGTCTTCACCGTGACAACGACCTACGAGGAGCCCTATCACATCGCGCGCCGCTTCGCCTCGCTCGACCATATCAGCGGCGGCCGATCGGGATGGAATCTCGTCACCTCCGCGCAGGCGGCCGAAGCCCATAATTTCAGCCGCGACGCGCACCCGCCGAAAGAGGAGCGGTACGAACGCGCCCGCGAATTCGCCCGCGTTGTCCGCGGGCTGTGGGATAGTTGGGACGACGACGCCTTCGCGCGTGATAAGGAGTCGGGCCTTTTCTTCCACCCGGAAAAGATGCATGTGCTCGACCATAACGGCCCGCTGTTCAGCGTGCGAGGGCCGCTCAACGTCGCTCGCTCGCCGCAAGGACAGCCGGTGATGGTACAGGCCGGCGCCTCCGACGACGGGAGAGATTTGGCGGCCGAAACCGCAGAAGTCGTCTTCACCGCGCATCAACGGCTCTCCGACGCGCAAGAGTTCTATGCCGACGTCAAGGCGCGCATGGCGAAATACGGGCGTGAGCCGGACGATATGAAGATCATGCCTGGGATTTTCGCGACGGTCGGGCGGACGGAGCAGGAGGCGCGCGACAAATACGAGCAGCTTCAGGAGCTGATCCATCCCAAGGTCGGCGTGATGCTGCTGTCGCAGTTCATGGCCTTCGACCTTTCGCCCTATCCGATCGACGGGCCGCTTCCCGAAATGCCGGAGAACAAGGTGGTGTCGAGCCGGCGGACCCTGCTGACCGATCTGGCACAGCGTGAGAACCTGACGATCCGCCAGCTTTATCTGCGAATGGCCGGCGCGCGCGGCCACCGGACGATCTACGGCACGCCCACGCAGATCGCCGACGAACTCGAAGAATGGTTTACCAAGGCCGGAGCCGACGGTTTCAACATCATGCCGCCGGTCCTGCCGGGCTCGCTCGTCGATTTCGTCGATATGGTGATCCCGGAACTGCAGCGCCGCGGTCTCTTCCGCACGCAGTACGAGGGCCGTACTCTGCGAGAGAATCTCGGCTTGAGGCGGCCGGAGAGCCTATTCGTGACGGCGCGGGCGTGATCTGTCGCGATGAAGGCAAAAGGCCGTCGCCCCGCTTGCACCGGGGCGACGAGCCGAATGGTGTCAAATTGATCTGATCAAGCCGCCGCGTCGAGCAACCGCTTCGGCGGGCGAACCGAAAGCTGCCCGACCCCGTGAAGGACGGGCCGATCCATGGCGCCGATCATCGCAATCCCCATGATCGGCGAGCTCCATCACCGGGGGACACGTCCATGCCCGCTATTTGGCGGATAGCTCCTTTTCCACTTCGGCGGCCAGACGCGTGTCCCAGGCGGCCTTGATGCGGGCCGTTGTTATCTTCTTGCCCATCAACATGGATTCGATTTCCGCCTGGCCGGTGTACATCGCGTCGGTGGGCACGAGGCTGGGCGCGAGACTGGCGATGACGACCGCCGTCGCCTTCTTTGCGATCGACGGGGAAAGCGTCAGTTCCTTTTGCACCAGTGCCGCGGTTTCATCGGGATGGCTCTCGATGAATATTTTCGTTTCCGCCAGGGCGCGCAGCATACGCTTCACCAGATCGGGGTCGTTCTTGATCACGTCTTCGGACATGCCGGGGCTGCTCCCGAATCCTTCCGGCATCTGCGACGTCGCCACCAATGTATGCAGGCTCGGCATCTTTTCCTCGAGCTCGAGACCGTGCGCAACGTCGTCGATGATGGCGTCGGCGTTATGCGCCAGAATCAGCGTCCGGCGCGCCGCCTCCGAGCCGATATAGATGAGCTTCACATCCTTTTTCGGATCGAGTCCGCCCTTCGTCAGTACATAGACCAGCAACGCGTTCGGCCCCCCTTTGGGCGGGCCCGTGACGATCGTCTTGTGCTTCAAATCCGCCACGGATTTGATGGATTTGTCGGCGATGATCATGTAGTCGAGTTTCGTATTTGTCTCGCCCACAAGCTTCACCTTGAAGCCGGCCAGATTTCCGGACAGGACCGAAGTGCTGAGGGGCGTGGCCTGGATGCCGTTGCTGACCAAGGCTGCGGGGAGCGTATTCGCGGCCAGATGAACGAACGTGACGTCCAAGCCGTTCTTCTGGAAGAATCCCTTGTCCTTGGCGATGAACCATCGGGCGAAGTCGACGCTGTTGCCCGGTATGCCGACCTTGAGCGTCTTGAGCGCGGCGGCGGAGGCGGGAGGAGCGCAGACGCTGAACGCGAGGAAGAGTGAGGATGCCAATGCCGCGCCATACGTCCAGAACCGCCAGTCCTGGAATGGAAAGCGGCATTTCGTCTTGCGTGTTCCTGCCGTCGTTCTCATTTTATGACTCCTCCAAACCTCAATCGAAAACCCGACGCGACCGGAATCGGTCCGCCCTCAGCGTCCATTTCCGGCGCCGGCAATCCGCGCCCAGATCCGGTCCACGAGTTCGAAGAACAGCGGTGCGCGCTTCGTCTGCGCCGTGCGCGGGCGCGGCAGCGGAACCTCGACGGTCTCGACGATCACGCTCTCCGGCCCCTTCGACAACACCGCCACCCGGTCCGCGAGGAATACCGCCTCGCCGATCTCATGCGTGACGAACACCGCGGTCTTGCGGGTCTCGTCCCAGATCCGCAGCAGCTCGTACTGCATGACCTCGCGGGTCTGGGCATCGAGCGCGGAGAACGGTTCGTCGAGCAGCAGGATCTTCGGGTCCACCGCCAGCGCGCGCGCCAGGTTCACCCGCTGCTGCATTCCGCCCGAGAGTTCCCACGGATAGTTGTGTACGAAGTCCGACAGGCCGACGAGATCGATCATGCTGCGTGCTCTTTTCACGGCGTCGTCGCGCCGCGCTCGCCGCAGCTCCAGCCCGTAGATCACGTTGCCCAGGACATCCCGCCACGGGAGAAGAGCCGGCGACTGGAAAACGACGGCCCGTCCGTCGCCCGGGCCGTCAACCACCTTGCCGTCGATGAGGAGGCGTCCGTGAGCACAGGGTATAAGGCCGGCGATGGCCTTGAGAAAGGTCGACTTGCCGCAGCCGCTCGGGCCGACGATGGCGGTGAACGAGCCCTGCGGCGCCGCAAGCGTGATGTCGCGGATCGCCCGATACCGCTCGCCGGTGCGTGCGATCCTGTATTCGACCCCCAGATGTTCGGCCTGCAATACTGGAATTTCATCATGGCGCGCGCGCATGTCTTCAGCGACGTCGCGGCGGCGCGGCCCGCTCAATGGAGCTTCCATTTCGCCATCCTTCGCTCCAGGCGCCGCAAGGCTTCCGTCAGCATAGCGCCGGCAGTCCCAATGATGATGATGCCGACGAAGACCAGGTCAACGTCGTAGCTGCTTGCCGCTTGCGAGATGGTGAAGCCGATCCCCGAGGTCGAGGCGACGAATTCGCCGACCACGACTCCGATCAGCCCGACGCCGAGGCCGATGCGTATGCCGGTGACGATGAAGGGAACCGCGGACGGGAAGACGATGGTCCGCATGAGCTGCCAGGTCGACGCGTTGAGGGAGCGGGCAAGGTCGAGCAGGTCCCCGTCAACGGAGTGAACGCCCATCGCGGTATTGATGATGATGGGAAACACGGACATGAGGAAGATGAAGGCGACCTTCGACTCGATGCCGATGCCGAACCAGATGATCAGGAGTGGCGCCAGGGCGACGCGCGGCGCAGCATAAAGAAAGTTGATGAGGGGATCGAGGAAATGCTCGACGCGCCGTAACCAGCCCGTCGCAAAGCCCAGCGCAACGCCGATGATCACGGCGAGACCGAAGCCGCCGACGAATTCGAGGCCGCTGGTCCTTGCATCGATCACGAATTGCTGCGAGGCGAGATAGCTGGCGCCCGCCACGAGGATGCGGCTGGGCGAGCTCACCACCATCGGGCTGACGAGACCGATGGCAACGGCCAGCTGCCAGACGCCGATGGCCGAGGCAATCCCCAGTATCTTCAGAACGGCGCTTTCATGCCGCGCATACAACCTGGCCAGCGGCCGCGTGTCGGAAGACAGGCGCTTGGAACGGCTCGCAACCATGCTCATCGGCGCGTTCTCCCAGTGTTTCGATGCGGCGTTTCCCAAGGCAGGGTCCACCGGACGCAGCCGCAGAGAAACGAGACGCTCGAACGCGCGGGGCGCCGCGGCCCGGCGCCGCATGTTTTCAGGGAGCTCGGCGCCGCCGCTCTTCGTTCCTCCCTAATAGCGCGAGAAATCATAGCCCTCCTTGGCGATGATCTCCATCAGGAAGGGCGCGCCCCGCGCGGTGCTATCGATCGCCGCCTTGATCGTCGGAATGATGTCTGCCGGATTCTCGACGCGCCTGGCGGCGACATTGAGCCCTTCCGCCACCTTGGCGTAATTGCCGCCGACCGAAAGCGAATTGAACCGTTCGGTCGAGATCTTCATCACCTCGCGTTCGCAGGCCATGACCTGGTTGTTGAAGACAATGGTGAAGATGCCGATCCGGTTTCGCGAGGCGGTTTCCATATCCATGCCGGTCATGCCGAACGAACAGTCGCCCATCACATTGATGCAGAGCTTGTCCGGCGCGGCGAGCTTGGCGCCCATGGCGAGGCCGAGGCCATAGCCGAGCTGCGTGGACTTGCCCCAGCCCATGTAGGAGGCGGGCGTGGTGGTCTGCCAGAACGGCAGGAGCTGCTCGCGAGGGGAGCCGGAATCGTGGGTGATGATGACGTTGTCGCGGTCAACCGTCTTCATCAGGTCGTTGATGACGCGGTACTGATTGATCGGGGCCTCGTTCGATTCGAAATGCTCGGCCCACTCGGCCAGCCACGCCCGCTTGATGCCGGCGATCTCGTCCTTGAGCGCCCGCAGCGCCTTCGTGTCGGCGGACTTCTTCTGCCGACCGATCTCGTCGATCAGCGCCGCGACGACGAGCGCCGCATCGCCCGCCAGCGCGTGATCGGCGCGGTAGTCCTTGTTGATGTCCGAAGGATCGTTGGTCGAATGAATCACGGTCTTGCCCCGCGGCATCGCCGGGCCGAACGACGTCTTGGTCAAGCTCGAGCCGATCGCAAGCACCACGTCGGCGCGCGCCATGAACTCGGCATAGGGCTTCGAGCGCGAGCGGGTCGAGCCGCCCAAGGAGAGCGGATGGGTGTCGGGGATGGCACTCTTGCCGGGGTTGGTCGCCGCCACCGGAGCCGGGATGAGCTCGGCGAGTGCCGCGAGCGCGTCGCCGGCTTCGGCGTAATGGATGCCCTGGCCCGCCCACAGCAAGGGATTTTTGGCCGCGAGCAGTATGCGTGCCGCCTCCCTGACCGCTTCGGGGCCCGGCGCCGTACGCACGATCGGCACGGGCTTGTAGTCGATGTCGCCGGGGCAATCCGCGTCGAAAACGTCGATGTCGACTTCGACCAGCACCGGCCCGGGCTTGCCGCTCCGCATGGCGTGATAGGCGCGCCGCATCACGTCGGGGATTTCCTTGGCCGTCGTCACCAGGGCCGACCATTTGGTGACGGGTTTGAACGTCTCCGCCGCGCGGAACGTCGGCCGGATGTACTGCCGCTCCGCGGAGAACCCACCGGAAATGACCAGGAGCGGCACGTTCTCCGCGTAGGCTTGCGCCACGCCCGCGAAGGCATTCTCGATGCCAGGGCCATGCTGGGCCGCGAACACGCCGTTCTGCCGGCCGCGGCGAATGCGCGAAAAGCCGTCGGCGATGCCGACGCCGACACGTTCCTGGCGGCAGAGGATCGGACGAACGTCGATCGCGGCGCAAGCGTCGATCACGGCGTTCCGCGGGTAGCAGGCCAGGAACTCGGTTCCTTCGCGCTTCAGGATCTCGGCGATCACTTGTGCCCCGTTCATGTGGGCAAATCTCCGCTCTGGTTCATCGGCTTCGGCTCCCGTGAATGCGACCGGTCAGGCATCGGCGCGCACGCGCTCCTTCACGTCGTCGAGGAAGCGGGCCTGTCTCGGGGCCTGGTAGCGCGTGGACCGCACCCGGCAGCTTGCCGGGTCGAGGCCGGGTGGGTTCAGGCCCGCCGCCATGTCCTTGAGCGTGTCCAGCAGCAGGCGCCGGATCTTGGCGATCGCCAGGTCGTTGACGAGCAGATTCTCGAGCGACCGGTCGGCGATCGGGCCCATCGATTCCTGGATCGCGCAGTCCTGGGTTCCGAACCCTTTCAGGCCGGTGTAGGACTTGCCGCTCGCCTGGAGCGCGCGGTCGATCAGGTAATCGTTGCCCCGGTTCGCGATGGCGTGGTCGGTGCCCGGCGTGTTCTCGGTATGAATGCCCTGCCAGCCGGCTTCCTCCGCCAGGTCCGCCGCGGTGAACGGCCGGTGGGGGTTGAAGCTGATGCTGTAGAGCATGGTGTTCTCGTCGTCGATCGGCACCCACATGTGCGCGCCGTGCGGCACCGACGAGATGATCTTGTGGAACGGCATCAGGAACACGTTGATGTTCCATTCGATGTCGTCGCCGCCGTAGTCGCGGCCGGTCCCTACCACGAAACCGAAATCGGTCGCGACGACCTCGTACAGGGAGGGCACGATCAACCGCCGGTTCCTTGTCCCGCCGTCGGCGCGGTGCAGGAATGTAAGATGCGGCGCGTCATACCCGCCTTCGACGCCCTGCAGCCAGTTGCACTCCTGAACGTGCCGCGTGTCGAATCGTTGCTCCGCCGGAAGTCCGATCCATTCGAGGTCCGGGAAGTCGGGCTTGAGCTCCGCCGGCCCCATATACGTCCACACGAGGCCGCCCCGCTCGATGCACGGATACGCCTTGAGGCGGATCTGGCGCTTGACCGCCTCAACCTGGGAGGCCGCGGTTCCCGGCGGCAGGCACGGCACGTCCATGCAGTTGCCGTTAATGTCGAACTTGATCCCGTGATACACGCAGCGCAGGCCGCGCTCCTCGTTCCGCGCGAAGAACAGGGACGCCGTCCGGTGCGGGCACCGCTCGTCCACCAGCCCGACCCGGCCGTCGGTGTCGCGGAACGCCACCAGGTTCTCGCACAAGAGCTTGACGCGGAGCGGCGGACCGTCGGCCTCGGCGACCTGATGCGAATACGCCACCGGGATCCAGTAGCGCCGCATCAGCGTGCCCATCGGTGTGCCAGGGCCCACGCGGGTTAACCGTTCGTTGTCTTCACGTGAGAGCATGCGGGGCCTCCTGCGGACGAAGTGGATGTCTTCCCAAGCGTGGGGAGAAACCGGTGAATTGGTCGGCGCAGCATTATGGATGATTTCAGGAATTGCTCAAGACCAAGCATCCCGCCGATGCGCGATTTCAACGGCTCGCTGAGCCGCGACCTGTGCAGGGAACATCGTGCGGCGGTCCCGGCGACGCAGCGTGTGGGGCGGCAATTGCGCTAAATGTAAGGACATTCTATCCTATGGCCCCTCGGTGCCGTGGTGGCGTGACCCCTGCTGCTCGCAGCGGTTGTGTGCTGGGCATCGGGGCGGCGCACGAGGCGTGCGGCCGACCGGGGCAAGAGAGGGAATCAGCCATGAAGCAGGGCAAGAATGCCTTCATCGGCAACGCGATCGATCGCGTTGAGGACCTTCGCCTGCTGCGAGGCAAGGGTCAGTTCGTCGACGATCTGGCGCGCGAAGGCCTTCTGCACGCCGCGATCCTGCGCAGCTCGGTCGCGCACGGGCGAATTCGCTCGGTCGACGTGAGCGCCACGCGGATGCTTCCGGGGGTTCATGCCGTCATCACGGCGCACGACGTCGGGCCGGCCATTCCGACCATTCCCTTGCGGCAAGATGCGATCGCGACCCTGCAGCGATTGGAGCAGCCGGTGATCGCCCATGACAAGGTCCGCTATGTCGGCGAACCGATCGCGGTCGTGATTGCCGACAGCGCCGCGAGCGCCGAAGACGCGCTGGAGACGATCGAGCTCGATATCGAGATGCTTCCGGCCGTCACGAGCTGGGATGCGGCGCTCCATGGTCCGGTCCGGCTGTTCGAGACCGTTGACACGAACCTGGCCTGCGAGCTGCGCGGCGCGAAGGGCGACGCCGATGCCGCGTTCCGGAACGCCGATTACAAGCGGCGCGAGCGCTTTCACGTGCAGCGCCATACGGCGGTGCCGATGGAGCCCCGCGGCCTGCTTGCGGAGTGGGACGTCGAGCGCGGAACGCTGACGGTCTGGGGCGCGGCGAAGGTTCCCTTTGCCATTCGCAAGCTGCTTTCGCGCCATCTGGGCCTGCCCGAAGCCGCCGTTACGGTCATGGAAAGCGACATCGGCAGCGGCTTCGGCGTCCGCGGCGAATATTATCCGGAGGATTTTCTGATTCCGTTTGCGGCGCGCGCCGTCGGACGGCCGGTGAGATGGATCGAGGACCGGCGCGAGCATTTGCTTGCGACGAACCATGCGCGCGAAGTCGATGGCGAGCTGGAGATCGCGTGCCGCCGCGACGGAACGATTCTCGGGCTGCGCGGTCGCGCCTATGTCGATATGGGCGCGTATATCCGCACGAACGCGGTGACGCCGGCGCGCAATATCGCCCAGGTCGTGTCCGGACCCTATCGCGTGCCGAACGTCCGCATGGACGTGTCGATGGTGATGTCCAACAAGACGCCGGTCGGCACCTATCGGGGGCCGGGTCGCTTCGAGGTCGACTTCTTCCGCGAGCGGCTTTTCGACATGGCCGCTCGGGACCTCGGCATCGACCGCGTCGATTTCCGGCGCCGCAACCTCGTCGCCGCCGCGGAGATGCCCTATCCGCTGCCCACGGTCATGCCCTTGGACAGCGCGACGGAATGCGACAGCGGCGATTACGCCACGACGCTGGACCGCTGCCTGGCGGAGATCGACTGGCCCGACAAGGTGAAGCTTCAGGGCCGATTGATCGACGGCCGCTACCATGGCCTCGGGGTCGGGTGCTACATCGAGGGCGGCGCGTCGGGCCCGAGGGAGAATGTCCGGCTCGTCGTCGAACCCGGCGGCGACATTTCCGTCTATGTCGGATCATCGGCGGTCGGCCAGGGGCTTGAAACGGCACTCACGCAGATTGCCGCCGATGCGCTCGAGATTCCGATCGGTCGCATTCGTGGGGTGTTTCACGGCTCCACCACCTATGTCCGCGAGGGCTACGGGTCGTACGGCTCGCGTTCCGTGGTGATGGGGGGATCGGCGATTTGGGCCGCCGCGGCAAATTTGAAAGCGATCATCCGTCGGGCCGCCGCCGAGCGGCTGAAATGCCCGCCCGAGGCGATCGAAATTCTGGACGGCGTCGCGCGTTCAGCCGACGGTGGCGCCATCGCGCTGGGCGCGCTCGCCGGCGATGGCCTCGAGGCCGAGGGCAGCTTTGCCAGCGACAAGCGCACCTACAGCTATGGCGCGCACGCGGCGCATGTCGCGGTCGATCCGCGGACCGGCCACGTGAGCGTGATCGAATACGTCGCCGTGGAAGACGTCGGGCGCATCATCAATCCGAAGATGCTGCATAGTCAGACCGTCGGCGCGATCGTACAAGGCCTGGGCGGCGCCTTGCTGGAGCATCTCATCTATGACGACAGCGGGCAGCTGCTGACCGCGACCTTCGCCGACTATCTGCTGCCGACGACGTCGGATGTTCCCAACATCCGCGTCGTCACGCTCGAGGAGCGGCCGTCGCCGAACAATCCGCTCGGCGCGAAGGGCGCGGGCGAGGGCGGCATCATTCCGGTCGGCGGGGTCATCGCCAACGCCGTCGCTGCGGCGCTTGCGCCGCTCAAGGTCGAGCCGCGCGAGCTGCCGATTTCGCCGGCGCGTCTCTGGGCGCTGATCGCGCAAACGCGGCAGGCGGATCGGCGCTAGCCGAAAGCCGCAGGCGGCGCGGCTTCTCACCATTGGCCGCCGAACAGCAGGCCCGGGAACAACGGCAGGTGCAGGACCAAGGTAAACAGCGTCCACACGAAGGCGCTGACGATGAGCGTGACGACGACGGTCTCCGTCAGCGAGCGCCGGCCGACGAGGTTCAGCGACATCGCCAGGAACAGGGGCGTGGCCACGAACACGCCGAGCCAGATCAGCGTAGCGACGAAGACGGCGATCCATAAAATGTAGAACAGCTCGGCGCGGAATGCGGCCTTATCCGGGGTGGATTCCGTGGCCTGCAGGGCCGCCGGGTTCAGCCATTTGAGCAGCGCCCGGCCCCAACTCGTGCCGGCACGAGAGACGAGATCGAGCGTGGCAAGGACGAGCATGGCGCGGCCGATCAAGAGCGGCATCGTGCGCGATTGCGGCTCGAATGTTGCGCCGATCGAGAGAAAGCCGAGCGCAAGAACCCAAAGCACGGCGGCTGGCACATAGGCCGTCAGCGGGGCGCCAAAGAGTCGCGGCATCTCAGGCGCGTTCCTTTCTGGGCCGACGAAGGCGCGCGGAGCCCCATCCCAGCGCCACGCGGCCCGGCGTCGCCGCCAGAGCCAAGACCACGAGGGCCAACAGGATCAGCGATACCGGCCGGGTGAGGAAAATCCGCCAGCTCCCGTCCGCGATCATCATGCTCTGGAAGAAATCGCGCTCGATGGTGCTGCCGAGAACGAGGGAAATGACGATCGGCAGCCGCGGGTAATCCAGCCGCGACATGAGGTGGCCGATCACGCCGAAGGCGAGGGTCACGATCACATTCTCGATCGTCTGGTCGACGGCCCAGCTGCCGATCAAGGCGACGGTGAGCACGGACGGCACGAGAATCGTCGAGGGCAGCAACGTCACGCGCGCCAGCGGCCGCGTCAGGAGCAGGCCGAGGCACGAGGCGAGAATGCACGCCGCGGTCAGCGCCCAGATCAATCCGTAAATCTGCGTCTGGTTCTGGATCAGCAACAAGGGTCCGGGCTGAAGCCCGTGCAGCACCAGGATGCCGAGAAACACGGCCATCTCGGCGCTGCCGGGGATGCCGAAGGCCAGCGTCGGGATGAGGGAGCTGCTGTCCTTGGCGTTGATTGCCGCCTCCGGTGCAATCACGCCCTGGATGTTGCCCTTGCCGAAGCTGTCGGGGTTCTTCGAGACCTGGACGGTCATCGAATAGGAAACGAAGGCGGCAACGACACCGCCGGCGCCCGGGATCGCGCCGATGACGGTGCCGATCAGCGAGCCGCGCAGAACGGTCGGCCAATGCCGGAAGGTTTCGATCAAGCCGGCCATCATGCGCGTGATCTTCACGTTGCGCGCATCCTTGGCGATGGTGCCGCCCTTGACCCAAAGATTGATCATTTCGGCGACGGCGAAGAGGCCGATCAGCGCAGGCACGAGATGGATCCCGTCCCACAGATAGGGAATGCCGAACGTGTAGCGCACCACGCCGGTCACCTGGTCGTAGCCGACGCACGAGATCATGAGCCCGAAGACGCCGGCCACCAGGGCGCGCAGCATCTTGCCGCGCGAGGCGCTGGCGACCACCGCCAGACCGAGCATCCCGAGCAGGAAGAATTCGGGCGGGCCGAACAGGAGGATCAGTTGCTTGGCGAGGGGCAGGACCAGCAGGACGGAAACCGTGCCGATGATGCCGCCGATCGAATTGGCGCTGGCCGCAGCACCGATCGCCAGCCCGGCCTTGCCTTGCTGCGACAGCGGATAGCCGTCGAGACATGTCGCCGCGTTGGGCGCCGCGCCGGGTGCATTGAGGAGAATGGCCGCGATCGATCCGCCCATCGGCGCGGCGCCCATGACCCCGGCCGACAGCGCCAGCGCCGTGATCGGCTGCATGCCGTAGGTGAGCGGGATGAGCAGGGCGAGCGCGGTCGTGGGCCCTAAGCCGGGAACGACACCGGCAATCAGACCGACCGCCATGCCAACGGTGAGGAACACCAGCTCCTGGACGTGCAGCAGGCTCTCGAACCCGCTCAGCCAGACATCAAGCATCGCCGGGGTTCCACGCGATCAGCCGCGACGCCCGTGCAGTCCACGAGCCTGGCATGCCACGGCCGTGCGGTTCATGTCTGCGACAACAATCCGGCCCAGCGCTTGATGAAGGCGGATTGTTCGTGCATCAGCCGGGTGGTCTCTTCTGCGGAGAGTGGATCGAGCGTGGCGCCGGCCTTCTGCGCCCAGCCGGTCACACCCGGGTCGTGCATCGCCTTGATCAGCGCGGCCGAGAGCGTCGCCGTGACGTCCGGCGCCAGATGCGCCGGGCCGGCGACCGGACGCAGCTCGATGATCTGCGCCAGATCGGGCTTGTTCAGGGTCGTCGCGTCCTCGGCGCCCTTGATCGAGCTCGTCTTCTCGAACGTCGCCACCACGCGGATGAGCTTGCCCGCAACCATCTGGCTCACCGCCGGCAGGGTCAGGATGGCGGCGTCGCCGTCGCCGCGCATGACGGCGACCAGCGAGGCGCTCGCGCCGCGGTATCCCGTAATCACCTCTTTGCGGATGTCGAGCAGATGGGTGCCGATCAGGGTGGCCGCATAGCTCGTGGTCTGCGGTCCGGGCGCGATGAACTTCACCGGCCGGGCGCGCGACATCTTCTGCAGATCGGCGATGGAGCGGATCTTGGACTTCTCGGCGACGACCAGGGCGTACTGGTCGCGTGCGAGATTGCCGATCCAGGTCAGCTCGTTGATATTGAAGCCGATCGTGCCGCCCTTGAGCTTGAGCAGCAGCAGACCGACGGCGTTCAAGACGCTGATCGTGTAGCCGTCCGGTTTCGCCCGATAAAGGATATTGGCGGCCCTGGCGCCGCCCGCACCGGCCACGTTGTCGGGAACCACACTGACCTTGCTCGGAAGCGCTTTCGCCATCGGCTGGGCGATCGCCCGAACGTATTCGTCGTAGGCGCCGCCGGGCGGGTAGGGGATCATGAAGGTGATGTCGCGCTCGGGAAATCCGGCGGCTGCGGCGTGCCGCGTACCGAGCAGCGTTCCGGCGCCGATCAGGCCGGCAGAGGCAATCAATTGGCGGCGATTCAGCATGAGCCCGGTACGACGCATCGTTTCCTCCTGCCTGTGCCCGTTCCTGAGCCAGCGCGAGAGCCGGCTCGGACACCGTTTTGACCACAAGGACAGAATGTCCTTACATTTCGGAGGCTATGCAACGATCGCCGTCGTGTCAAGAAGCGGTCGCGCGCCGGCGCGCGGTGGAAGCGGTTCCGCCGCCGCGGTCTCGGCCCGGCGCCGATGGAACGAGCCGCTCCGTCACATCAGGTCATATGGATTTGGGCCTGGAAGCTGAACTCGTATGAATCGCCGCGGAAGAACACCGTGCCGAACAGCACCGGGGTCCCATCCGCGAGCCGATAGCAGTGTTGGCTCGAGAGCAGTGGTACGCCCGTCTCGATCGCGAGCCGGCGCGCGACCTCGGCGTCGGCGGCGATGCTGCGCAGGGTAAAGCCGACCTTCGCCGGACCCTCGCCGGTCACGGACTTGATGAGCGAGATGCCGAGTTTGCTCGCGAGCGCCTCCTTCGTCACCTGTTTGCGATAGCGCGACGGCAGGTACCGTTCCTCGAAAGCGAACGGCCGATCGTCGAGGAGGCGCAGGCGGATGATGCGTTCGACCTTTTCGTTGGGGCGCAGTTGCAGCGCCTTGCGCACGTCGGTCGGCGGCGCGACCGATTCCCACTCGAGAACGCGAAACTTGACCAGGCGATTGTCGGACCGGATTTCGGCTTCGAACGAGCGGCCGACATCGTAATCGACGCGCCGCGGCGCGACGAAGGTGCCGCGTCCGCGCCCGCGCGTGATGAGGCCCTGCGAGAACAGTTGCGACATCGCCTGGCGAACGGTCGGCCGGCTGATGCCGAAATAGATCATGCACTCGCTTTCGGACGGTAGAATTTTCCCGATCAGCGCAACGTGCGATTTCTCGATTGCCGCGCCGAACCGCTCCGCCAATTGCGCGTAGAGCGGAATGTGGCTCTTCGTATCGAGGCGCGGAATCCGCTGAAGATCGAACGCCCGGACGCCTGATGAATTCGGCAAGCGAGTCCTGTTGTGCAATAAGTTGCTATCTTACCGGATGATCTTCGGCGTCGCTGCCAGGGTCAAGCGCCATCATCCGACCGCCGGCGCATCGCGCGGATCACCCGAACGCGTCGAGCTTTTTCGCGCCCACGACCAGCGGCTCGGCGCCCGTCAGAACATAGGCGATGACGCAGTTCTGCGGTCCGCGATTGATCCAGTTATGCACCGTGCCGCGCTGAACGACGACGTCACCGGCCTTCAGGTGGACGGTGACGCCGTCATCGAGTTCCATCTCGAGCTCGCCGGCGATGACGATGGCGTAATCCAACGAATCGGTCCGGTGCATGCGCGGCGCGACGCCGGGCTCGTATTCGACCACGCGGAAGACCGTGCCGTTCGGCGTGCTGGTCGCAACATTGCGCGTTGCGCCATCGGTTTCGTCGGCATTGTCCGACGGAAACTTTTCGGTCGACCAGATCACGCAGCTCGAATAGCCGGGCCGCTTGGTCACGATGTTCTTTGCCATCTCGTCGATCGTCACGATCGCCTTGCCCTTGGCATCGTGGCCGGTGACGACCCGTCTCACCTTGATTGTCATGTCCTACACTCCCTCGGTTGGACCACCGCGGCCAATCCTACTCACCGGGCGACCGGGCCTCGTCGTCGTGGATCGCCGCCGCCGGTTGATCGTATTTCGCCATCCGCAGCGGGTTCCACTGGCCGCCGTCGATGTCGATCGCGGTGCCGTGCAGCCATCGGCCGCGCGGCGAAACCACGAACGCGACCAGCGCCGCGACATCCTCGGGCGTGCCGAAGCGGGTGATCTCGAGCTCGCGCCGATGACGTTCGCGGGCCGTCGCTTCGTCGAGTCCGGTGCTCTTCATGATGATCGCGAGGCGGTGGCGGAAGCGGTCGGTTTCGACCGATCCCGGATTGATGGCGAGAACCTGTACCCCGTCTTCCTTGCCGATATCGGCGAGCGCGCGCATGAACGCGAGGCTGGCGCCGATCACCGATGCGCCGATCATGTAGTCGGCGACGGGCGCCCGCGCACCGATCCCGGAGATGAACACGACCGAGCCGCCGCTCTGCTTCAGGAGCGGCCACAGCGAGCGCGACAACCGGACATGCGCGAAGAATTTGAGGGCAAATCCGTCCTGCCAGTCGCGCTCGGCGAGGGTAAAGAAGCTGCCGCGCTTCACGGCGCCGGCGTTGTTGACCAGGATGTCGAGCCGGCCGGTGTCGCGTTTCACGGTCTCGACCAGAGCGTCGGCCGCCGCTTCGGGACACAGATCGGCGGCGTAGACGGATGCGTCGCCGCCGCGCGCGCGAATCTCGGCGGCGACGCTTTCGAGCGCCGCGCGGTCGCGCGCCGTCAACACGACGTGGCAGCCGCGTGCGCCGAGCTCGAGCGCGATGCCGCGCCCGATGCCGCGACTGCCGCCGGTGATCAGCGCGACCTTGCCGCGCAAACTGCCTTCCATTCGCAATCCCCAGCCGATGGAACGCGTCGAGCAAAAGCGGGACGCGGCGAGGTTC
>Ga0307373_10007926_pt1 | contig 16350 bp, 16 predicted proteins | sample OX2MG_FD_202534 | JGI IMG/M metagenome (GOLD analysis project Ga0307373, IMG submission 202534) | Soil microbial communities from Risofladan, Vaasa, Finland - OX-2 | ecosystem: Environmental > Terrestrial > Soil > Coastal area > Acid sulfate soil | place: Finland: Risofladan, Vaasa | collected... | reverse complement strand
CTCGTCGAGCGCCGGCCCCGTCAGGTTTGGCAAGAAATCACATTCCAGGACCAGGCTTCGTGGGTTAGCGTGCCCGCTCACGACGCGGCTGACATCGAGCACGGTCGGTCCCGACAGGCCGAAATGCGTGAACAGAAACGAACCTCGCCGCTTGGCCAGCCGGCCGCTCTTGGCCGAGCGACGCGCGGCCGTCTGGTCGCCGGTGCCGCAGGCGGCCGATTCGACGACCGCCACGGCCACATCGGGAATCGTCACGCCCTGCAACGCGCGCACCCACGGGGCATCGGTGGTCACGGGCGTGAGCGCCGGCCTGGGGTAAACGATGGTGTGCCCGAGCTTTGCGGCAAATCGGTAGCCATCGCCCGTCGTGCCACAACCAGGGTACGACTGCCCCCCGGTGGTGACCAACAGCTTCCTGGCCAGCAGGCTGCGTTTCGAAGTCGTAAGCCGAAAGCCATCGCCAGCGATGGGCTCCGCGTCGACCAGCGGCTCATCGAGCGCCAGCGTGCATCCGCTGCGCGTCAAGCGGCGAACAAGCGCGTCGAGCACGTCGGCGGCCTTGTCGCTGACGGGAAAGACCTTGCCCGTCGCCTCGACTTTTGTGGCGACCCCTTCGGATTCGAACCAATCGACCAGGTCTTGGGGCGCGAGCGCGGCGAGCGCCGACTGCAAGAAGTTGCCTTGAGTCCCGAATTCGCGGATGATCCCGCGGCGATCGGTGGCTTGAGTCAAATTGCAACGGGTGCCGCCGGACATCAGGATTTTGATGCCCGGCCGGCGGTTTTTTTCCACCAGCAGCGTGCGGACGCCACGTTCGGCCGCCCGCGCCGCGGCCAGCAAGCCCGCCGCGCCGGCGCCGACCACGACCAGGTCCCATTCCATGCTCTTACCCCGGTGGCCAACCCATTGCACGCCCACCCAATAGGTGGAAGTGCAAATGATCGACCGATTGGCCGCCGTCCGGGCCGCAGTTGGCGACCACGCGATAACCGCTATCGAGCTTCAAGTCGCGCGCCAGTTTCCGCAGCACGAGCAGCAGGTGCCCGGCCAACTCAAGATCGGCGTCGGATAGCTCGGCCAATGATTGAAGGGGCCGTTTGGGGACCACCAGCACGTGCGTAGGGGCCTGCGGATTGACATCGCGGAACGCCAGGCAGAGGTCGTCCTCGTGGACGATCTGGGCGGGGATTTCGCGATCGATGATCCGTTGGAAGATGGTTTTGGCGCACATGGGATCACCCTGAAGCGTCCTTGGGCAACCGAATCGCCTCATCGACGAGCATGACCGGGATGCCGTCGACGATGGGGTAGAGCAACGTCCCGTCCTCCCGCACGAGGCCGCCGTCCAGCGGCTGTTCGACCTTTTCGCCTGCCATGTTCATCAGAACTCCGGCGGCGATCGAACGGTTGAGTTTCGCCACCAAATCGGGGTCGGCTAACTCAAGCGAAGTACGGTCCTGGGGACATACCAGTATGTCCAGCAACTCTTTTCCGATCATGCCTGCTCATCCTTACGGACATTCCGGTGCCAACGATTCATGCTGTTATACGGAAGATGCCGATAAACGACTAGAGAGGCTAAACCATGTCAAAACGCAATTCTCTGGTCGCTGCCGTACTGGTTCCGTTCGCGCTTTCCCTTCCGGCCAGAGCCGATGATGTGCGCGAATACAACCAAGGGGGGGTGACCTTTCGAGACGTTTACCGTACCGTTCGCGCCCCCCAGACCCAGATCCAATGCGTTGAACGCCCGCAAACGTACTTGCAGGAGCGCTACGACGTCGAGCTTCGCGACTCCTACAGGACCTACCGGGTGCCGGTGACCGAGGATCAATGGGTGCCCTATTGGCGCGGCAGGTTCAATCCGTTCGCGCAGCCGTACCTGACCTACCGCAACGTGCGGCGCACGCGTTGGGAAACCCGCACCGAAGTGGTCAAGGTGTCGGTGCCGACTCGACAGCTCGTGCCGGTCACCACCACCGTCCGCGTGCCGATCACGACCGAGACGGTCGTCGACCAGAACGTGCTCGTCAGCCGCACCATCGTCGGCACCGCGCCGGCCATCGGCGCGGCGCCTTCGAGCGACCCCTTCTCCAGCCCGACGGTGGCGGTGGCCAGCAACCAGCAAGTCGGCGGAGTGCATCGCTACGGCGGCGATCCGCCGCGGCGCGGCCTGGTCGACGTTAACTCGGCGAGCGGCAGCCAACTGGTCAACGGCGCGGCAGCCGGCGCTCCCGCTTCTCGAACCGTGAAAGGCACGCAATCGCAAAAGCAGCGCTAGCTGGACGGAGTCGAGGCGTTTTCGCTCAAGGACTCAGCGGGTTTTCGCGAGCGGCGCGCGACTTTGGTGGTGCTCCACTCTTTGGTCAAGGTCTCGAAGACTTCGGGCGACTCGTATCGGATGATGTTCTTCCCTTCGGGCATCGGGCCGATCAAGCCACGAAACACCGGTAGCCCGCGCAACGCCAGATCGGTGCTGCAATCGTCGATGCCGACCTGAGTGTGCATCTTCTGCAGCGTGTCGGTCTGGCTGTAGTCGCGGATGCGCAGCTTGCCGTCGGCCCCACGGGTGACGACGCGGATCAGTTCTTTGGCCATGATGGTTTTTATCTCGCGGGGAAGGGCGTGGGCACAAGACTATTCGAGGTATCGGCGGCTGCCGGCACCGCGACGCATGGTTTCGCCGGCGTACCACACAGCGGGGCGAACCGCAAGAATCGTCACATTGCATCCCTCGGCAAAGCCCCCTACCGCCAGTCCAGAGGAGATCGGTTCGTAGGGTTTCTATTGCCTTTGCGGGCCTTTGCGGGCGAACTTGCCAAATGACGCCCCGCGCATTACATTCAAAAGCGTCGGGAGGGTAAGCGAACTGGCCAGCGGCCTGACTCGAAATCAGGTGCCCCGAAAGGGGTTGTGGGTTCGAATCCCATGCCCTCCGCTCGTATCAGGCAATTACTTGCGCGTACGGCCACCGCGGGCCGAGGATAATTGAGCAATGCTCCAAACAGGGTAAGCATGTTGAACGTCGGCCAATTCAATTCCGATTGATGGCGGCGCTACCGTTTCGGATTAACGTCCGGATTGGCTTGCAACCGCGGCCTGCGATAGCAGGCCTCTCACCTCATCCCGTACGCTTCGCACGTTCCGCCGGCAAAATTCGCAGGCGGTAGCCGGCGCGCTCCAGGGCCTTGTGCAAGCTCCGAAGGGACAAGTCCACTCGTCCGGCGAGGACATCGTCGAGGGTGACCTCGGAAAGACCGCTCGCCTTGCAAAACGCGCGGCGCGACGGGAATTGGTTGAGCACCAGATCTTCGAGCTGGTCGAGATAATCGGGAGCGCGGACCATACGCTGGGCGATGCCGAGCCTGGCACTCAAGTCCTGGGCAATTCGATATATGGAAGTCTGGATCGTCTGCCGCCGGCTCAAGCCGCGAGCATGATAAAACTCCACGACGGCGGGCATCCAGTAATTGTCGAAATCGCACCAATCCGGGTGGGTTCGAGCACGCCGCTCGAGCCTGCCAAGGAGACGACGTTCCTCGGCATCCAAACCCTCCAGAGAGATGGCAATGCCGTCGAAGTCGAGGTACACGCTAACTACTTTCATCGTCCTTCTCTCTCACAAATTCGACAATCCCCGCGACAGTCAGGTAGATACACTTTTGGCGAAAAACCCGACAAGCTTCCTTCAACAAAGAACGCAACTGCCGAAGCGCGCCGGGCGGGAGGGCCACCCAAAACTTCCGCGAACGATCGGTTACCCGTTTTCCCGTCTCTGGGTCAGGGTACCAACCCTCATAGAGCTCGAGGGCCCTGGTCGCCCCGTCGAACATCATCAATTGGTCGTCGAGCCATTTCCACGCCGCGCGCCGGTGTTGCTTGCCGTCCGATAGGCTCAAGTCGCGTCGCAACGGGATCAGGAAGGAGCATTCCAGCAACCGCTTCTTAGCCACGAATTCTCATCCCATGCACCCGCGGTTGCCCTGTCGCGCCTGTAATTCTTTCTACCAGGCAATGACTCACAAGTCAAATTCTCGGACAATTACCACTTTCCGCTCTATCTCCGGCTCTTGCGTAGGGGCAGGTTATCGCCCACCGGAAGCCTTCGGAATCACACTGCCGGAACACGTGTCAATCTCGGCAGCCGACGCGTCTAGCGGGCATCCAATGCCACCCATGGGCGCGGCGCCGGCCCCGTGTAGCGCGAACGCGGCCGGATCAGGCGGTTGTTGTCCAACTGCTCGATGACGTGCGCGCTCCAGCCGGCAACGCGGCTGATGACGAAGAGCGGCGTGAACAGCTCGACGGGCAGATCCAAATAGTGGTAAAGTCGGGCGCTCGGCCAGTCGAGGTTCGGCGGCAATTTCTTTTCGGTCCGCACGACCGTTTCGATCACCTCGGCCATCCGCTCCATGTCGTCGTGCCCAGTCTCCTTGGCCAGCTCGCCGCAGAGCGTCTTGAGGTAGGTCGCACGTGGGTCGCCGGTCTTGTAAACGCGGTGGCCAAATCCCATGATCCGCCGCTTTTTCGCCAGGGCGTCGCGAATCCAGGCTTCGGCTTTGTCGGCCGTGCCCACTTCCTGCAAAACCTCCAATACTCGCTCGTTCGCGCCACCGTGCAACGGTCCCTTCAAAGCGCCGATCGCGGCGGTCACCGCCGAGTGCAGGTCGCTCAACGTCGAGGCCACCACGCGGGCCGTAAACGTCGACGCGTTGTATTCGTGTTCCGCGTAAAGAACCAACGAAACGTCCATCGCCTTGACCGCCCGCTCGCTCGGCGGCCGGCGGTTGAGCATCCAAAGCAGATTGGCCGCCAGCGACCGTCCGGTGTCGGGTGGGACCGGTTCTTTCCCGGCCTGGAGCCGCTGCCGCGCCGCCATCAGCACCGGCAATTGGGCCAACAGGCGCTCGGCCTTTCTGACGTTGGCCTGGTGACTGTTGTCGGACGTTTCCGGGTCCCAATGGGCCAGCAAGCTCGCGCCGGTGCGCATCACGTCCATCAAGGGCGCGGCGGGTGGGACCGCGCGCAGCGTTGCGATCACCGCTTGCGGGATCGCTACGGCCGCGCCCAGCCGCTTGCGAAATTCCGACAGTTCCGGGGCTTTTGGCAGCTCGCCGTGCAAGAGAAGGTAGGCGACCTCCTCGAACGAGGCATGGGTCGCCAATTCCTCGACGGCGTACCCGCGGTACTGTAAACCTCCCTGCAGCGTGCTGATGGCCGTCTCGCCCGCCACCACGCCTTCCAGTCCTGGGCTGTAAACCTCGTCGGTCATTCGCCGTCTCCTCTGCCATTGCCAAAGTACGCCCGATCGCGGGCTTCATAGTCGTCGTAGCCCAGCAGATCATACAGTTCCTGCCGTGTTTGCATCAGGTCCAACAACTCCTGCTGGCTGCCGTCGGCGGCCAGCATAGCCAATGCCGCTTCGACCCCCTTCATCGCCACCCGCAAGAGCGTCACGGGGTAGAGCACGCCGGCATAGCCCATCTGGGCCAGTTCATCGAGCGGCAAAAGCGTGCTTTTGCCGAATTCGGTCATGTTCGCGATCAGGGGGGCGTCGACGGCCAGCGAGAACCGTTCGAACTCGTCGTGGTCGGCCAGGGCTTCGGGAAAGATCCAATCGGCCCCGGCGCCGAGATATCGCTTGGCGCGGTCGACGGCGGCCTCGAAGCCCTCGACGGCGCGCGCGTCGGTGCGGGCGACAATCACGAATTCGCCGTCGGACCTCGCCGCGGAGGCGGCGCGGAGCTTGGCGCACATCTCGTCGGGCTCGACGAGCGATTTGCCCGACAAGTGCCCACACCGCTTGGGCAGCCGCTGGTCTTCGAGCTGAATTGCCGCCGCGCCGGCCGCCTCTAATTCCGCGACGGTCCGCTCGACGTGTACGGCCTCGCCGAAGCCCGTATCGGCATCGACCACGACGGGAATGCCCACGCTTCGCGTCAACCGGCGGGTCTGCTCGACCAACTCCGTCAACGTGAACAGACCGATGTCGGGTAGCGCCAGATCGCTCGCCGAGAAGGCCGCGCCGGACAAGTAAACCGCTTCGAAGCCGGCCTCCTCGATCATTTTCCCCACCAGGGCGTTGAATGCGCCTGGGATGGCGATCGTCGTGTCGGCGACCGCTTGCCGCAGGGCACGGCCGGGCGTGAGCTCATCCATGCGGGCATTCCTTGTGAAGGTGGCAATCGCGTTCGAACCCCGCTGAAATATAGAGGGCCGGGCGAGGGCGAGACAAGGGGCAAGTAAAGTAGTAGGCACACTCCGTGTGCCGTAACCTGTCGCCGAAGGGGCTAACTTCAAGTGGGTCGTCGAAATCTTTTGCAGGAGCCCATGGGGTTCGATACACTGGTCGGATGGCCAAACTTCTCGTCCGTATCGGCAGGCTCTTGATTCCGAAGCGTCGGTGGGTGCAGTTCAGCCTGACGACGCTGTTCTTTGTCGTGACCGCGTTCTGCGTGTGGCTTGCGGTGCAAGTGAATCGGGCACACTGGCAACGGGATGCGGTGACGGCGATCGTGGCCATTGGCGGAGCAGTCAAATACACGGAACCCAACCCCTTGCATACGGATGCAATGCCGACCGTCGGCTTGCGACGCTGGTTGGGGCGAGACTATTTCGATCACGCGGTCGGCGTGAGCCTTGGAAGGAGGTCGATCGGCGATGACGATTTGGCCCAAGTCAAGGCCCTCCCGCACCTGACGGAATTGGACCTTTACAACACCGACGTCACCGATGCCGGCATGCTCCATCTCAGGGATCTGACCTCGCTCAAGACGTTGGATCTCGGTTACACGAAGGTGACCGACGCCGGCTTTGCCGAACTCAAACGGCTGACCAGCTTGGACCAGCTGTCACTCATGGGCACCCGTTTAACCGACGCGGGGTTGGTCCACCTCGAAGGCATGGCGGAGCTCCAATCGTTGAAGCTCAGCGGGACGCAGGTGACCGGCGCCGGGCTACTCCACCTTGAAAAACTCCGATCCATCGCATCGTTGGACCTTCGCGTAACGCAAGTGACGGACGCGGGTCTGATCCATATTGCGGCGCTCACGTCGCTCACATCGCTTGACCTCAGCCTTACGCGCGTGACGGACGCCGGAATGGAGCATCTCAAAGGGATGAAGAGCCTCGAGCGGTTGCAGCTTTACGGCACCGCCGTAACCGACGCGGGCATCATGCAATTGGCAGAACTCACCTCGCTGCAGTCGTTGGAGCTGCCTGTCACGACGACGACCAAGGGCATTGTCTCCAGCCTACAGAAGGCCCTGCCCAAGTGCAGGATCGACCGATGGGGCCCGTATTAGTGGGTGAATTGAAAATCCTACTCGTGAGAATGAGAAACATTTGAATAATGGAGAATGTCGGCATCGGCATGATCGGTAGCGGTTTCATGGGCTTGACCTATGCAGAAGCCATCGCCCGCCATGTCAAAGGGGCACGGCTGGTGGCGGTGGCCGGCGGCAGCCGTGCGCCGCAATTGGCCGCCGAACATGGTGTTGCGGCCGAGACCTCGGTCGACGCCCTCTTGGCCCGCCAAGACGTTGACGCGGTCGTAGTGGCCACGCCCGACCAGTTCCGTCGAGACCTGATTGCGCGGGCGGCGGCGGCCGGCAAGCACGTGCTCGCCGAAAAACCATTGGCCCCCACGGTGGCGGATTGCGATGCGATCATCGCGGCCTGCCGTTCGGCCGGGGTCAACCTGGCGGTGGTCAAGACCGAGCGAAATCGGTTGGTGACGCGAAAAGCGAAGCAATTGATCGACGAGGGAGTGATCGGCCCGGTGCGGATGATGCGAACGGCATCGACGTTTCCACATTCCTTGACAAGGCAGCTTTTCGAGAGCCGTGGCTGGATGGCCGAGGGGGCGAGCGGTGGCTTGTTCATGGGCATGGCTTCGCACAACGCCGATTTCCTGCGCTGGTTAACCGGCGCCAACGCGGTGAGGGTCTTCGCCCAGGTCGAGACCTATAGCGACGTCAAGGCGCCGGCCTTGAGCGTGATGGCCCAGATCGCGTTCGAACGGGGAATCATGGCCCACCTCTGGATTTCGGCCGAACTGCCTTCGCCGGGCTTGCCCGCCAGCGAAGTCCGCTTCCAGGTGATCGGCCGCGATGGCATGCTCGACCTGGAGAACTTCGAGTTTCTCGACCTCGGCAAGGGCGAGAAGTGGGAGCGCGTTTACACGCCGGAGAAATTCGACTACCTCAAGGAACCGAAATCGCCGATCCGGCTGGCGCCGCACATTGGCGTCGTGCAGGAATTCGTCGACAGTATCCGTGAAGGTCGCCCGCCGAGGGTCGGCGGCGACGAGGGCCGCGCCGCGGTCGAGATCTGCGAAGCCTGTTTGCGATCGGCCCGACTTGGACGGGCCGTCGATTTACCGTTGATGGGATAAATGGAATGCTCTGGCTGGACGAAGGAGAACCTCACGCAAAGGCGCAAAGTCGCCAAGGACTTGTTATTGCTTGGCGCATTTGCGGAGCCAACCTGATGCTGACCCCTCCTAGACAATTTGGGCCGGAATTCCACATGGTTTTTTGGAAATGGATTAGAATTGAATGACGTTGACCAGCGCTGATCAGCCCGCCGAATCCGAACTTATCGATCCGTGCTCCGGGTCGGCCGACGTCGACACCGATTGCCCATTGACGCGCCGCGAGCAGACGCGGAACCTGCTGTTGTTCGCCACCTGCACCGGCGCGATCTACCTTGCCGCGCCCGTGGGATACGTGGGGCTGACCCAGGCCTCGCTCTGCGACCGATTGGGCGCTTCAACGACGGTCGCCAATCTGCCGGCGACCGCGTACTTCACGTTCACGGTCACGCCGGTATTATTGGCCTGGCTGGTGCCTGAAGTCTCGCGGCTGAAACGGAACCTGGCGATCTGTTTTGCGCTGAATGCGGCCGCGATGGCGGTCGTGGCCGCCGTCCTGCTTTCGACCGCCTCAGACGGCGTGAAGATCGGCCTGGTGATCGCGCAGGGAGCGGCGTGCGGAGCGACGATGCCTTCAGCCATCGCCTTGCTCTGGGAGGCGATCGGCCGAGGAGCCAGTGAGCGCCGCCGTGGGCTGGCGTTGAGTCTGGCGTTTGGCTGCGGGCCCGTTTTGGCGATGCTTGGGTCGCTCGGGTCACAGCTCCTTCTGAGCGGCAGCCTGTGGGGTTTGCACTTGCCGGGCATGGAATTTCCCTGGAATTTCGCCACGTTGTTCCTGGCGGCCGTCCCTGTGATGGCGCTGGGAGCCGTCTTGGCGACGCGATTCATCGTCGTCGTACCGGCGAAGGAAATGGCGCGAGAGCCCTTCTCGCGCGCTGTTTTCGGGGGCATCTCGAATTTCGTCACGAGCCGTGTGCTGCGCATGGCCGCCGTCGTGACGATCCTGCTTTACACCGAAAACGCCATTGCGTCGAACCTGAACCTTTATTCGCAGCAAGTTTTGGATATCGCCCCCGCCCAAGTCGCCGGTCTGCAAAACTCCTTGCGATTCGGTTGCAAAGCGATGGCGGGCCTGTTTCTGGGTTGGTTATTGACCAGGTCGAACCCCAAGCTGGGGATGCTTGTCACGGCGACGATCTTCCTTTCGGCCCTGGTCTGGGCGATGTTCGCCAACGGGTCTTGGTACTCCGGGGCGTTCTTGCTTTACGGTGCGGGCGAGTTGATCGGCGTTTATGCGCCGAACTACATTCTCTCCGCCTCGGCGCCAAGCGACATCCGGCGCAACATGGCGCTGGTGACGTTGCTCATGGTGATTGCCGCGCCGGAAGGCGCTGTCTTTGGGGCGATCGCAAACCACCTCGGCGCTTGGTACGCGCCCGCCGCGGGCTTCAAGGCCAGTTTCGCGGTCTGCGCGGCCGTGATGGTGGTTGGTATTTCATTGGCGATCTTCCGCCTGCCGGCACGGCCACGATCGACGGCGTAATTCGCTCGTCCGGCATCAACGCTCGATATCTCCATGAACGCCGAAGGCCTCGCCGACGTGGTTCTTTCGGATGAGCGCCTTCAGGAATCAATGCGCGGAGGGTGTCGGCCGTGTTTCACCTCTTCGCTTCGAATGGCCAAGATCAAGGGACGGTTCATTCGCAGCGCTACAACGGTCGCTCGACCCGTGGGCGTCAAGCCAACCACGGTAGCGCCCTGCCAAGCAAAATGATCGGACCAACGTTGGCCTCGCGGATGGAAGAGCGCCACCCTGCGACCAGTCGAAGGATCAATCGCCGACCGGCGAGCTTCCTTGCGCAGCGAACAGGATACGCAGGCGAGAGCCAGATTGTTCGCGGTGGTCGCGCCGCGGCGGCTTCGTGGAACGATATGGTCGATGTGGAATGCAGCTTCTTGGCCCTCTTGTGCCAAGCAACAATACTCGCAACGATTGTCCGCCCGCGCCACGACCAATCGACGCAGGCGTGTCGCTATCGAGCTCATCGCCCCGCGGCCTTGGCTTGTTCGACGCGAAGCCGCAGTAACGATAACATTTCCGCTAAGTTCACCAGTCCTTCAGCCTCGTCCCTTTCGGCGGCGGAAAGGGATTGGTCTCGATCTTGGCGGTCGAGCAATTCGTGCAAACGCGCGTTCACGCCGGCCGGGAGGTGAAAATGCGAGAGATCATCGGGTATTTCGAGTTCGATCGCGACGGTGGACATAGAGTTCCCCCTCGAAAATAAGGCTATGCCATAATATAGCTGAAATAGACCCTGCCCGTCACCTCCATTGAGTAAGCACCACTGGCACCATTGGAAACCTGCCCCACGGGGTCATTTTGGCTCCAATGGACCAGGCACTGGCGGCATCGCCGTACTTGGTTTCCAGTTGATATTGTCGTAGCTGCGTGGAAATTCGATTGGAAGAATTCGATCACGATTAGCCAGGTACGGGCGCAGGAGCGCCACGATCACCAGACTTGGCACTGGCGCGCGGTCATTCCTGCTCAGTGTCATCCTGCGCCTCGGGATTGTTAGGCCGCGGTGCCAGGTTTTCCATGTTTTGCACTTCGGAGCGGAAAAGGAAGTACTGCTCACGCGCTTGCGCTTCCTTCTCCGGCTCGCCCCCTTTCGCGCCTGTACGCTGTAACGCGTAAACCTTCCGCCAAAGTTTCAACGCACCGTCGCGGCCCTGTTGCACTGCGCGAAGCTTCAAGAGTGCGGCGCGTCGTTCCGGAGTCATGTCTACGTCCGAGAGATCATTGCCGACTACCTGGTAGAGTTTGCCGTCGTAGTTGATCTTGGGTCTCCGTGTTTCCGGACTGCCCACCACGACCTCGACGAGCCTGGGCTGAACCAGGGTGTTCGTCGGCAGCCGATCGTTCATCCAACGCGCAACAGCCTCGTTGATGACCACGGCCTGTTTGCCGAAGTCGGCGGCCGGCACGCAAGCTATTTCCGCGTCAACTAGCCGCCGCTGCGCGTCGAGCAACATGTCGAGCGATGCCGTGCCGGCCTCATACGCGGCCTCAACCGTCGTGACGTGCTTGGCGGCCGCAATGCGGCGATTGCAGGTGGTGACCATGACCGCCTGATTTCGATCAAAATCACGCAGCGCCTCCCGCACGGCAGCATGCTCCCATACCAACCACGGATCCGTCGGCGCATCCTTTGCAGCAAAGGGGGCGTCCGCTTCACCAGGTGGAGAGATTGGTGGTGCGGTCTCAGGCCATAATAACTGGGCGTCATCCGACTCCGGCGGAACCGAAGGGGCGCTAAGACCTCGCTGGTCCGCTGGCCCTGCGTCGCCCACCAATTTCGGAAGAGGCACCACGTTCAATCTGTCGCGATTGCTCGTCTCCGCCGTGGAACGCTCGACATCGCCCTCTGGCCTTCGAAGCGGTCCATCCTCTTCCGCGCCGACCGTAGCCGACGTCGACGGCTTACCCGGCACGCGGGTTTCGTCACTCTGCGCGGGGTCAGTGAGCACGACAACGGCCAATCCAACCAAGAGCGCGATCGAAAAGAACTGCATGACGTACGAAGCAGGTTTGAAGGTTGCAAGTATCACGATTCTCCTTTTCAATAGGCGTTTGCCGCCGAGCATCCCAGCCGCGCCGGGATCAGCTCGTGGGCGAAATCGTTCCATCAACTTGATCAATGTCTGTCCGTAGCGCTGGTTCGAATCTCGGCCCACACGCTCCAACACCAACGCATCGCAGGCCAGCTCGCGGTCGAACCGCATCCGACCAAAGGCCAACCAGACGAGAGGATTGAACCAGTGCAAAACCTCCAGCGCACTGACCAGCCAGTTGAGCGCCACGTCGCGCCGTTTCAGGTGCGCCAGTTCGTGAAGCAGCACGAACCGCAATTCGTCGGTGCCGAATGCGTCGAACACTTCGTGCGGCACGATCATCCGTGGTCGGAACACGCCCGCAAGGGCCGGGCCGATTGCTTCGGCCGACGCTACCAACGCCACCGGCAAGTGTGCGACGCCAATAGTCCGCCGGCAGTCGGCCAAGAGATGGAGCAACCTTTCGTCGGACACCGCCGGCAGCCTCCGGACGTAGCGATCGAGCCGCCACCAGGTCCAGCCGAACCTCAGTGCGAACAGCACCACGCCCGTGAACCAGGCCAGCGGCCAAAGATCCGCCAGTTGCTGCCCTCTAGAACGTCGCAGAATGGCATCGTGCGCTTGGTCGATCGTGGGAAGAATCGGGGGTTTCGTATCGCGCGCGACCTGAAGCGCAGGCTCGACGGAGGGCACGATCTCTTGCCTGGGCTCTTCGGCCGCCCGGGAACTGTTGGCGTTCGCCGCAGGTTTGCTAGCCGCCGACGCGATCCCAGAGCGTGTGCTTTCTGAGTTCAGCGACCTCGGCGGGAACTGATCGTCGGCCATGCCGTTTTCACGGTTGCTCTGTGCGATTGCGTCCAGCTTCCCGTGTTCGACGGCTGCCGCGGCGGGCGGCCTGCGCGCCAGATTGAACAGGCTCCAATCGCTGGTGGGCGCGACGATCAGCAGCAAACGCGCCACGACCAACCACCACAGCGCGTGCCGCCAGCGGGCCGGCAAGACGCGGCCGCAGGCGGCCTGGACCAGGAGCACCAGCATTGCCACCGCCGAAGCCTGCCACGAAGTGCGCAGCACCCACGCGGCGATGTGTTCAAGGGTGGCCGGAGTTGTCCACATGGTCAGGGCTTCCTGTCGCTGGGGGGACGTTTTTTCCCAGGGGCGGCGAGGATTCGTTTCAGCTCGGCGATGTCGTCGGCCGAAATGGCGCGTTGCCGCGCAAAATGAACCAAGAGCGAGGCCGGATCGCCGCCAAACACCCGCTCGACGAACGAATGTGTCTCACGGGCGACACAGGCCTTGCGGCTGACCCGTGGAAGATAGAGATATCGGTTGCCCTCAGCCTCGAACCCCAAAGCGCCTTTTTTGACCAGCCGATTGAGCATCGTCTTTACGGTGTTTGGTTGCCAACGCCTCGCGGCCAGCCGCTCGACCACGTCGTTGGCGGCGATCGGGTAACTCTCCCAAACGACGTTCATTACTTCCCATTCGGCGTCGGAAATTCGCGGGACGCGCGCCATGCGGTGCCTCCATTAGATTACAGTTGTAGGCGAATACTATTACAAACGTAAGCGAAAGTCAAGATCTGTTGTGGAGTTGGTATGGCCATCGCATGCGGTAACGAAATGTCCCGACGCCGGCTCGTTTTCGGTCGGCCGATCGGTGACCGGTTGCGGCGGCGCTCACGGGCTCTTATTCTGGTTCCTTTGCACATGAAGGAAACAATCTCATGGAACCCTCGAAACCACTGGCGGGCCAGGCGGCCTGGATCACGGGCTCGTCTCGCGGGCTGGGACGCGCGATGGCCCAGGAATTGTGCCGCTTGGGCGCCAAAGTGGCCGTTCATGGTACGCGCGCCGATAGCCCCAAGACGTTCGGCGAAGGCGAGTCGATGGAGCAAGTGGCCGCCGACGTCGCCCGTGCCGGAGGAGGCGAGTCGATGGCCGTCTGGGGCGACGTGACTCAGGAGGCCGAGGTGCGGCGGATTGCCGGCGAGATCCACGGGCGTTGGCAGCGGATCGATCTGTTGGTTTGCTGCGCGGGGGGCGATATCGGCGCGGCGGGCACCGGCGCGGGTCGCGGCGGCCGGCCGGAAAACGACGATTGCCTCAATATTTCGCTGGCCGACTTCCAAAGCGTGATGGACCGCAATCTGACCAGCGCCGTCCTCTGTTGCCGCGAAGTGGCCCCGGAGATGATCGAGCGCAAAGCGGGCCGAATCATCACCATCGGCAGCATCGCCGGTTGCATCGGACGCTCGACCGGCTCGATCTACGCCGTCGCCAAGGCGGCGGTCCACGAGTACACGCGTTGCCTGGCCGAACAGCTCAAGCCGTACAATATCCCGGTCAACTGCGTCGCGCCGGGCGGCACCGTCACCGAGCGGTTCTTGCGGATTCACGACACCGAGGCCGGTCGTATGATCGACCATGGCACGCTCGACCGCTACGGACGGCCCAACGAAATCGCCTCGGTCGTCGGCTTCCTTTGCACGCCGGGAGCCGGCTTCATCAGCGGCCAGGTGATCCGGGTCGACGGCGGCAGCCAGACATTTGCCGGTTGAAAGAAGTACTTCGTTTGCAGCCGAGGGCCGCGTTACGCTTCGTCAACCTCTTCCTGCAAGTGGCACCAGCGCGCTTCGGCTTCCGTGAGCTGCGAGGTCAGCGCCGAGACCTCGTTGTGGAGGCGGAGCGCCTCGCCCGGATCGGTCGCTTCGAGCAACTGGCCGTTGACCTGGCGTTTTTGCTCGTCGAGCCGCGCGATCGTCCGCTCCAAGGCAGTGATCTCCTTGCGCAGCTCGCGCTGGTTGCGCCGCGCCGGACGCGCGACGGCTTTGCGCTGCGGTCCCGCCGCCGGCGGCGCCTTGGCCAGCCGCGTCGCCTGCTCCCGCTCGCCCTCTTCGATCTCCTTGTTCACCGAGTACAAGTACGCCTCGTATTGCCCGCGGTAATTCGTCACGTGGCCGTCGCGCACTTCCACGACGCACGTCGCGACGCGCTTCAAGAAGTGCCTGTCGTGGCTGGTGAAGATCACGGTGCCTCGATATTCCAGAAACGCCTCGGCGAGCGCCTCGACCGTATCGACGTCGAGGTGGTTGCCCGGCTCGTCGAGCACCAGTACGTTGTATTGGCTCAGCAACAACCCGGCCAGGCAAAGCCGGGCACGCTCGCCGCCGGAGAGCACGGAGATCCGCTTCCGCACGTGCTCGCCGCGGAACAACAGCGCGCCCGCCAGGTCGAGAATTTCCTGTGACTTCGTGCCCGACGCCGCGTTGTACTCCAGGTACTCCAGCACCGTCCGCCCCTCGGGCAGACTCGTGTAGACGTGCTGGGCATAGACGCCGACCAGGCAGCCGTACCCCCAACGCGCCTCGCCCGCCAACGGTGCGAGCGAGTCGACCACCGAGCGCAGGAACGTGGTTTTCCCCTGGCCGTTATCGCCCACGATGGCCGCTCGCGCGCCGTGCTCGATCTCCAGATCGATCCCCTCGGCAATCCGGCGCTCGGGGTACCCGATTGCCAAATCGCGGCAGCGAAGAGCGGGCCCTTGGCGCGGCTCGACGATCGGAGCGCGGATTCGCGCCGCAGGCCCTTCGCCGACGATCTCGACCAGTTCCAGCCGATCGAGTTGTTTGCTTTTCGAGCGCGCCCGCGTGGCGGTGCTGGCTCGCGCTTTGTTCTTGGCTATGAACTCTTCCAGGTGCCGTCGCTTGGCCAGGACGGCGGCGTTCGACCGCTCGTCGTGCTCGCGCCGCTCGCGTTCGTACTCGAGAAAGGCGTCGATCTTGCCGGGGAACATCGTCAGCTTGCCGCGCGCGAGGCCCAGCGTGTGGCTGCACGTCGAGGCCAGAAAAGCCCGATCGTGTGAGACGATCAGGCAGGCCTCCGAATAGTTCCGCAGGAAGTGTTCGAGCAGGATTTGCGTGCGCAGGTCGAGGAAATTCGTCGGTTCGTCGAGCAGCAGCAGGTTCGGCTCATGCAGCAAAAGCGCCGCCAGCTTCACCCGCGTCTGCCAGCCGCCGGAGAGTTTCGCGACGGGACCATCGAGGTAGGCGCCTTTCAACTCGAACTGGCCGGCAACTTCGCCGCACTTCCAGTCGGGCTGTCCGCTGTCGCGGACCAGGAACTCCTGGGCGGTTTCGCCCGGGAGGAAGGGGTCGTGTTGGCGCAAGTAGCCCAGCCGCAGCCTGGGGTGGCGCAGCACCTCGCCGCGGTCGAGATCCTCATCCCCCAGCATGATTCGCAGCAGCGTGCTTTTGCCCACCCCATTGCGGCCGACGAAGCCCACCTTGACGTCGTCGGTCAAGGTTGCTTCCGCGCCGTCGAACAGCACCTGGTCGCCGTAGCTCTTGCAAGCATTCTTGA
>Ga0307373_10007924_pt1 | contig 16351 bp, 18 predicted proteins | sample OX2MG_FD_202534 | JGI IMG/M metagenome (GOLD analysis project Ga0307373, IMG submission 202534) | Soil microbial communities from Risofladan, Vaasa, Finland - OX-2 | ecosystem: Environmental > Terrestrial > Soil > Coastal area > Acid sulfate soil | place: Finland: Risofladan, Vaasa | collected... | reverse complement strand
GAGGCTTTCCATGCGCTCCTGGACCTGGAGCGGCAGGCGGGATGGATATTCGAAGCGCTCGAAGCTGCGCGTGCCGGGGTACATGACCGAGTCCACGACGCCCATGATGCTCGGGCGGCCTTCGTGCGCGAAGCCCTCGACGGTGACCTGGGCGCCGCGCAAAACTTCCTCCGCGATAAAAAAATTCGCGTGCGTTTTAAAATCGGAGTAGGAGGCGAGCATGCGGTTGAACGGGCGCAGGGCGATGCGCCCTCCGAGCCGCTCCAGCCAGGAAAGCCTCACGAGGGCCGCAAGCTCTCTGTCGTTGGCCGCTTCTCCGGCGAACATCGAGAGAGTGGCCTTGACCGGCTTGACGAAAAAAGGAAACGGCAGCGGCAAGCGCCGCGGCGGGAAATCAAACGGGTCGAGGAGGCCGAAGGCGGGCGTTGCTTCGGGCGCGATCTCTTTTTGCTTGAGCCTGCAGAGATACTTGTGCTGGCATAAAAGAGCCGCCTCGACGTGCGGCCCGGGAAGGCCCAGTTCCGCGGCGACGGCCGCGGCGGCCAGGGAGGCCGGATAATCGTGGGTTCCCACCACGCCCGAGACTCCCGTCTTGCGGCCCAGGCGGACGGTCTTGGCGATGAAGTGCATGATATCGAAGCGCAGGCCGATTAAAAGCGGGTGAGTTTGGTAAAACTCCATCGGGACCGGGATAAATTCGTACTTTTCTTGATGCGCCGATTTTTTAATTTCTTTCAAATCCCAGGGGCTGGGCGCCAAGAGCAGAATCCGTCTTTTCATCGGGGTCTTGCTCCGGAAAAAGTTCCGCGCGCGAGGTAGAAAAGCCCCAAGCCGGATTTAGCGACCTCCAGACGCGGCGCGTAATCCTCCAAAAGGGTCCAGGGCCGGGAAAAGCCCTCGAAGGTGGTCAAATAAGGCCGGGCCATGCGCTTTACGATGAGGTTTGCGGGCGCCAGACACCAGGGCAGGAACTTCATGCCCGAGGCCGAGATTTTGGCGTTCGGGGCGGCCTGCCGGAATAGATTCTCGAGCGCGGCCCGCGAGCGCAGGACATCATGGGCAAAATTGAAGAGATAGGCGTCCGCCGGCTCATCCCATCGCGCCCCCTCCGCCGGCGATTCCAGCAAGATCACGTTCTTCCATCCCAGGGAACGGACACGACGGCGGGCCAGGGTCATCATCTCGGGAGATGGTTCGATGCCAATCAAGGTGCCCTGTGGCCCAATGCGGCGTTGCAGGCCATCGAAGCTCAAGCCCGTCCCGCATCCGACGTCGGCCACCGTGTCTCCGGGATTGAGCCGCAAGGCTTCGATGGCTCGGCGGCGCAGGGGCTCGGTGCGGCGCGCGCTGGCGTCATAACCTGGCGCGTGGCGGCGGTATTTTTCCCGCGCCGCGTTTAAGTTCGGGCCGATCATCCGCCCTCCAGAATCAAGCGCAATTCGCTCAGGAACCGCTCGTCCGCGATGGCCGAAAGATGGTGCCGCAGGCGCACGCGTCCGGAGCGATCTAGGATGAGAAGATTATACATGGGGCAGGCCCCGGACGGGTGCTCGAGCCCCAGGGACTTGCCCACCCAGTCTTCCGGATCCAGAAGCAGAGGAAAGCTCATGCGATGGGCGGACATGATTTTCGAGGGCGTTTGTCGATCCGCCCCCAGGGTGGAGATGGCGAAAATCTGCAGCCGTTTCTCCTCAGCCGCATAAGCCCGCTCCAAGAGAGGAATGCGCTCCTGGCAGCCGGAACAGAGGTTGGTCAACCACAGAACCGCCGCTTTTTGCGGGAAGACGGACGAAAGCCTAAATGCGCGGCCCTCCAAATTGGACAAAACGAAATCGGGAATCCGCCGGCCCAATTCGACACCGGCGCTCTTGGGCGAGGGCCAAAGCCAGCGCAGTTGAATCGCGATTTTCCAGAATAAACGGCTTAAGGGATTGGGCATGGCGCTTGCATTTACGGCCTTCCCAGCCAAAGGCGCAGAATCCGCCGCGCCAAGGGCGTCAGGCGTCCGCGGTTATAGGCGTCCGCCGTTTTTTTGACGGCCTCGGCCTGCGTCGGGTAGGGGTGAATCGTCGCTCCGATGGTTTTGAGCCCGATTTTGGCGGTCATGGCGAGGCTCAGCTCCCCGATCATCTCTCCGGCGTGGGAAGCCGCGACGGTCGCGCCCAGTATCTCGTCCGTGCCGGCGCGCAGGTGGACTTTGACGAAGCCTTGGCTCTGTCCGTCCAAGACGGCGCGATCCACGTCCTTCAGTTCCTGGACCAAGGTGCTCACCTTGATGCCGCGCGCGAGCGCCTCTTTTTCATAGAGCCCGACATGGGCGATTTCCGGATCGGTGTAGGTGCACCAGGGGATGACGAGCGCGCTGGCTTTCTTGCGGCCGGCGAACAAGGCGTTTTGAATGGCGATGCGCGCCATGGCGTCGGCGGAATGCGTGAATTTATAAGGGGAACATACGTCTCCCGCCGCGAAGATGCGGGGGTTCGCGGTGCGCAGCCGGTCGTCCACCTTGACGCCCGTCCGGCGGTCGTAGTCCACGCCCGCGGCCTCCAAGCCCAAGCCCTCGACGTTGGGCGAACGCCCGACGCCGACCAGAATTTGCTCCACGGGGAGTTGAAGGCTCCGGCCTTGATGCTCCAGGTGGATGATTTTCTCGTCCCCGCGCTTTTCCACCCCGTCAATCTTGCAGGAGGTCATGATCCGGACGCCGTCGTTTTTCAGCGCGGCCTCCACAATCCCGGCCGCGTCCTCGTCCTCCCGGCCCAGAATCTGCGCCGCCGCCTCGAGAAGGATCACCTGCGATCCGAAGCGCGCGAAGGCTTGCGCCAATTCGCAGCCGATGGGCCCCGCGCCGATGACGGCTAGGCGCCGGGGCAGTTCGGTCAGCGAGAAAACGGTCTCGTTCGTGAGTCCGCCCGCATCCCAGAGGCCCGGAATCGGCAGCTTGGCCGCTTTTGCCCCCGTAGCAATGATAGCTTTGGAAAATCTAAGTTTTGCATCGCCGACTTCAATCGTATCAAGGCCTGTGAATTTTCCTTCGCCTAGGAAAACGTCTACTCCCAAGCTTGCAAAGCGCGCGGCCGAATCGTTGGGGCTTAACCGCGCGCGCAGCCGGCGCATGCGTTCCATGATTTTTGGAAAATCAACGGAGATTCCCGCCGGGACCGACACGCCGAATTCCCCCGCGCTCCGAACATCCGCGGCCGCGCGGGAGGCCCGGATCAAAGCCTTGGAGGGCACGCAGCCCACATTGAGGCAGTCGCCGCCCAGCAAATGCCTCTCCACCAAGGCAACCTTGGCGCCCAAGCCCGCGGCGCCGGCCGCGCTCACCAAGCCCGCCGTTCCGCCGCCTACCACGATCAGATGATAGCGGCCGGCCGGCTTCGGGTTTTTCCAGTCGCGCGGGTGGGCGTTGGAGACGAGGGCTTGATTCGCCTCGTCGAACGGTTCAATAGTCAAATTGTCGCTCATTTTACCTCCAGAGTGTTCTTACGCGGTTCCGGCGTCCTGCAATGCGCGCTTGGCCACGCGCGAAACGAGCACGGCGACGGCTGCGGTGGCGGCCAAGCCCGCGATTTCCAACGCCCACTCGGCCGGACTCTTGTGCCGCCCGCGGCCAAGCCCCAATTGGGTCAAGTCTTTGGCCAGGGACCCGAGGTAGACGTAGAGAATCGTGCCCGGCAGCATGCCCAGCCAGGATGCCAGCACGTAATCTTTCACCGAGACTTCCGTCAGCCCGAAAGCGTAGTTGAGGATATTAAACGGGAAGACCGGAGAGAGCCTGGTCAAAAGCACCAGCTTCCACCCCTCCTTGGCCACGGCTTTCGAAAGCCGCTTGAGTTTCCGGTTGCTTTCCATCTTGCCGGCGACCCAGTCTTTGGCCAGATAGCGTCCAATGAGAAAAGCCAAGGACGCTCCCGTGACGGAAGCGAGGGAAACGTAGATTGTCCCCCATAGAACGCCGAAGAGAGCGCCCGCTCCCAAGGTCAGAATGGAGCCGGGGATGAAGGCCACGCAGGCCAAGACGTAAAGGGCCATGAAGGCGGCGGGACCCCAGGCTCCTAAATTTCCGATTTCTCGCAAAGCCGTTTCCAGAAGATGGTGCATGGCTATTTCCCCGAGCTGTTCAGGGACCAATCGTAGTCCAGATAGTCCACTTTGTAGCCGCCCTTGGCCAAGTAGGCGCGGTCCGCGGGACTCAAATAGCGGCTGATGAAGTTGAGGCTCGCGCGCTCCTTGGCGCTTCCCGCGCCGAATCCCGAAGCCGGCAAATACCGCGGGATAAAGTCTTGCCCGTACCACTTGAAGATGGAGGAGAGATAAACCACTCCGTCCTTCCGGTCGATGCGGAACTTTTCGGGATTGCTGAGGAACGCGCGGGCTTGGCCGTCCAACTGGGCGTCCAGGCGAGCGCCCGCATAGGGTTCGTCGCGCAGGGGCGGGCAGCCTTTTGACGCGCAGACCAGGGCCATGTGCACCCTGGGTTCGGCGTAGTCTTTGCGGATGATGCCGTGCTCCAAATCGTTGAGCGTGATGGTCCCGCCAAAGAGATGGACCACGGGCAAGTCCCAAGGGCCCTGCCAGAAATGTCCGATGTCCTTGATGCTCTTGAGCGGATAATGGCTGATGATGAGGCGCAGGGTCGCCGCGTTGTAGAGGTTGAGGAGGAAAGCCAGCTGCTCCGTTTTCGGCCAACCCTTGAATTCTCCCCTCGGGACATCGGCCAAGGTTTTGAGGTATATGTCCAGGTATCCGGGCTTGCGGGAGAGCGCTCCGTAGTCGACCTTGCCGTCATGCACGTATGCTTTGAGCACCTTGGCGTAAAGAGCGTGGGATTGATCGAAGGCCGCGGCCGGGGCGGCGAGCGCGAGCCAGACTCCGCCCGCTGCGGCGCAGGCAAGCCATCTAGAGCGAAGAGCTTTCATCGAAGATCTCCTTTGAAATAAGAGTTTTGAGCGCGCTTCGTGTGACGGGACAGACGTTTCTCGGCTTTAAGCGGAGCGTCCGGGCCAAACCCGCGACGTCCGCGAAGGTATCCATGTCCGGGAGACTGGGAAGCAGCTGCGATTTTAAGCCCGAGGAATGGGCTTGGCGCAGCGTCGCGGCGAGCGTCTCGGCCGTTGACCATGGGATTTTTCGGAAAAGCTCCGGGCGCGGCTTCTTCAGGGCGACGAGGTAATAGCCTCCGTCCTCGGCCGGCCCAAAAACCACGTCGCTCCGGTCCAATCCGGCGATGGCCTGTTCGATTAGCGCGGACGTAATCTGAGGGGTGTCCGAGCCGATGACAACGATTTTTTGCGCGCCCTCGGAAAAAGTCCTCCCGAACGCGTGAATGAGCCGCTCGCCCAGATCGCCGCCTTCTTGATCGAAATGCTTGACCGGCTCTCGATCCCGGAGCCATTCCGGATTCGTAGAGGAACCGTTTGAGTCATAGGCGACATGCAGCTCCGCGGACAAAACCCCGCCCGAGGCCTCCAGCGTGTCCAAGATGAAAGCGCGGTAGAGTCCGGCCGCCTGCGCGGGCGACAAGGGCGGACATAGCCGCGTTTTGACGCGGCCGGGGACCGGCGCTTTAGCAAAAACGATGACGGCGTTCTTTTCCTTGGTCATCGGTACATGCCGGCCAAAATGCGCGGCGGGATTCCCAAGTAGAACAAGACCGTGATGAAAAGGTTGCGCAGCGCCTGGAAAGCTCTGCCGTTTTTTTCGTAGCGCCTGGCCGAAGTGATGACGTGCTCGCGCAGGATTCGCACGGGTCCCAGGCGCTTAAGCTTGCCGATGAGGAAATATTCCTCCATCAGCGGCACCGGCGGAAATCCCCCCACTTGGAAATAGGCGTCCTTGGAAACGGCGAGGGCTTGATCTCCCAGCGGGATTCCGGTCAACCGGTTGCGCCAGGCCGCCGCCCGAGCGATGAGCCGGTAAAACCGGCCGTCCCTATCGAAGCGGAGGCTAAAGGCGGTGGCGCAAGGGCGCGGCCGGGCCGCCCAGGCGCTTTCAAGCGCTGCCGCCCATCCCTCGGGCAAGCGCGTGTCCGCGTGGAGAAAAAGCAGGAGATCGCCGGAAGCTTCCCGCGCGCCCCGGTGCATCTGCCGCGCCCGTCCGGGCGGGACTTCCACGATAAATTTGTCCGCCAAGCCGCTGGCGGCCGCCTCGGAGCCGTCCTGGCTTCCGCCGTCGGCTACGATGATTTCCACCGAAGAAGAGCCCGCCGCGGTTTCCCGGACGCGCCTGAGAGCCTCCGCGAGCGCGCGGCCTTCGTTTAAAGTTGGAATGACGACGGATATCCTCATGCTAAAACCGTCCCGCGGCCCGCTCCTTGGCGGGCAGCAGCTCAAGACAGGTCGTCCACCAGCCGGTGCGGATGGTCTCGGAGAATTCGCGCGGCAGATTTTCCGAGTCCATTTCCCGGGCCAAGCGCTCGAAATCATAATCGACCGGCAGGAAGCTCGCGGCCAAGCTTCCGTTCTTGTCTTCCAAGACGGCCAGCCAGACCCGCGGCGTGCCGTCGTTGGCCGGCCGGCCCAGGGCTCCGGCGTTGATGACGCCGCGCCCAGGCGCGACAAAGCGCGACCAATGCAGGCCCGTATGAGTGCAGACCACGACGTCCGTGTCGTAATCATCCAGCATCTTGCGGATGAAGGGCTCGGGCGTGGCGCTGCGCCAGAGAAACTCATTGACCCGCCTGGGCGAGCCGTGGCTTAGAAGAATCCGGCGCCCCGCGATGTTGAGGCGGATATGGCCCGGCAAATCCGCCATCCAGTCGACGTGCTCCTTGGCGGTATTGGCGCGGGTATAGTCGTAGGAAATTTGGGCGAAATGGTTGTCGCGCGGATCGGTATAGCCGCAGCGGCAGTCGTCGGCGCCCGCGGACAGGGCTTCCTCGTAGTTGCCCCGGATGGCCGGAATTTTTCTCTCGCGCAAAATCTCCAGCGTCCTGTTCGGATGGGGCCCGAAGGCTCCGAAATCGCCCAGGGCGACGACGACCTCGACTTTTCCGCGCAGCATTTCCAGGGCCTTCTCCAAGGCGAGATAATTGGAATAGATTCCCCCGATAAAGGCCACGCTCTTGAAGGCCCCCGCCTCGACGGTTGGAGAGGTCAAGTGCGGCATGAGAACCCCGTGGCATGGCAGGTAAAGCACGCTTGGTGCTTGAGCTCGAAGGGGCGCATGCTCTCCCGCAGCGTTTCTCCCATGCGCGCGTCCGGCGAATCGATTAAAAGCGGACAGACGTAGACTCCCTTCGACGTCGCCATGCGGCAGGAGCCGCACTGCAAGGCGGCGCCTTCTTCCGGCGTCAATGTCCGGCCGCTCAAGGTTTCCCAAGCCTCGTAGGCGCGCGTGCGCCGGGTTTCCGCCCCCAAGCGCAAAATCGGCAGGATTTTAAGGCGCGGCTGGGCCAGCCCGATGGATTTAAGAAACGCCAGGAACTGGGTCCGGCCCGCTTGCGCGCCCAGCTTGTCCTCTACTTCAACGGCCGTAATGACGGGGTTCAGGCCCGCGGTCGCCAAAAAGGAAATGCCTTTAAGAGTTTTTGCGAAGGTTCCCGGGCCGCGGACGGCGTCGTGAGTCGCGGCGTCATAGCCGTCCAAGGACACGCGCAGTTCCAGGCTGTATTCGGAAGCGTCGGAAAGTTCTTTAAGGCGTGCCGCGAGCTTGGGCGTGATGAGCAGGCCATTGGTCAAGACCGAAGCCGGCCCCTGCTTCAGAGTCGATTCTAAAATGCGCAGGATGTCCTTGTTCATGAACGGCTCGCCGCCGGTGAAATAATATTCCTTGACGCCCAACTCCTTGGCCTCTTCCAGATAACGCCGGACTTCCTCCAGGGACATCATCTCGTGGCTGTGGTTTTTAGGGGAGCAGGAGATGAAGCAGTGCGTGCAGGTCAAGTTGCAGAGCGTGCCGGCAACCTGGAGCCAGAGCGTGTCCAAGGCGAAAAGAGGCGAGAAGGGATAGCTGGCCGCGGCCGCGGAATCAGGGGCGGCGTTAGAACTCAAGTTCATGACGCGGTCTCCGCTAAAAGCTCCAAGGAAACGCCGCGCGCTTCGGGCCCCCAAACGCACCACGGGATCATCGCCGCGGCGCCGATCAGCCAGAACGCGGCCAAGAGGCCGAAAGCGGCCATCGGGGTCCAGCGTCCCGCGAGATAGACCAAGAGCGGAGGCGCCGCGGCCGCGCCGATGCGCCCGAAGGCCACCGAGAACCCGATGCCCGTCGAGCGCAGATCGGTCGGAAATATCTCGGAGAAAGTCGGATAGGCCGAAATCCAGGACCCCGTGGCGCAGAAATTGGCCAGGATGAAGGTCCAGGTCACGCCTTGAACGCTGCCTGTCCGCGAGGCCAGACCCATGGCCAGCATGGAAGCCGCGGCCAGAACGTAGAAGCCCGTCACCGTCGTTTTGCGCCCGGCGCGGTCCAGGGCCCAGGCGGCCAGAAGCCCTCCGAACGCCGCGCCGACGTTGCCCACGATGAAAAACCAGGGAACCCTCCCTTCGGCGATGCCCAGCTTGGGCAGGACGACCAGCGGCAAAAAGGCGAAGATGCCGTAATAGCCGGAGGCTTCCGAGAAATCAAGCGCGCAGCCCAAGGCCAGCCGCCCGGGGCAGCGGCGCGCAAGACTCGCGATCTGCGTCCAGAATCCGACCGGGCGCGTTTGCGCGCTCAAAACGCCCGAAAAAGCGCGCTCTCCTCCCTCGATTTGCTCCATCGCCGCCCGGGCTTGGCCGTTCATTCCTTGCTTGGCGAGCCAGCGCGGCGATTCGGGAAGCGCCCGCCTGGCCCACAGCGTGAAAATCGCGATGACGGCTCCAAAGCCGAAGGCCAGGCGCCAGCCCACGGACGGAGGCAGCAGGTTGATGAGGAAGCTTGTGATCAGCGCGGCCAGAATTCCGCCCAAAGGCCAAAAGTTCATGACCATGGCGTTGGCGCGTCCTCTAAAACGGGCCGGAATCATCTCGCTGATCGCGGAATTAATCGCGGAATATTCCGCGCCCACTCCGATGGCGGTTAAAAACCTGAACGCCAAGAACCAGAAATACCCCGGCGCGGCGGCCGAAGCCAGCGTGAACGCCGAGTAGAGCGCCAAGGTCAGGAGAAAGAGCTTGCGGCGGCCGTAGCGGTCGGCCAGGTATCCGAAGAAAAGCGCGCCTACCATGATGCCGATGAGCCATACGCTCACCAGAAGCGAGCTCTCCAATCCGCTGATGGACCAGAGTTTTTTGAGCAGCCCAAGGACATTGCCGATGATATTGACCTCGAAGGAATCCAGCAGCCAAGCGATTCCCAGCGCCAGGCTGACCCGAGTGTGGAAGGGCCGCCACTTCAGGCGGTCCAAGCGCTCGCCGATGGACAGGCCCAGCTGGCTTGTTTCGACTAAATCGTCGGCCATGTCGTCCTCCCTTTTAGAAGTCGTAGCGCAGCACCGTATTATAGCTGCGATCCAGCAGACTCTGCCCCCCTGTCCGCGGCAAGAGTCTCCAGTAGTCGAACTCGGCGATAAGAGATAGATTTTGAGTCAAGCTAACCACGACGCCGGGCACGTACTCCTCTTCTCGGGCGTTCTGGCCCACGTAATTGGCCGAGCTGTAGTTGAAGCGGAGGTTGATTCTGGGGTCCACCTGCCAGCGCGTGCCGGCCAGAAGATAGACCGCCGAGTCGTAGGCCGGGCGGCCCAGCGTGTTTTGCGCGGTGTCCAACTCCCCGTTTTGGCGCAGAATTTCGGCGTAGGTCACGGATGGCCCCCAGGTCAGGGTCGCGTCGGTCGCGAGCTGGTTGATGCTGAAATTTCCCGCCGTCGTGGTCGAGCGATCCAAGCTGGCGTTTAATGCGGAGAACCCCAAAGCCAGGGAATCGGCTTTTCCCCACTTCCATGTGGGGACGACGCGGAGGGTGGCCGTATTGCGCATTTCGGCTATAGGATCGCTGTCCACGTCGCGTCCGGGAAGCGAGCCGTCCGTATTGCCGTTGTTCGGAAAAAATTGGGCGGAATAGTCGACGCTGAAGTGCCCGGTCAATGGCTCGTTTCCCACCCACTCCGCGCCGTAGTTGGGATCGAGCTTCAGGCCGTTGAAATACTGGATGTTTCCGAAAAACGAATCATCCCAGAGAATTCCGACTTTTCGGTAGAATTTTCCGACGTGCAAATCCCCCCAAGGCGTCTTGCGGTAGGCGTAGAGCTCCTGGAGCCAGACGTTGGAAAGATAATAGGAGCGCAGCCGCGTGTCGCGGTAGCGGAATTGAGCGTGCAGGCCGGTCTTGCCGTCGGCTGAGGCGCCGTCCAAGTTCAAGATGAAAGCATAAAGATCGAAATTGTTAGCCGCGCCGGAAACGGCGGCCGGCGCGTAATCATAAAGATAGACCGACCCCGAAAGGCCCAAGGATCCGTGGGAGGTCGTCACATACCGGGTCGTGGTCGTATCTCCCGGCGTATCGGCCCACAAGGAGGGCCCGGCGGCCAGCGCCAAGCATGCGGCGAGCGGCAAGAACTTAAGTCTTTTCACCGGCACAACCTCCTGGTGCTGCGTTTCTTCCCACCGCTAGTAAGTAGGACAAACTGTTAGAATGTTACACCCTATGGCTCCCTCGAACATCGAAGAGGAGATTGCGGCGCTCAAAGAATGCCGAGACGGCGCAATGGAGAAGCTCATCCGCGAGCGCACGCCCGCGCTCATGGCCGCCGGCTTTGCCATGGGTTTCTCCCGGACGGACGCGGAGGAACTGGCCCAGGAAACCTTTTCGGCTTTTTTGGAGGCGCTGGAGCGCTTCGAGGGCCGTTCGCAGCTCAAGACCTATCTTTTCGGCATCCTTTATAATAAGGCGTCCGATCTGCGCCGCAGGCGAGGGCGGGAGGAAAGCCTGGACGCCGTTCAAGAAGAGTTTGAAAAGCGCTTTAACGCCGGCGGCATGTGGTCCAAGCCGCCCAAGGGGCCCGAGGAGTCGGCGTTGAACGCTGAGATAGAGTCGCTTATTGCGCAGTGCGCGGAGGGCCTTTCCGTAAGCCAGAGGGCGGCTTTCTTCCTTAAAGAAGCCGAAGGCGAATCGGCGGAGGAAATTTGTAACGTCTTGGGCGTCTCCTACACTAATTTACGGGTGCTCCTGTACCGGGCGAGAATCAAGCTCAGGGAGTGCCTGGAAAGGAATTGGGAGAAACGGTCATGATGGGCATGCCTTCCTGCCGGGAAGTGACGCGCATGCTGGCCGAGGGCGAGTTTCGAAACGCTCCTCGGCGAACGCGCTGGATGGTGCGTCTGCACTTGGCGATGTGCCGCCACTGCGGCCGCTTCGCCCGGCAGATGAACCTTATTGCTCAAGCCCTGAAGGCTCTGGTTAGCCGCAGGCCGGATGAATTCAACCGGCCTGATGTCGCCGAGCGGATTATCGCCCGCCTCAGACACCTCTAGCCCTATCCATTAAGCTAGGGGGTGGAATTTGGCCGCGGGTGGCTGCCTAATCGGGAAAATAGCGCTTTCGAAGATAGAGCGCGGCGTCGACCAGGGCGATGAGCGCGGGCACCTCCACCAACGGTCCAATGACCGCGGCGAAAGCTTCTCCTGAGCCGATGCCGAAAACGGCCACGGCCACGGCGATGGCCAACTCGAAGTTGTTGCTGGCTGCGGTAAACGAGAGCGCGGCGTTTTTCGGGTAATCGGCCCCGGCTTTCTTGCCCAGCCAGAAGCTGACAAAAAACATCACGGCAAAATAAGCGAGCAGCGGGACGGCGATTCTCAGGGCATCCAGCGGAAGGCGGACAATCGTCCCGCCCTTGAGGCTGAACATCACCACGATGGTGAAGAGAAGAAAGATTAGCGTCAGCGGGCTGATGCGCGGGATGAACTTCTCCCGGTACCAGTCCTTCCCTTTCGCTCGGACCAGCACGGCGCGCGTGATCATCCCGGCCAGGCACGGGATGCCGAGATAGATAAAGACGCTGCGCGCGATTTCACCCATCGTGACCGGCACGGCCGCGCCCGCGACGCCGAAGAACGGAAGGAGAACCGTTACGAAGAAATAGGCGTAGACGCTGTAAAAAAGCACCTGGAAAATGCTGTTGAAGGCGACCAGGCCGGCCGCGTAGTCCGCGTCTCCCTCGGCCAAGTCGTTCCAAACCACGACCATGGCGATGCAGCGCGCCAAGCCGATGAGGATGAGGCCCACCATATAATCCGGGTAGCGGCGCAAAAAGACGACGGCCAGGCCGAACATCAGGGCCGGGCCGACGACCCAGTTCTGCAGCAAGGAAAGGCCGAGCAGCTTCTTGTTTTGAAAAACGTCGCCTAATTCTTCATAGCGGACCTTGGCCAGCGGCGGGTACATCATGATGATAAGGCCGACGGCGATGGGAATATTCGTCGTTCCGGATTGGTAGCGGCTCAAGAAAGCCGGGAAGGCGGGCTCGAAATAGCCTAGAGCCACACCCAGCGCCATGGCGGCGAAAATCCAGCCGGTGAGGTAGCGATCGAGAAAGGACAGGCGGCCGGCGATGGAAGTTCGGCAGGGTTCGTTCATGCTATCTCCTTAATAAGGGCCATGACGCGGGATTCGATGTCATCCCGCAGCTTGCGGAATTCGTCGTCGGGAAGATTCTTAGGATCCGGAAGGCTCCAGTCCACGCGTTTCTTGGCGGGCAGCGCAGGGCAGGCCTCGCCGCAGCCCATGGTCACGACGCAGTCCCATTTACCCCCGGGAAGGCGGTCAAGGCCTTTCGAATATTGGGCGCCGAGGTCCACTCCCTTTTCCTTCATGAGCGCGGCGGCCGTTTTGTTGACCGTGCCGGAAGGCTTTGACCCGGCGCTCCAAGCCTTGATTTTGCCCGAGCCAAGCTTGCGCGCGAAACCTTCGGCCATCTGGCTGCGGCAAGAGTTTTCGATGCACACGAAGAGCACGCGCTTCACGCTCGGCATCCTTTCCGGAGCGCCCGACGGTCGAGCGCGCGGGCGTCCTTGCGCAGAACTGGAACAACCGCGAAGCAGCCGCCCAGGCAGCCGATGAGGCCCTTATGAAAAGCCCCCGAGGGTTTGGCCAGCGAGTAATGCATCCACGTGCCTCGGCGGCGAACGCGGACAAGTTTGGATTTTCTCAGGTAGGCGAGGTGCCTTGAAATCTTGGGCTGCGGCTGCCCGAGAATGTCCTGGATGTCGCAGACACAGAGCTCCTTTCGCCGCGCCAACAAGCTCAGAATGCGCAGGCGCGTCTTATCGGCGAAGGCGCGGAACATCCGGTCGGTAAAAGTCATCTATATATGCTTATGCGAATATATTAACATAATGCTCGCAGCGTTTGACGTTGGCGGCCAGCCGGCCGCAACTGCGATTTGACTTGGAAAATCCATATTTTGCACCATGCCGCTAAAGAACCCTTCCATGGCCAGTGGATGATCCGCGAGTTGGCGCATTATGGCCATCGATTGAGTCCCGGCACAATCTATCCGATTCTCTCTCGCATGGAAAGGCGCGGCCCTCCGATTAATTCGCTTACGCGTCGGCTCTCTAAGTGGGTTTTTGCCGGGTGTTTATTGCTGCCCTTTGCCGCGCGCTCCGCCTCTGCCGGACCGCCCTTCCAAACCGATGACCCCGACCCCGTGCCTTACGGCCATTTCGAAGCCTACGTCTTCGAGCTTTCCGACGGCATCCGGGACGGCGGGACCGCCCTGGAGTTTCCCGCCGCGGAGTTTAATTGGGGCGCGGCGCCCAATCTGCAGTTGCACGTCGTCGCTCCACTGCTTGCGGATTTCGCTCCCTTTGGCGCGCCGGCCAATTTCGGCGTTAGCGACATCGAATTGGGAGCCAAATACCGCTTCGTCAAGGAAACAGATCGCTGTCCCGAGATAGGCACTTTCCCTTTTATTGAGTTGCCTTCCGGCGATGCTTCGCGCGGCCTGGGCGTGGGCAGGACTTGGTATCGTGTTCCTCTTTGGCTTGAGAAAAACTGGGGGCCTTGGACCAGCTTTGGCGGAGGCGGCGTCGTGCTCGCTCAAGCGCCGGGCTACATCAATTACGGCTTCGCCGGCTGGCTGTTGCAGCGGACGATCACGGACAAACTGACTCTGGGCGCAGAGATTTTTGGGCACGGCGCCGAAGGCTCTGCCGCCACCAGCGCGAGAGCCTCTACCCTGGCTGACTTCGGCGGGTACTACGCGATTCACGACGGTTTCCAACTTCTTTTCGCCGGCGGGCACAGTTTCATAGGCCAAGGCGAACTCTACACCTATCTCGCCCTTTATTGGACCTGGGGAGGCAGTTCGCAGCGCGATGGCGGCGCAAGCGCAGTTTATTCACTGCCCATGAAAAATCCGGACGCGCTTCCGCTTTAAGTATTTCCGTATCGTCGTTTTTCAAGGCTCCGACATTCCCCCCGCTTAAGATTTTATGAGGGGTTAAAATTCCAGAATAGCTGATCCTCGGCCCACTTTCGCCGGACGCGCCTGGAAAGGCCGCCGTTTGGCGAGTTCGTACGGCAGGGTAGGCCGAAAAGGCAAGTACCGGCGCAGGAAATGGACGACGGTTCCCTTGAGCGCGGCTTCGTTGAAGACGTTCCAGACAGGCGTCTCCGGCAGAGCGCGCCAGTCCACGTCCGGGTTCAACAAGTTCCGATCCGCCGGAATGCGCGTAAAATCGTATCGCAACTGGTGGGCCTGGAGTCGGAAGTTCCCGCGGTTCCGCCCACGGGAATGATGCGGGCCGGTCATGAACCCTTGGATAAAGTAGCGGCCGTACTCCTTAAGGACGCCGGAGGCTCCGGGCGGCAGGCTCTTTTCCTCGGAAAGCAGAAAATGATCGAGGGCTTCGGAAATCTGGAGGAGGGTCGTCCGCCGAGTGAGCTCGCCCAGGGGCTCGACCAGCCGCTCTAGGGCCGCCAGCGTGCTGCCGCCGGATCGTCCAGCCAAGGCCGCGGCGATCCTGAACGGCGGCACGTGGTTGTAAAGCTCCAGGATGGCGCCAAGACGCTGAGCTTTGAGAATATCGTCGGCGGAAAATGTCGGCGTCCGGTGCACGAAATACGGAGGCCGCTCGTCATGGACGAGCCCGAGCTTGGCGGCGTTCCTGTGGAACGGCGTGCCCGGCAAGACCCTCAGCTGATGCGTCTGAAGACGGTCGGGCGAAAACGACAGGGCGAAGTCGACGGATTTCAGGTAGGCGTCCAGCGTGTCGCCGGGCAGCCCGTAAATCAGATCGATGAAGAGCTCGATTTTGCCGTTGAGCCGGCGCAGGGTTTCGATGTTTTTTCGGAACCGCGTCAGATTCGAGAATCGATGGCTGTTCTTGATCGCCGCGGGGTCGGTCGTTTGCAGGCCGCAGGCCATATAGCCTCCCGGGAGGGCGGCCAGGAGCTCGGTGGTCTCGTCATCGAGCATCTCGGCGACGATCTCGAAGTCGAAGAAAACCTTGTTCGTGTTTTTCTCCGTTATGAGGCGCAGGATCTTCTTGAATCGGTCCTTGTTCAGATTCGCCACGGCGTCCGCGAACCAGACCCTCTTGACCTTCGAGTTCATGATCGCCAGGAGTTCCCGCTCCACCCTCTCGATCGGGTAGGCGCGCGATTTGCCGGTTCCCCACAGGCAAAAAGCGCAGGAAAAAATGCAGCCGCGATAGGTCTCGTAGCTGCCTAATCCGTTCTGGATATTGGGGGCGTTGAGATCCACCGCCTGGTCCAGGTAGGCCGACGGTATGACGCCGAGGTCCTCGATGGGCGGCCGATCCGTCGTCTCGACGACGCGGCCGTTCGAGCGAAAGCTGATTCCCGCGATGCCGCCCAAGTCTCCGCCGCCCCCGAGGTAATGGCGCAGCAGCAGGCGCAGCGTCTCCTCGCCCTCGCCGCGCACTATAACCGTCACCGCGGGATTTTCCTCGAGCAGGCGCGCGGCCGTATGCGTCGCCTCCGGCCCGCCCAGCACGATGGTCCCCGCAAAGCCGGCGCCGCGCAGGCGGCCGCAGACGCGCAGGATTTTCTCGATGCTCCAGATGTAGCATGAGAATCCCAGCAGGCTGGGGCGCCGTCGGAGAATAGAAGCGACGACCTTTTCGTTGGGCATGGAAAGAGCGAACCCTTCGGCCTCGATCTCCGCGCGCCGCGAGATATCGGGATCTTGCGCGAGATAGGAGCGCAGCGTCGCGATCGCAAGGCCGTAGCGGTAGTTTGGATAGAAGCCGGAAAGGAGGATTTTCATCGCAGAGCCGGGAGATGGCCGTGACTCAAGGTTCGCAATGATCTTCTGGTGCGCCGTTTCTGAGACGGGCATCACGACATTAGTTTGACAAGGGATATCCTATTGAGCGCAGTAAAGGTATAAAATGAATTGGTGTCAAAAGAATTTCCTCGCACACTCCTCGAATTTGAGCAGTGGTTTAGAACCGAAGAA
>Ga0307373_10007923_pt1 | contig 16353 bp, 24 predicted proteins | sample OX2MG_FD_202534 | JGI IMG/M metagenome (GOLD analysis project Ga0307373, IMG submission 202534) | Soil microbial communities from Risofladan, Vaasa, Finland - OX-2 | ecosystem: Environmental > Terrestrial > Soil > Coastal area > Acid sulfate soil | place: Finland: Risofladan, Vaasa | collected... | reverse complement strand
TCGTTCCGCCGGATAGTCCGCCGTCGTCGTAGGCGGTCTTGACCAGGCGCCACCCTTCACCAGCCTGGCTCTTGATAAACGCCTCGCAGGCCTCGCGCTGGGCCTGCAACGAATTGAAGTCCTGTTCAAGGCCCTCCTCCGAACTCTTGCGCGTGTATATCGCGCAGCGGCGAGCATGAGATTTGGATTTATCCATCGGCGTGCTCCTGAGCCGTGGCCTTGAGCCCGAAGAATAACGGCCCCGACCACTTGGTGCCGGTAATCCGATGCGCGACTTGCGACAGGGATGCGTACTGCTTGCCCAGGAACTCTACGCCTTGCTCACGGACGATCACTTGGTGTTCGGTGCCGTGCCAGTTGCGCAGCAGCACGGTTCCCGGCTTGAGAGTGGGCGCGGGTGTCACCTGGATGGGCCGTCGCGCCGAGGCATCGGCGGCGACTTGCACCAGCAACCGCCGTGTCGATGGCTTCAGGCCACCGAGCGCCGCCTCCTGCATCCGATAGGCGAGTGCACGGGTTAGCAGGGCGCGGCTGATGCGCGCCGGTGGCTCGGCGCCATAGAGCACGCGCCAGCGGCTCTTGAGATCTATAGTTGTCGCTTCAGCTAACGCGGCGATCTCGCTCGCCAGACTTGCCCTATAGCTTGTGGAGATTTTGCTTTTCATGGGCTGTCCGCCCTCCTGCGCGGACAGCCACACACATTGCTCTGCTTCGCCTTTAAAGCCAGTCCTGCCGCGGTGCAATCAGCGCCAATCCTCGCGAAATCGTGAGGGGGTCCAAAAACGGAGATCCACGCGCACCGAGATTCAGAAATCAGAGGCGAATTTCCGGCGATGAGATTCTCTCTACGACCGATGCCTGTTTCTCGGCCCAAATATCGCGCCAATTTTGCGCACAATTCCCCCCACGCCACCGCATCATGGGGTCGCCAGTTCAAATCCCTTTTGCTCCACACCTCAGTCTCCGGGATTTCGTCCATCGCAGAGAATCGCTCGAAATCCGCGCGTGTGCGCGCGATTTGCGATCGCGCGCGGACTCGGAGAATGCCCCCGGCGTCGAAAATCGCCAAAATCTGGCGAAACCTATCCGGGCGCGATTTCGCTAGGTCCCAGTGTACGCCAGGCGAGAGGCCTTCCCATGTCGCCGCGACAGAGCAATGTGTGCTGACGACGGCCGGTCGCGCCGAAGCCCCGGCCCGAGAAGGAGACTCACGTGAACACGGACACCAAACCCGTCGCCGGCACGCTGACGCCAGCGCTGCCCTCGAAACCCAGGAAGGCCGCACGGCGGCCACCGCGGTCATCGCGTGCGGGGGCCAAAGCGGAGAAGTTGGTCTGTAGATATTGCGGCAGCGATGACCTCGCGCCGTCGTTCAAGAAGCGACGCGATGCCCGATGCCGCGCCTGCTTCAAGAAGCGCTACGGTTCGGTCGCGCGAAAGAAGGGGAGCACCCGCACTCGGAAGGCGAAGGCCGCGAAGTAGTTTCGCGGCGCCAAACGAATCGGATTGGGGCCGGACTCCTCGGAGGAGGTTCGGCCTCTTTTTTCCTTTTCTCCTCCATAAGGCAGATGGGCGGACTCCGTGTAAGCCCCTCTTCGCCTCGAAGTCCGTGATACAATTCAGTTGGCTGCAGCAGTCCGAGGCGCTTGCCGCAATTCCGCGTGAAATCATACGCAGGTTCGCGGGGTCTGCCGGTCTTCGTGACCTGTGAATGGGCACGCGGTAGAGTGAAACACGCGGTCGGCGGGCCGACTCCAGCGCCAACCGTGCTGTGTGGAAGAGGTCGGAGCAATGGGCTTTCTTAAGGGTCTGTTCGACGACAAGGAACGGTGCCGCAATTTTGTCAGATCGGCATACAAAAGGGCGTTTGCGGACGCCTCGCGCGGCCTCGCAGGAAACGCAGGTACGCCGCACGTGATCGGGTTGTACAGCGCACTCGCCAACTTTTATGCGTTCCGCGGGATGCAGGTCAGGGAAATGGAACTCTGGCCTGAACTGCTTCCATTCTTGAAATGACAGAGGCCGATCTTGCAAATGACAGAGGCCGACGCCCTCACCGCTCTGGTGGAATAAGCGTTTTCAGAATAAATGTGGCCGAACGGGGCGGTGGTCTCCCGGGTAAGGCCGCAGTTGAACGGCGTTCTTCGAGGCATGAACGCATTTGACGAAGAACACAAGGCGTCGCTCGTAATGGCGTGCATGCTGGCGAAGACTTACATCGATACCGATGGAAGGTCAGGCCATCCGATATCCTGGTTTGCCATGCTCGACGAAGATGTGCGCGCGCAACTTGACGCTCTGGTGTTGAGCTCTCCGGAATGACTCACGAGAAATGCGCAGCTGTAGCGGCCGAACACGGACGATTTTAGGCTTTATGCAAATGCAATGCCCGCCCCTTTTATCAGGGCCTGGGAAATAACGTTCCAGGCTGCGTCTGCCGCCTGCTCAGCTATTACGATGCCAACGGCCTCATAGGAATGGAGTATTCCCGCGAACGCCCTTTTTTCCATCGCTTTTAGCGTATCGTACTCCAAAGGCGTCAGCCGGCCCTGGCTATTGCTCTGTTCTATACTCTGTCCAATAGCGATCATTGCCTGAATTTGAGGGCCAGCAGCAGTCGAAACGGTACCCCAGGAGCCCTTTAAAACATTAATGACAGCCGCTTCAACGTCCTTGCCAACCTGGTTCCAATCGATTGCCATGGGTTATAGAGACCTCTTGAGTCACTGGGGTTTGCTGCCGTTTTTGATCGTTAATTCGTAGACGGTGAGCGCCTTGAACTGTTGATCCATCTGCTGCCTGGTCAATTTCGCAAAATCCGGGCTAAGCTCATTCTGGGTTGCGTGAGTCTGTCGAACTGAATCGATATTATCTTCCAAGGCTTTAAGTGCCGGAGCTATCTTCTGCGTAGAGAGGTCTGGATTGGACGTTATACGGTCGTCAAGCGCCGTCATCGAGGATTGAAGCTTGCTATAGAAATCGACATTGGATGCATAGCTGGCTTGAGCCTCAGCAGCGGTCAGGGCTTTCTTGTCGGCAGCGTTGGTGCTCTTCTTGAGGCTGTCGGTTTCATTTCCGAGATTTTCAAGCTTTAGCAAGCCGTCATCCGCCTGTTTTTGGGTGTCTACTAACATCTGGTCGGCGACATTGTCATAGGTCGGGGCGCAGGCCGTCAGCATCGCAGCCATCGCGGTGGCTGCCGCGATAAGCCCAATCAGAAGAAGTGCCCGTCCTGTCGTCCGGCTTAGTGTGTTCAGGGAGCGCCCTGCCCAGCCAGTCGCGGCGACTTTGCCGATTTGCGCATAGGTTTCGGGCTGCGTCGCGTGCCGTCGGTCAGTCCCGGTGTCGGCTTTCCGGTGAACGCTTTGTTCGAGATCGGGCATTTTCCTTAGCGTCAGGCGCCGTCGATGTTTCTTGGCAGCGCAACATTGCAAGATTACCGGAAACGGGCTTGGTGGCGAAGTGCGGGCCTCAACCACCTAGGGGGACTCCCCGCGGGGTCGAGTGGCGCACTATGGCTCGCGGCGGCGTCTTAGTACGGCCTCGACTAGTAGCAACGCGGCGATAGCGCAGATAACCAGGGCTGGGAGGAGCCGGTCGAGGGCGGCGGGCTTGCCGGTGGAATAGCCGGTGAAGGCCTTGAGGCCTGCGATATCCTTTTGCAGTTGTTCGATTCGCCTTTCTATTGTGCGGCTTTCCGAAGGCGCCGGCCCTCCGGGCGCCTCTGTTCTTTAGTCCGGTTCGTTTCTCGCCCTCCCGATCAGGCCGATGACTTTGCCCCTGAACCATCCATTGAAAAAGCACAAATAAAGCGCCGCCATCAGATTAATGACGCTTAGAATTATCCGATAATGCTTTGCCGATTCGACGGCCAGCGGAATCGCAAACACGGCCGCAGAAAACCCGCCATAGAATGCTCCGACATAGCCCCAGGACACGTCCCCCCGGGTGACTGAAAGAGTCGCCGACACGGATGAGACGGACCTGATGCCGCCGGCTTCCTGCCCGCCGAAAGGCCTTTGCACAGAGATTATCGCGCTATCGAAAAGCTTTAGCAGCAAGCCCGTCGGCAAAACTGCGTAGATAACCAACAGCAGCAGCGGCCCTTCAACCATCCACCATAGTGCGTAACGGTCACTGAAGATTTCCAGCAGATTCATGCAATCCGCACGCCTCTGCGGTTACATGCTGGGCTTCCCGTAAGGGCTGGTTGGCCTGCACGCCGGATGCTTTCTGCGCACCTCTGGATCGGTGCAGTCGAGCAGTGCGCCGCCGGTCTTCGCGTATGCCACTGCGGCCGCGATTTCCTCCGAGACCGGAATCCAGACCAGCAGCCGTTTGTAGCGCCCGCTCATCACCAGAAAGTGGGACGCGGATCCCTCCGCGCGTTCTTCGGCTTCGCCGCTCTCCGGCAGTCGAACCTTGCCGACCTCAACCACCAATATGTCCTTCGGCAATGTCACCGCAGTCTCAAACGTCGCCAGATCCTTGACGCTTAACCCGCCTTCGGCGATATGCCGCCCGACCTGGGACGCATCGCTGAAGCTGGCGAACCCGACCAGCGGGTTCATCACGATCAACCCGTAAAGCTTCTGCGCCTCCGGCGCAAGCTTCGCATCGGCATCGAGACCATCGATTTCAACGCCTCCGATCTGCGACAAGGTGATGAGCGTATGAGCATCGCGCCACGCGTACCACAGACTCGCTTCCTTCTCCGTACCGCCGGCTGACTGCGGCGGCCCGTATAGCCGCTTGAAGCGGGCAATCCGGTCCGGCGTCTCTTTCTCATTCTGGCTCAGGCTTTGAGTGATTTGCCTATTAAGGCAAGCCGAACACGCTTGGCATCTCGCGTCGCCAGCGCACTTAAGAATCTGCTGCCCTGTGAACCCGCGGCAGAGCTTCTCGCACGGATCAGGACGAAGCGACATCGCATTTCCAAATATCAGTATGGCGCGGCTGGAAAGGAATTCACCGTAAGCCTGGTCGTCTTCGCACGTATATATCTTCAGGTCCTTGCAACCGTGAGGGCAGTGCCTGGCAACCGGCGAATCCGCTACCGCTTCGAACGTGCCAGCTTCTCTAAGAGGTCCGAGATTGAACTTCTTGCATATCAGCGCGAATTCAGAAGGCGTCATCCCGAGCCGCAGACCGCGCCATGAGCGAGGAAGCGGCTCAACGATCCCTGCGGCGTCGTCCTTGTTGCGAACCAGTCCTTGAGCGAACGCCGGCGCTGCGATCGCCAGGGAGAGCAGCATGGCTGTAAGCCTCAGCATCATCGGCGCTCCTGGCCCTCAATTTTGTACCAAGGAATCACTAAAGCGCTACACGATACATCTCGGTGTGATCGCCGCCCTCTCGGCAGCAATTCGAGGCCCCCCTGGAAGGGTGGAAGGGCGAATTCGACTCCGGTCGCGTGCCATCGCTGACCGCGATCGCCAGACGGGAACGCCTGGCGAAACGCTATGTCGCGCGCCTGACGAAACTGGCGTTTATCGCCCCATCAATTGTGGAGGCCGTTGCCGAGGGCCGGGCCCCGGCCGGTCTGAACTTGCAGATGCTGATGGACAGCCGCGTCACGTTACCCTTGGGATGGAACGATCAGGAGCGGCTACTCGAACTCCAGCTATAACCGAGGCCGTTTCCTTGCTCAACCGCACCGCTAAGGGCAAAATATTAATCTCGGATTCTACTCATAAACGCGGGTAAGTTGGGCAGCAGGCCAGCACCGCATCCTCTAAGCCCCGGACCGCTCGCAGCAGATGATCTTTCGGCACCCGCAGTTCGGCCGATATGTAACTGAACATCGATGACTGCTGCCGGTCCGCCTCGCGTATCCCACTTCCTCCTCCAATTGCTACTGCCGACTGCTCAATATGATATTTCGGTCTGAAATGAGCCTTCTTCAGCATCCTGCTATGCTTCGTCTATTCGCCGTGCATATCCAGCAGGTGGTGTCTTTAACGACAATATATCTCCTCGATAGGTGTCTAAATTGACCTCAAAGAAGCTGATCGACACCTGCTCGTTTCCGTGCGCATGAAAGATCGTCCGCTTATTTCTGTCGGAAAACGGTGCTTGTGCGGTCGAGCCGCCAAACTCGCCGCTATTAGAAACGATAACGTACTGAAACATATGATAGTGAAGAGCGGCAGCCATATTGTCGAAGGTTCCGACATCAGTATTTGAAGCCGGCACCACGAACATATCCGTTACGTCACGAAGGTCCGCCGCCAAGCATAGGTCGGTCGAATCGTAGCAGATCGCACTGGTCAATGACCACAAAGGCTTGAAATCTTTGGGATCGACTATTTCTAGAATCCACTGAGCAGGCCGGAAAGGCTGGATGCGCAAGTTCACCTCGTCCTTCGTGAGGTTCCACTTACCCTGCTCAATCTGTTGGACCGTTAAACCTTCATAAGGAGTTTGAAGCGGAATGATCCAGTACGCTGAATTAACGAGTTGCATTCCAGGTCCAGCCTTGTGAAAGACAATACCCGCACAAACAATGCAACGATGCTGGCGGACGAAAGGTACGACATGCGTCCATATGTCGTCAGGATGGATGGAGAGCTCCGGAAAAACGAGCAATTCGATCCCACTTCCTTCGGAGCAATGTGTCTCTCGCACCTGTAGCATGCGATGGACGGCCCCCAGAATTGCAGAAACGTGACGCCTATGCGATTGTCGAATGGGCGCCAACTGAAGCTCTGGATCGCCTGTGAAATCGCCCTGTCGAGGAATCACCGTCTGCACCACACCGACCCGCATTGAAAATAGCGCGGCTCCCTCGGACCCCCTACTAGAGACCGGACGCATGAAGGCTTTAGGCACACGAAATGGCAATAGAGGGGTGCGGGAAGCCCGTCCATAAACGCGCTCAAGGATGCCGATGCGCTCATCGAGCAAGCCCATTAACGAAGCCAAGTCGAAGCCATCAGCAATCGAAAGTCGAATTCGTACAGAGCCAAGCCTGGCCATTCCAGAAGGCGGCTTAGCAACGACCCGAGCCAGGACGAGATTGGAAGCCACGGCGGCCCGAAGGCGCCTCTTCCGTTAAATAGGCCATAACGACGCCGCAACCAACTCGAAGTGTACGGAGCATATCGAACAATCGAACGATGGCGGTTCGAAAGAGGTGCCGAAATCGTGAAATCTGAATGACCCGTGAGAAGGACTCGTAGAATTTGGCCGAGCTGATACTTCCAAGCTGGATTGTCCGGACTGCCGACCCACGGTGGTAGGACGAATCGGCTATCACTCTCATGCCCAGATTCGAATTCAACGGAGATACTCTCCTTTTCAATGGGGTACCGATCGGGCAAAAGCGCTCGCCAGTCTTTAACTCGAATGTTGATTCGACATGGGCACACAGCTTCGTTTCCACGATCAGCGAGAGACGTCAGAAGCGAGCGAGCCAAAAGTAAGGCGGGGTATTCGTCGCGAAAAGGGTTCAAGGCGCTGCTTGCAACCGACAGAAGCGGATAGCGAGTCTCCCCTGACGGTAGTCCATCGACGCTCGCTGGAAAGCCGGTGTGATCGGTGACCCCGTACACAACAAATTGATGTGCCCATGTCTCCTTCTCATCCGGCGACATTGCGTTGTATATGGCGAGCGACAATTCGGCGTCTTCCTGAAGGAGTCGCAGCAAGAGCCGTCGTTGAGTTGGACTGCCCGCGGGTTTGAAATGCGATAGAAATGTTTGCGTCGCGGCGTCGACGCCTTGCCGGCGCCTTTGTCGCAATACGAATGGAAGGATATCTTCTCGGCGGAGATTACTGGCGCGACCGGCCATCGTATGATGCAGGCGGAGATAGTCCTTCAGGCTCGCATTTGTTGATGAGTAAAGACGTCGGTTCTGATAACGTCCAACACAGGCCAGAAAGAGGTACGCTTGCTGCTCGAGGTACCATGGGTACGAGTTACTTCGTGACACTATCTCCTCAGCGAAGTCGGCTAGCTTTTCCTGATATTGTCCTAAGTTAATGTCGCCTGGCAGATAATCCAGATCAGCGACGAGGCCAGTCTCGGTCGCGCCTGCCTTTAGCAGTTCGGCTGCACAATACCACGCAACACGCCGCGGGGCTTTGCGTTGTTTGCCGGGTCCTACGTACTGTTTCAAGAAGTTCAAGACCAGCGTGAGGGTGTCGGGATCAGGTCGTACATCTAAAGCTACCCTCAATAGTCGAACATTGGAGGGATCCCGCGTCCACTTTTCGATCAATTTTCGACAGAAATACGCAGCCTTCTGATCAAGCTCACTCCGGGACAGAGCGGGTAACAGTGATTCATCGGAGGTTTGTGGGTTATCCTCGCAAAGGGGTCGCAACGACCGAAAAGCTCGTTTGAATCGGTTAGCCAGAAACCGCGCTACCGTCTCGGGGCGCTCGTCAGGCGTCGCTGTGAAAAAGCTGTCCCGATGCGACTCGCCCAGACCGAGCATGCCATCTTCTCTCGACAGAAAAAGATTCTCGACGAGGTCAACTGTCTCTGCACCTGAGGCGAGATCCATAGTGCCCGAGGCATTATGGTTAATTCGCTTCATCGTCGCGGACACTGCAATCGAGCCTGCAGCGGAGTCTCGATCTAGAACTATGGAGCACTTGGCGCCGTTCAGGGTGAGACCGGCAGAATGCTGTTCGAGCAAACCAGTCAGGTACTGAACTACACGATTCTTAATTTCCTCCTCTGGAGTGCCACCATCAAACCACCGATCGAATCCCTGCGTAACGGCGTCGTCGAAATCAATCAGCACCGCGTTAGCAAAGAAACCGCTTGCGACAAGTCCCTGGGGCAATGCAATCGAATCGAAGTGGGCGATTTGCGGTTCTGCATGGGCGGCGTATGCCACAGCTTCGCTTAGATCCATTGGGTGCCAAGCCCATGAGAAGAAACTGTCAAACTTCGCCAACAAAGCAGCATCTGCATCGAATAGTGTTCGGATCTTGTGGTGGAGGACCGAAAGCCTCACCCGATCATAAAACTGCGAAAGGTCCGCCTGAACTATGCCCAATCCTTGGATTGACCGAAGACTGCCCTAACAATTTCCTCGGGTCGTGAAACGAAGTTTTGATAGTCCTGGAAATATCGCCGGTATACAACCGAGCTACCCCAGCGAAAGCGTAAGCCGTCGTCCTCTTTATCGCATAATAAACGGTGGCCATAGCTGACCATCTTTCGATGGCGTGCGTCCGTCGCGGAACCACGTGGATCGCCCTGTCGCGTCTCGATAACATTTGCAAACAGGAGCATGAAGGCTGTCGAGATGATCTGGTCGCGGACGCTCACATGTGAAAGAGGTCGCAAACGTTCGGCGACAGAAGCAGGGCCTTTTTGGGGCTTCCACTCGCCATCGATGACATCCCAGGCTTGGCTTTTCGGAGCCAGCACAAGTCGCAACGGTTCCGAGCGCAACTCGTCGGTCGATCGAATTGAGGCGGCGATAGTGTGTAGCCGTTCCTCGAGATCTGCGTTCGTCAGATCACATTCGAGTACATCTGAGTACCAGTTGTGGTAACGAATGTAGTCATGCGTCTTCTTCCATGCAGGAACGAGGAGGTGCTCCGCACTTAGCAGGTCGAGTCGCGGAAGAAGCTTGTGGATCGCCATAGGTGGAATCTACACGGGTAGGGTGGTGAGCTTTGTCAACGTCATGAAAATAATCCGGCTTCCTTGTAACGGCAGGCGCGATGCTGTCGCTTAATGGGTTGTTTATCAGGCGTGTTCGGCCGCACGTCCTACCATATTCTGAGAATCTTGCCAAACATCTCCCTCGGCTCAGGCGCCGGACAAACAAACCATCCTTTCTAATGTTCGACATACCTCATCGGAAAACCAGTAACCAAATGCTGTGGATATGAAGGCGACAGTGCACCTGATTGCTACGGCGCGTTTCAATGTCTGTCGGATCTTCTTCAAGTAGGCATCATCCGACGACTTGGCCAGCTCGCCCAGTCTAGCGCCCATTGCCCGGCCAACATTGAGTATAGCAGCAAGCGCCAGGAAGCCTGCGACGACGTATGCATACCAAACGCCACGATCCCAAGAGTCCGCCGGCATCGACATGCGGCCCCAAAGCTGCGCCAGAGCCGTCAATCCGAGCCACCAGGTCAATGTGAGGAATCCCATCCCAAATGAGGCATGCAGTGTAGCAACCGGATGAGAGCCAAAGTATGAGAATGGATTGGAGAACCAGTGGTGGTTGAACAGTGTCGCAAGGACGTCTGGCGCTTCTGGCGTGTCAGCCAGCGCCACAATGTCCGCCAATCTGGCGAACAACTGAGCTATCATAAGCGTGCCGAGGAATAGGGCCCAAGCAGCAACACCATATGCTCCGGATGTCTCCATTTTTAGGCTAAGAAACGAGACATCATTTTCAGCGGCAGCATCGGCCAGGATGATCACGACGGAGGCGAGAATGATCGCGTTGACCACGTTCGCCGAAGGCGGCCCTGGTGATGTTCATCGTGTGCATACATCACCCGGTACTACCCGTAAGTGACGTGTTATCCTTGCACCGGTATGATTTAGAGAAGATCGCTACTTGAAATAACCGCGGTACGGCCATAGCCCCCACACTCGTCCGCCATTTCCCTTTATAGACGTACCGTCCGATCCGGAGCCTGGTGGCCTCAATTCGGCAGACTTTCTGGCCGTGCTGCCTTGACGTTCGATCCTAGTCATCTACGCGCGATACGAATGCAACAAACTCCGGCTTTACTCTTCTCGGTAAGGCCCACGCGACAGAATGGGTAATTAGGAGCTGACCGGTGACTGTCCGCCCGCGTGCGATACACCCAAATGATTCACGCTTGCCGGAAAATAAACATTCAGTAGCTAAGAGAATTCGCTGACGATCTTTCTTGTCCAACAGATCGATCAACCGCACTGACGGGACCTGCCGAGCATAGATGTGAAACAGCCGCCTATACTTTCGGTTCGCCCACGCAAAACTATAATCTCGCCGCACAACACAGAGCGCCAGCGGACACCTGTCAATGAACATGTCCAGTGTCAGCGGGTCTGAACAACTCACCACCGCAGGTTTTGTTCGCAAAGCTCTGGAGGTCTCAAGTGCGTCCGCGATTCGCTCCAAAGGAGGTATAAGTTTCGGCAACCGATCTATCGGCCCGACAAGGTGCGAGATCGCTTCGTTTATAAAGACCAGCACGCCCGCACTCCCATATCTTCTCAGCACACTGTCTTCCGGCATCACCGGATTACGCTGCAGAAGGGAAACGTCCGAAGAAGCTGAGCGAGACAAACAACCCAACTTTGGCACGCTGATACCTCTAGGAACGTCGGAGGAACATTCCGTTGCACGCCGCGCGCAGAAGCTTTCTTGCGCCTTCACGCAACCCCTCCGAGTGAGCGCGGCAAGCCACCGAAGCGGTCCGTCCGCGCGTTCGGAAAACAGCTCCACTGATGTAACACCTTAGCTCCGTCCGGGCAGCGACCTTGTCTGGTAACATTACCCCTGCAGATGTCCGCCCTGTTTCCTGAATCTATTAATAACATATTGACCTCTGCTTCGGACATCAACACTGACAGCCCTCCAAATGCGCTCATACGCACGCGACAGTGTAATTTACCTTATAGATCGTAACACTTTCACATACACCGCATCTCGCATGTTTAGCACATCCTAAGGAAAACTCATCGCGAAAAGGCAACCGCGCGAGGACTCAGTCCTATTCGCAGTTCGCCGCACTCTTCGTTTCGTTGCCATTTCATGGCGAGCTTTTCTATTTTTCCATCCAGACCTTTGTCCAATGGGATCGCCGGATTCATCCATGTCTTCGCTGCCTGCCATTGAAGCCACTCACCGAGCGCGCCGTATGCGTCACGCATTTTCTCGCAAGGTGGCGTCTCCCTATCGCCCAACGCCGCAGCGCGCCATCCCTCGGCTATCGTTTCAGCTTCGCTCGCTAAACGGGGAGGTACTATGTCCGCCAGCTGCTGAAACCGCTCCGCCAAGCTCCGTTCTCTTCCGTTAACCTGGTACTCTAGGTAAGTGTGCGGCCCAGAGCTACAATCTTCATGCATCGACGCTGTCGAGCAACTGTATAGTGCAAGTAGCGCCGCGCTCCAGATTAATGTCCAATGCCGGTGCTGCCTCAGTGCACCACTCACACGAGCCGAACTGGAATGCTTTCGTTGACAACGAACTACCGACACGCGCGGGTCGGACGCGTGCACCTTAGTTAGCGGATATCTATCCGCGGGACGCAGTGTAGACCTCTGTGTCAATGCGTGGATCGCTGAGTAGAATCAATTCTACGCTTGTAATGGCATTCGGCAGATTCTCCACGCAAACGACGTGCCGAGCCACGAGACAGCATGCAGCCGATGGCGGGCACATATCAACAAGCCCCTTGTGCACCGTGACTAGGGTTGGATCTTTCATCGTAAAGCGCTTAACGTTCTTGTCTAGCTGCCGCCACAAATGTGTCACGTGACAAGTTTTTGTCGCATCTGCGCGACTCTGAAGATGCAGTCGTAACAATCGACTTAGCATTGTGCCTCGCTTTCCGCCGCGAAGCCGGCCCACGATGGGCACGGCCTCAAGATTGCGGATAGGCAACTAAAACCGCCGTGGCCGAGGGCCAGCGCTCTTTTTTCTGTCGTCGAGCGGAGTGCGCTTGGACCTCGACCCGCTGACCCAAGGTAAGCGAACGACGTTAACCCTGTGTCGAACCTCGACCACCAGTCCTACTCGACCGGACAGCCTACCGAGAATGCCGCGACCTCGGCGCATGGGAACGTCGAGCGGAGTATGACGTGGAACTAGATTTGGCGTGGCGGTGTAGATAGAGCAGTTCGCAAGCACATTCTCACATGGCATTCATCGTCTACCCTTCAGCGTGCGAAACCGCAGCGGCGCTGAACGTATGGCGGGGACGGAGCGGCAAACGCATTTCGTTCGTTGCCGAGGCAGGAGCCACGCCTAGCCTACTATGAGTGATTCTCTGCGAGGCGATGACGGACGCGTTTCGCTACAAGTTGACACTGACAATTAACGAGTAGCAGGTCGCATTCCGCCAGATTGCGTTTGTCATGCCGCTCTTTGATATTAATCTACAACACGTTCAGTGTCTAACTAGCTACTATCGTCTGACGTTTTATGCTCAATACGGGCCTTTCCCCAAAGTGGTAACTATCCGCAGGTTGGATCAGGCCGTACTCGACAGGGTTAATGAAAATGCGACCCGCCGATTGCTGTTGAGACCCGCTGATCAGGTCGACCTGAAACGGCGCTTCTGACGAGGCCGGTAAAATCAAGGATAAAATAGTAAGACACTCGATCATTGCAGCCATGTGCTTCAACAAGTGTGCGGCTGACGATTTACTGCCGGTGAACCTGTTGTACGAACACCGTTTATTGTCGGTGGTCGAGTCCGTCTGAGTATACACGTCGAATGCCCGTGTTGTTTCAGGTTGTTGCCTCGGCACGTTACCTGCTCTTCGTCGATACATAACCGCTTGGATGTGAACAGAGGTCCATATCTAAATCCGAATTAGAGACTGGCTTGAGCTGAAGGGTGCTCGGGCCAACCGGAAGGGGGGAAATACATGTGGTGCTTGAGCGCGTGTTCAACTGGTAGTTCTCAGCATTGGTGTGATCATCAGTTGGGATGGTGCGACCTCCCCACTCAACGACGCCGGGCACGCTTTCGCTCGTTGTGCGCCTCCGTCGCGCTGGGCCTATGCCTGCTAGGCACCAGCGGATGCTTTATGACAAGCATCGGCATAGACCGGCCAGAGGTTCGCGCGCAAACCGACTTTGGCCCGCCTGAGACGCTGCGTGTGTGCGCACTTCTCGACAACGGCATTAGCCAGAGTGACGCGCAGGCGACGCTTCAGGATTACTGGAACGAAGAAGAGGCTCCCAAGTACAATCTTTCCGTCAAGCTGGTCTCGTACTCGAGTTTGCCTCGCGCGCTTGACGAATTTTTTGGCTATCAGATAGGGCGCAAGGTGATGGGGCGGCAAATGCCGGCCGGATGCGATCGGATGATGTACTTCGTCAATCGCAATCTGCTCGACGTCGCGTGGTCGATACCCGAACTCTATGGCGCACCCGAGGTGCTGGGCGAGGTCGACGACAACACGATGACGCGCGGGTACGTCGTCGATAGGATCGCGAGCATCAACCAAGTGCTGTTGTCGCCGTGGTTCACACCGCACAAGGTCGCGCGCCACGAGACCTTTCACATGCTTGGATGCCGTCACGACTTGGTGATGGATCAATGCTACAAGCACATCGCCGAAGCGAAATGGATCGAGGACCGGTTACGCAGCGCGGGCTGTTACGAGAAGACCGGCACTGAGGAATTCTTCCCCGCGTTTTCGCATGCGGGCGAAGGCCCGATCCTGTTAACGCGGCCGCAAGCCGACGGCGTGGTCGGCTTCGACACGGAACCGGCATTCAAGAGCTTTGTGCACTGCGCGCAGATGGCGGGGCTACCCGTTGACAACAAAGGATTGATGGCAGTGGCCTGGGCGCAGGACTGGATGGACAAGGCGGTGCAGGAAGCGCATCGCGAGCCTTCCCGTCCGGTCGTTACTGCAGCCCTACCCGCCGGGCAGCTCGGTCGGCAATGAATCGCATTAACAGATTGACCCATCGAGCCTTGTACCGGACTAGGGGTCCGCAACGGAAGCCTCGAATCTATCGGACCGATCGGGATTTATCGGACTTGCCGGTGGCCGCCAATTCGATTGGAAGTGACATCTGGGATGCAGACTAACCCGTCGGGCGAAACGTTTCGCGGGTGGAGCACGTTGCGGCTGGTCTGCCCCCCGACGTAGGCGCGTTTATGAGTAGAGTCCGGGGTTGATGTTTTGCTCCGGATGGGGCAGTGGAGCAAGGGGGCGGGCCGCGGAGCCCTGAGCTTGCTCAGGCGGACCGCCCGCTTGCCGGTTGGCGTATTCGGCTGGGGCCAAAGCACCCAGACTGCTGTGCGGCCGGAGCTGGTCATAGTCCTGCCGCCGGGCTTCGATCAGATGGCGCGCTTCGGCGAGCCCGAAGAAAAAATGTTCATTGAGGCACTCGTCGCGAAGTTTGCTGTTGAAGCTTTCGATGAATGCGTTCTGCACCGGCTTGCCGGGTTGGATGTAGTGCCAGGAGACCCGCTCGGCGGCCCAGCTTAGTACCGCGTTGCTGGTCAGTTCGGTTCCGTAGTACATCAGGAAGCGGTCATGGCCGACGATTAGCACTCCTGCGATGGTTGCGGTGCAAGCCCAACCCTGCGGGAGGATTTCCAGCCATGACCGTAAGCAACGATACGCCTCAACGCGTGACACTGGTAGCTGTGGACATCGCCAAGAACTCTCACGATGTCCTTATCGAATCGCCGACTCGCGGACGACGACGCCGGCTGCGACTGGCGAACAATCTCGAGGATTTTGGGCAGTTGGCCGGTTACCTGCGAAGTCTCAAGAGCTCGGTCTTGATCGGTTTCGAAGCGACGGCGAGACCCGCGAAGCGATGCACAACTCGTGGGACAAGAACGATCCCAAAGACGCCCAGGTGATCCTGCATCTGTTGAAGACCGGCTTGGCTCAGACCTGGCACGACCCCGTGGTCAAGGGCATCAACGATGTCCAGGAACTTTCAAAAACGCATTTTCAGGTGACGCTGGCGCGTGTGCGTGTCTGGCACACACTGCGTCTCCGGCCTTGACAGTTTTTGTAGCGCCGGTCTACTTCTCGGGAAAAGTCCCACAGGATGTCGCGGACCACATGCTGTAAGATTGACACGAAGACATTCTGTTTAGGCGTAGCGCGCAGGCCTTCGCGGTTGGTCTGATCGACAAGGCGTGGATTCTTTGCGCGTTAAATCAGAACGTGGCCGACGAACTGAGCCTTGTTCAACAATAGCCCGGTCGTCCTACCGTGCGGCGGTCTAGGCCCAGCCAAATTGTCGACTTAGAATAGTAACAAACAAATAGTTGGGCGCGCGCCGCGCCGGAAGAGCCGCGCGGCCATGGCATGCCGATCGCTGCAGACGAGGATCAGAGACTCAACTGAGCGAACATAGTTCCTTCGGAGCGCGGTCCGCGGCGACAGTCTGATCCGGCCCGCGCCTAGGCGCGTCATTTTTTCTCCGCGAGCGTGGCTTTCTTGATCACGGGCGCGGCTCTACTCACACCGGCGCGTCCGAATTGCGCTTGTAGCTGTGTTCGCACGCTGCGCAGAAGTCGTCGGCGCAACATTGGTTTGATCAGATACTCTTTGACGCCCAGCCGCTTCGCCTCCGCCAAAGCGTCCGGATCATCCCACGCCGTCACCACGATAACCGGGGTTTTCGCGATAGCAGGGTTCCCCCTGATTTCGCGAAGAGTCGCAAGACC
>Ga0307373_10007921_pt1 | contig 16364 bp, 14 predicted proteins | sample OX2MG_FD_202534 | JGI IMG/M metagenome (GOLD analysis project Ga0307373, IMG submission 202534) | Soil microbial communities from Risofladan, Vaasa, Finland - OX-2 | ecosystem: Environmental > Terrestrial > Soil > Coastal area > Acid sulfate soil | place: Finland: Risofladan, Vaasa | collected... | reverse complement strand
CCGTCGCCCTGGCTCGCGCCGGACGGCGCGCGCGTGGCGCCACCGCCTACGTCTCGTTCGAACCCTGCGCCCATCGCGGCCAGACGCCATCGTGCGCCCGCGCGCTGGCAACCGCGGGGGTAAAGCGGGTGGTGGTCGGATGCCTCGACCCCTATCCGCCGGTGCGCGGCCGCGGCGTGCGGATCTTGCGGGCGGCCGCAATCGCGGTGACGACCGGAGTACTCGAGGACGAATGCCGGTCGGTCAACGAAGGCTTTATCACCCGGGTCACGCGCCGGCGGCCGTTCGCGATCCTGAAGCTGGCGGCGACGCTTGACGGCCGTATCGCCTCGGCCAGCGGCGACTCGCGCTGGATCAGTTCCGCACCTTCGCGTGAGCTGGTCCATCGATGGCGCCGCGAATGCGACGCGGTGATAGTCGGGGCGGGCACCGTGATCGCCGATAATCCACGCCTCACCTGCCGCATCGCCAATGGACGCGATCCGGTCCGGGTGGTGCTCGACGCGCAGCTCAGGACGCCGCCGCGCAGCCGCGTCTTTCGCCAGCGCTCCATCGCGCCGTCGATATTGGTCACCCGGCGCGCGAATCTCGCCCGCGCCCGCAAGCGTTACGCCGCCCGGCGCGTCGAGGTGATAGCCTGCGCCGAACGGCGCGGCGAGCTCGACCTCGGCGAGTTGATGCGCGAGTTCGGGCGGCGCGGATGGTGCCGGGTGCTGATCGAGGGCGGGGCGCATACCGCGGCCTCGGCGTTGCGTTGCGGAATCGTCGATCGGCTGGCGATATTCGTGGCGCCGCTGATTCTGGGCGCCGGGCTGTCGGCTGTCGAAGGGCTCGCGACGACCCGGATGCGTGACGCTATCGAGATCGAATCAATCGCCGCCCGCCCGCTCGGCCGGGATTGGCTGCTCGAGGGACGGCCGCTCGGAAGCCGCGTCCGGCGGCCGCGCGCGGGCGGCTGACGGTCGGCTTGGAGAGGCTGTAAACGGGGTGATAGTATCCGCTTTGGAAGGCAGGCCAGAAACAGTGTCCGCAACGCCGCTGGAGAAAGTCTTCGACGCCATCGAGGCCGGTAAAATGGCCGTGATGATCGCCGAGGAGCGCGCTGACGCCGAGGGCGACCTGGTGATGGCGGCGGAGAAAGTCACCGCCGACCAGGTCAATTACATGGTCCGCCATGCGCGCGGAATCGTCTCGGCGGCGATCGAAGAGAAACGCATTCGCGAGCTCGGCATCCCGATCGTACCCTCTCTCCAGCGCGACGAGACCAATGAGCAGATGGGCGCGCTGGTCGAAGCGCGCGAGGGCGTTACCACCGGCATCTCGGCGGCCGATCGGGCGCGCACCATCCAGGTACTGGCCGCGGAGAGCTCGACCTCGCGCGACATCGTGATGCCCGGCCATGTGCTGCCGTTGATGGCGTTGAGCGGCGGGGTGATGGTCAGGATCGGGCGCGCCGAGGGCGCGGTCGACGCGGTGCGATGCGCCGGGTTGCGGCCGGCGGCGGCGCTGTGCACGATTCTCAACGAGGACGGGCAGGCGGCGCGGCTGGCGGAGCTGGAAGAGTTCGCCCGGCAGCACAAGCTGCCGCTGTTCTTCATCAAGGACCTGGTGCAGCATCGGCTGGCCCGTGAAATCCTGGTCCAGCGCGTCTCGGAAGCGCCTTTCCCGACGCCGCAGGGCGAGCTGCGCGCGGTCATCTATCACAACATCGTCGACGGCCGCGAGCATCTGGCTTTGATCAAGGGCGACATCGGCGGTGGGCGGCCGGCGCTGGTGCGGCTCCATTCGGAGTGTCTGACGGGCGACGTTTTCGAATCGAGCCGCTGCGACTGCGGCGAGCAACTCGCCCGCTCGATGGATTTGATCATGAAGTCGGAAGGCGGCGTGATCATCTATCTCCATCAGGAGGGCCGCGGCATTGGGCTCGGCAACAAGATTCGGGCTTACGCGCTGCAGGATGGCGGGCTCGACACGGTCGAGGCGAACCACGAGCTGGGCTTCAAGTCGGATTTACGCGACTACGGGATCGGGGCGCAGATTCTGCGCGATCTCGAGGTCGGCGAAGCTCGGCTGCTGACCAATAATCCCCACAAGATCGAAAGTCTGCGCCGCTACGGGGTCAAGGTGACGCGGGTGCCGCTCGAAGTTACGCCGCACGTCGGGATTATCGATTATCTGCGGACCAAGAAGGAAAAACTCGGACACCTGTTCTCGAACCTCGACCATCAGTAGCGATGCGAGGCGCGCGGCGGCTCGGCATGGCCCGCAGCCGCAGTTGCGGGCGGCGAAGTATTCCATGGGATTAAGACATCACGGCCGTGAGCTGGCGCTCAAGGCGCTTTATCAGATCGATATCCGCGGCGGCGCTACGCGCGAGGATCTGGTGCTGTTCTTCGAGAGCTTCCCGGCCGACGAGCGCGCCCGCAAGTTCGCGACCATCCTGGTCGAAGGGGTGCGCGGTGAGCAGGAGGCGCTCGATCGCGAGCTCGCCGCGGCGCTGGAGCACTGGTCGGTGAAGCGGCTGTCGCGGGTCGATCATAATATTCTGCGGCTGGCGCTCTACGAACTGCAGCGACTTGACGACGTCCCGGCGCGGGTTACGATTGATGAGGCCATCGAGCTGGCCAAGCGCTATGGCGACAAGGATTCGGGACGCTTCGTCAACGGCGTGCTCGATCAGCTTGCCGGGCGCCTTGAGCTCAAGCACAAGGGCGAGGAGAGCGGTGCGCACAAGAGCGATTAGGGCAGTCGGATGGCTGGCGGCGGCCGCCATCGGGTTGACGAGTGGATGCGGTTACCAATTCGCCGCCGCGGATACCTCGGCGCTGCCGGCGACCGCCACCACTATCTACGTTTCCCACTTCGACAATCGCACCCGCATCAACGGGCTCAACGATGAGCTTCAGCTCCAGGTCGAGAAGGAGATTTCGAATCACAAGCGGCTGGTGCTGGTCGATAATCCGACCGGCGCCGATTTGACGCTGTCGGGCGACGTGACCCTCGACAACGAGGTGCCCACCACCTTCAACTCCGTCGCCGAGCCGACCCAATACACCGAGACCTTCGCGGTCGACGCGGCGCTGCGCGATAACAAGGCCAACAAGATCCTCTGGTCAACCAGCCACATGACGGCGATGTCCCGCTATTCCACCGTGGCCTCGTCGGTCATCCCGACGTCACCGACCTTCCTGCAAGGCAATCTGCGCGGCCGGGACATCGCCCAGATGACCGACCTCCAGGTCGCCCAGACCCAGCAATTTCAATCGCAGGAGCAGATGCTGCACGGCATCGCGAAGTCGATCTATTCCTCGATGGTCCAGGGCTTTTAGTTCCCGCGGTCGCCGGTTTGACGATTAGCGGCAGGGGCGGGCGAGTCGATGCCGGTTGAGCCTGCGATCGCGTTCCTGCGCAGCCTCTCCGCTACGCGCGAGATTCCGGCCACGGTCCTGATCACGGGGCCGAACCAGTTCCTGCGCGAATACGCGCTCGACGGACTGGCGCGCGCGATGCGCGCGCAGGGCTTCGAGTATCGTTCGTTCCAGGTTTCAGATGACGCCGACCTTGGCGCGATGCTGCACGAGTTGCACGCGCCTGATCTGTTCAGGCCGCGATGGCTGGCCGCCTGCCGGGTGTTGAAGAGCGTGCGTGAGGCGCCCGACGACGCGGAGGGCCGCGCGGCCGGCGGGCGCGGCAAGTCGGCCGGCGTCGAGGCCTCGCTGATCGACGCGATCGGCGACTTGCGCAGTGCGCAGAACCGGCTCGCAATCGTCTATGAACGCGACAATGCGCCGGCCAAGCTCCGGCGTGCGGTCGAACAGCACGGCCTGGTGGTCAATTGCATGCGGCCCTTCGACGATCATCTCGGCCAGTATGCGACCGTGTTCGCGCGCCTGCTCGACTGCCGGCTCGCGCCCGAGGCGGCCGACCTGCTGGCCGGCAGCTTCACCGGCGACCTCGGCGGCATCGCCAACGCCATCGCGAAAGCGGCGCTCGGTCATCAGGCCGGCGCGCTGTTGAAGGCGGCCGATTTCGCGACCGATACCAGCGGCCGCGCCCCGGAGCTGTTTGCGATTTCAGAGGCGATTGGACACGCCGATTTGGTGGCGGCGCTGGGGATGCTGGAGCGGGCGATGGCGGTGGGACGCGACGCGCTGGAAATCCTGGGCGTCGAGATCGTGCCGACACTGCGGCGCATGATGCTGGCGGCGGCGTTGCTTCGTTCGGGCAAGAGCGCGGGCGGCGTGGCGGCCGCGCTCGGGATGGCGCCGGGCAGCCAGCTCGCGGCGCGGGCGGTCGACGGCGCGCGGCGCTTCGGGGCCGAGCGTCTGCGCCGGGCTTACCAGGCCGCCTGCGATCTCGACGCGTCGATCAAGGCCGGCCTCACCAGCGAGACCCGCGAGGCGCTGGCCGGACTGCTGATCGATCTCGCGGCCGAACCGGCGCCGCGGTAAATCGAGCGGGAACTCTGGTCAGGAAGAGGTCTTGGCGACGTGCGTCTTATGCAGCCGCGCGGACATCCGGGAGATCCGCCGGGAGACGGTATTGCGATGAATGGTGCCCTTGCTGGCCGCCTTGCTCAGCACCTTGGCGGCTTCGCGCAGCGCCTGCTCGGCGGCGGTGCGGTCGGTCGCGCCGATCGCTTCGAGCGCCCGCTTGACGGCGGTATGGGCGCGCGCCTTGATGGCGTGGTTGTGGACGTAACGCTTGAGACTCTGGCGCTCGCGCTTTTCGGCCGACGGATGAACCGGAATATGTGGCATAACCGTTATTAGCTAACAGCCTGGCGGCGCCCGGTCAACCCGGCCATCGCGGCCGGATGCCACAATTTACCGTCCGACCACGAAAATTGCCCGGTAAGGAACGGAGACCTGTATGCATCCCAACGATTGGGCCGGGGAATTCCAGCGCATCACCGCGACGCTGATCGTGCCGTCGCCGAAGGGCTAGCGCCTCCCGGCAAGCGCGCTTTTCGCCTCGTTCCAGAGCGCGTCGAGTTGCCCGTCGTCGAGCGCCTTGAGCTCCAGCTTGCGGTCGCGGGCGGTGCGCTCCAGATACCGGAAGCGGCGCTCGAACTTGTCGCAGGCGGCCGCCAGCGTTGCCTCCGCCGCGCGCTCGACGAAGCGCGGCGCATTGGCCAGCGCCAGCATCGCGTCGCCTAGCTCGTCGGCGGCCGCAGAGCGATCGCCGGCGGCGACGGCCGCCTCGACCTCCTCGAGTTCTTCGCGAATCTTCGCGATCACCTGATGAAGATCGCGCCAGTCGAAGCCGGCCTCGCGCGACCGCAGGCCCAGCGTCTCGGCCCGTATCAGCGCCGGCGCGGTCGGGGCGATAGCGTCGAGCGCGGAGGCCGGTGCGGCCGCTGCGCTCGCCGTGATCGGGCTCAGCACCTTTTCGATCAGAAATTCCGAGATGTCGTGCAGCCCCTGGGCAGTTATCTCGTGGCCGCAGTCATACTCGCGATAGCGCAGATCGACTTGCATCGCGCGCAGCCGTTCGACCGAATCGCGAGCCTGCCCGATCTCGATCACGGTGTCGCCGCGCCCATGCTGTACCAGTATCGGTAAGCGCGTCAGATCGGCCCCGGCCGGTAGCATTTGCTTGAGGGCCTCCGGAAACCAGGTCGAGACTCCAACCACAGCCGCAAACTTCTGCGGTTTCGAGATCGCGACCCCGGTGGCGATGATGCCGCCCTGGCTGAAGCCGAGCACCACCAGCTTTTGCGGATCGATTGGATAACGCTGGCACGCCTCGTCGACGAAGCCGACGGCCTCGGCGACCGCAGCGATCACCGCGGCGTCGTCGGGCGGCGATCCCGGTCGCAGCGGGAACCATCCATAGCCGCTGGTCGGTCCGAGCGGAACCGTCAACGGACCCTGCGGGCAGATCGTCAGGAAGTTCCCGTCGCATAGGTAGGGCGCGAGTCCCAGCAGGTCGAGTGCGCTGGCGCCCCATCCATGGAAAGCGATTAAAGTCGGATGGGGTCCGGGACCGCCGGGTTCATAGATTGCGTGGCGCAGCTTCATTCGGTTCCTCGAGCGGGCAGCTACGGATGATGGTTGATGATAAACGGCGACGCCGTTGGCTGCTATCACCGCATCCCCTGTTCATCGGCGGGGCCGGCTCGGCTATGGTTAGCCGTCATCGGGCCGCAAGCCCGTCGCGGACAGAGTGTGATGGTATCGGCACTGGACTTTCGATCTGGCAAAGCGACGCGCCGGGTAGCGCTGGCGCTCGCGCTGGCGGGAACCTTCATCTGCATCACGGGCGCCGCCGATCCCTCGAGCGCGGGTGCGGTCGCCAATGGCAAGCTGGCGGGGCTGTTTTCGGGCCTGTTTCTGCTCGGCCTGATTCTCTACGCGATGTGGCGGTGCGCGGAACCGATCCTCAATGATCCCGAGGCGGGGCTGGGCAGCGCGCTGCTGATTCTGCTCGCTATCTGGATCGTCAAGAGCGCGATGCTGCCGTTGTTTCCCGGTTTCGGTCCGGATATCGGCAGCTACCAGGCATGGTCGGCGCGGATCGCCAGCGTCGGGCCGGCGCTGACCTATAAACGCGGCTTCTTCATCGATTATCCGCCGGGCTATCTCTACGCGCTGTGGGCCGCCGGCGTGATCGTCAAACTGACGGGCGCCACGGGCACCTCCGCGCGAGCGATCGTCGAGAGCCCGGCGCTAATCGCCGACCTGCTGCTGGCCGCGACCATCTTCATCTACCTGCGCGCCATCGGTTACCGGGCCGGCGCCTACCTCGGCATGCTGCTGATCGCGCTCAATCCGGCGATGATCTTCGAGAGCGTGGTGTGGGGGCAGAGCGATTCGGTGCTGACGCTGGTGATGCTGCTCAGCGTGCTGATGCTGCTGCAGGAGGAGTACGAGTTGGGATGGGGACTGGCGGCGCTCGCGGTGCTGATCAAGCCGCAGGCGCTCGCGCTGCTGCCGGCGCTGGGGCTGTGGACGCTGCTCAAGAGCGATTGGCGCCGATGGTGGCGCGCGGCGCTGGCCCTGGTCGCGGTGACCGCGGTCGCAATCGCGCCGTTTCAGATCGGCCATCCCTGGAGCTGGATTTTTTCGCTGTACGCCGCGACCGCCGCCTACTATCACGAAACTTCGGTCAACGCGTTCAATTTCATCGCGCTGGTGGCGGGACTGCGCCGCTCCGATCTGACCCCGGTGCTGGGGATTCCGGCTTTCTATCTCGGTATGGGCCTGCTGGTCCCGCTTTATCTGTTCGTGGCCTGGGTGCTGTGGAAGCGGCCGAGCCGCCGCACGCTGTGGTACGTTTCGTTGCTGTCGATTTTCGGATTTTTTATGTTCGCGCCGCGGATGCACGAGCGCTACCTGTATCCCGCGCTGGCCTTTGTGCTGCCGCTCGCGATCGCCGAGCCGCCGATGATGGTGCTGTTCGGCGTGCTGACCGTGACCTGCCTGTTCAATCTCGCCTACGTCAAGCATGCGCTCGAAACGGTGGTCTTTCTCAATGGGCGCGATCGGCTTGCGATGTTGGCCTCGGCGGTGAACCTGGCGGCGTTTGCGCTCGCCGTTGGCTACCATGCCGAGCCCCAGTGCGGGGCGGGCAGGGTGCGATGGCGGCGCGGACTGGAAGCGCTGTGGGCGCGCCTGCGTCCGTCGGGCGGGCGGCCGCCAGCCGCCGCGGCGCACGATACCGCGCAAGCGGCGCAGCCGCCGCTGCCGTGGATCCGGATCGATACAGTGATCGTGCTGATCCTGCTGGCCGCGGCCGCCAGTGTCCGTTTCTGGAAGCTCGGACGCCCGCCCGACATCGTGTTCGACGAGGTTCACTTCGTCGCCCAGGCCCGCCATTACCTGCGCGCCGAGCCCTTCCTCGATCCGCATCCGCCGCTCGCCAAGCTGGTGATTGCGCTCGGCATCCTGCTGTTCGGCGACCATCCGTGGAGCTGGCGGGTCGGCAACGCCACTATCGGGACGGCGTTGGTCGGGCTGACTTACCTGGTTGGCCGCAGGATGTTCCGCTCGCGATTGGCCGCCACCTTCGCGGCGCTGTGTATCGCTTGCGACGGGATGTTCCTGGTCGATTCGCGAGTTGCGGTGATCGATATCGTCTACGTGACGTTGGCGGCGCTCTCTTATTACTTCCTGTTCTGCTTCATCGATCAGCGCGACGCCCCGGTAACGCGCCGCCGCACGCTGGTCTGGCTCGGAATCGCGTTGGGATTGTGCGTCGGTTCCAAGCTCTATATCCCGGCCGTGACCTTTATACTGGTCATGGGCTTCATGCTGTATGTGATCTGGGATGAATCGCGGCGGCTGAAGTTGCCGACCCCGGCGCTCAGGAACAAGCGCCTGCTCGGGGCGGCGGCGCTGGTCGGCGCGGTCAGCTCATTTTGCTACATCGCCGTCTTCCTCCCGCATTTCATGCTCGGATGGTGGGGCGGGATCGCCGACCTGTTTCACTATTACAAGGAAGTGATGTGGTACGAGCGCAGCGTCACCTCGGCGACCCATCCTTATGCCGCGCCCTGGTGGAGCTGGCCGCTGATGCTGCGGCCGATCGCCTACTGGCAGGACTTCCCGAAGACCGGCAAGGTCGCGACCATCTGGGGCGGCGGCAACCCGGTGCTATGGTGGGGCGCACTCGCAGCGATCATGGTCTACCTGGGACGGACCTTCGAGCGGCCGAACCTGGTGCGTGCGTTTATCGTCATCGGTTACGTCAGCTACCTCGTGATCTGGATCCCGATCGAGCGCACGATGTTTCTCTATCACTACATGCCGGCGGTCTATATCGCTTACCTCGCGCTCGGCGCGCTGCTGGCCGAGTTCTGGAACGGTAAGGCGCAGATGCTCGAGGAGGTGGCGCTGATGCTGACGCTGTTTCCAAGCTGCCTGCTGGGTCTCGGCTACACGGTCGGCGCATTCGCCTTCCTGGCGCTGGCGGTTGCCTACGCCGCGGTGCTCGATCGGCCGCTATGGCCGGGGCGCGTGGTATGCGTGGCGTTCGTCGGCGCGGCGCTCGTCGCCTTCATCTATTTCTTTCCGGTCTGGGTCGCGATGCCGATCGAGCGGGCCGGCTATTATGCGCGCATGTGGCTGCAGGGGCCGGGGCTGCGCAATTGGATCTGATGGATCGCGGGATGCGGTGGCTGGGCGCCACGATGCTGATCGCGACCCTGATGGTCGCGAGCCGCGCTCAGGCCGCGCGCTTGCCCGGCGCGGCTAACCTGATGCTCAACGGCAACTTCGCGACCGGCGCCGGTAACTCGCCCGACAACTGGCGCAGCGAAGCCTGGGTCAACTCGCCCGAGGCCGTCCAGTACCGCTGGCTGCCGCCCGCCAAGGGCCAGCCCGGCGAACTCGAGATCAACAATCTCCAACCCGACGACGCGCGCTGGCTCCAATCGCTGGCGCTGCCACCGGGTTGGTACTACATCAGCGTCGACGCGCGGGCCGAAAATGTCCCGGCCGACAAGACCGGCGTCAATATCAGCCTGCTCGAGGATGGCGTGACGTCGCGTGATTTGCACGGCACCACCGGCTGGGAGCGCCTCGGCTTCTACCTGAGAATCGGCAAGCACGGCGCGGATGTTGAAGTCGGGATGCGGGTCGGCGGCTTCTCGAACCTGAATCGCGGCACCGGCTTTTTCCGCAACGGCCGCATCGAGCGACTCGCGGCGCTGCCGGCCGGCGCCACGCCGGTGTTCGATCTCGAGGTGATTCGCCGCGCCTCGGCGGCGGCTCCGATCGGTCAGCCGTGGACCCTGGTCGCGACCTTCCTCCTGCTGGCGGCGATCGCCTATCTCGGCTGGCGCGCATACGGCGAGGCCACGATCGGCGTGGTCGTGACGATTCCGCCCGAGAGCAAAAAGCGCAGCAAGAAACGCCGTGGCCATGGCTGATGCCGGCGACCATCGGCGACGCGTCGAGTGGATTCTGTTCGCGGTCGCCTTTCTGACCTTCGCCTACTTCTACCAGGCTGCCGATCAGAGTACCGCGGCGCGCTTCGATCTGATGCGCTCGATTATCGAGCGCCACACGCTGGCGATCGAAGGTTACGCCGGCTTCAACACCGCCGATATCATCAAGTTCGGCGGCCATATCTATTCCGTGAAGGCCCCGGGCGGATCCCTGAGCGGAATCGCGCAGTGGCTGGTCTTGTCGAAGCTGCTCGCTCCCCTGCTGGCCTCGCATGCGGCGCTCTACTGGGCTTTGCTGACCTACCTGACGATCGTCTTTTCGACCGGCCTCGCAATCGCGCTGATGGCGGTAATCTGCTTCCGCCTGGCGCTGATACTGGGCGCCAGCGACGGGCGCGCCGCAGCGCTGGCGATCCTGCTGTCGTTCGGCACTATCGTCTTTCCCTATGCGACCGAGATGACCGGTGAACCGCTGGCCGCGGCCAGCATCTTCGCCGCCTTCTATTTCCTGGTCACCGCCCGCGACGATTCCGGTTTCGACCGGGCCTTGCTGGCCGGGGTGCTGGCGGGATGGGGGGTGCTGTGCGATTACCCCACGATTCTGATCGCCGTGGCCCTCAGCATCTATGCGCTCTTCAGGTTGCGATGGCCGCAGATCCTGGCCTTCGCCGCGGGCGCGGCCACGATGGCGCTGATTCTGCTCGCCTACAACAAGGCCGCCTTCGGCTCGCCGCTTTTCATGAGCTATGAAGCCTACAAGCTGCCGGGCAATACGCAGTTTCCGGAGCAGGCGATCGGCTTCGTCGGACTGACCTATCCCAAGCTCTACAACCTGTGGAAAATCCTGATCGATCCGCAGCGCGGACTGTTCTTCTGCAATCCGCTGCTGCTGGTCTCGATCCCGGCGCTAATCTACTTCGGCCGCGAGCGGCGCTGGCGCGCCGAGTTCGCCGTCACGATTTTCGCCATCGCCGGCCTCATCCTGTTCAACGCCTCGTTCGGCGAATCAATCGTCTCATGGGGCGGCGGCACGGCCACCGGCCCGCGCCAGATCGTCGCCGCGGTTCCCTTCATGGTGCTGGCGCTGGCGTTTGCCCCGGCGCGATGGAATTACGTGATTGGCGCGCTCGGCCTGGTCTCGATTTTCATGATGTTGATGGCGACCTCGATCAACCCGCATTTCCCTTACGAGTACCAGAACCCGCTCTGGCACTATGCCGCACCGGCCTACTTCAGGGGCGACTTTGCGTACAACAAGGACGCCTATTTCGGTGGCGGACCGATCGTCGGCGATTCGGTCGCCTTCAACCTCGGCAAGTTGGTTGGACTGCCACCGGCGCTGCAACTGGCGCCGCTGGCGGCGCTGTGGATCGCTGCCGCGTTGATGCTGATGCGCGCGCTCATGCCGTCGCCCCGGTCGGCGCCGATGCTCGGCGCGGTGGCGATCGCGGCGGCGGCTTTTTTTGTCCCGCCGATAGTCGGGGCGATCGCCGCGACCTCCGGATTAGTCGGCTCCCATGGCCTGCTCGGACGATATTATGAAGGGCTGCATCCGGCCCGCTTTCCGCCCCATATCGTCCGTATCGATCCGCGTCTGGAGTTCAACAACGTCGCGCAACTCGGCGGCCTGCCGTTCCCGTCGTGCGTGATATGGAGCGGGGCGATTCTGATTCCGCGTCCCGGCCTCTACCGATTCATGATCGACGTCGATGATGCCGGCTGGCTGACGATCGATGGCCGCGAGGTGATTCCCGATCCGGGCGACGTCAACAAGCCGCACGTCGAAGGCGCTATCTACCTCGACCCGGGACGCCATGCAATCGAAGTCGGCGAGCGAAATCTGGCCGGCGACGCGGCGCTCAGGCTCTCCTGGCAGCCGCCGGGAAAGGTCGCGCCGGTAATCGTGCCGAGCCGGGTGCTGATTCCACCGCCCGGCGACGCGAAATAAATTCAGGCTACCGGGTGGGCGCAGCCTTGGGGGTCGCCTTGGGTTCCAGCGCCGGCGCGGCCTGCGGGAACGACGGTAAGCCCGGCATCCCGAGCAAATGCGGACCGGCTCCGGAGCCGAATCCCGACGGCTGGGCCGACTGGTTGGACTCCCCATGCCGCAGGATCGATCCCGAGGCAGAGACCGCCGCGGGTAGCGATGGCGCCGGCTTTTGCGCCTGCTCGGCCGCCTCGGCGGGCGATTCATAGGTCGCCCGATGGGTGATCGCGGCCTGCGTCGCCAGTTCCTTGAGCAGTCGCGCCTCCTGCACGCCACGCGAGGTGCACTGCACGTTCTGTATCGGACGGAACGGCACCTGGATTGGGGCGCTGAAGGTCGAAGTCAAGGTCACCAGGCTGGTGCGTGGTCCGGTCGCCTTGACATAAAAATTGAAGACCGCCGAGGCCACCTCGGCCGGCCTGGCTGAGAACTTGCCGACGATCTCGATCTGGCCGCAATTCGCGTCCTTGAGCGTGAATTCGCCGTGCTCGACCTGGGCTTCGACGATGCCGTTGTTGGGGTCGCGCGCGCTGACTCGGTAGCCGTTCTTCTTCACCACGTCGTTGACCGCTTGCCAGGCGAGGTCATACGGCAACTGCAGTTTAATCTGATTTTTCTCGAGCTTGGCCGGTGGCGGCGGGGGTGGCGGGTTGAAACACCCTGCGGCCACCGTCGCTGCGATCGCGATCGATCCAATAGCTCGTCGGATACCCATTCAGAATCTGACCATGATCACGGAAACCGGCGCGCGCTTCAATCGGGTCGCGCGGTTTGCCCGCCGCTCTGCGCGCCGCCGCCCACTGTCCCCCTGCCCGGGTTTTTTGTGGTAGGCTCCAGTCCGACGATGGGCGGGATACGCCAGCGCGAGGGCTGATATGTCGGGTCATTCTAAATGGAGTTCGATCAAGCATAAGAAGGCGGCGCGCGATGCCAAGCGCGGCAAGCTCTTCACCAAGCTGATCAAGGAAATCACTATCGCCGCTCGGCTCGGGGGCGGGGATATCAATGCCAATCCGCGCCTGCGCACCGCGGTGCTGACGGGTCGCTCGCAATCGATGCCCAACGACAATATCGAGCGCGCGATCAAGAAGGGCACCGGCGAGCTCGGTGGCGTCCGCCTCGAAGAGATCACTTACGAGGGCTACGGTCCGGGCGGGGTCGCGATCATGGTCGACACGCTGACCGATAATCGCAATCGGCTGGTTGCCGAGCTGCGATTTATGTTCTCGCGCCACGGCGGCAACCTGGGCGAGGGCGGCTCGGTCGGTTGGATGTTCAAGAAGCGCGGCGTTATCAACCTGGAAAAGAGCGCGGGGGATGAAGAGCGGCTGCTCGAAATCGCGCTCGAGGCCGGCGCCGACGACCTGGTGAGCGAGGACGACAACTATCAAATCCTGACCGCGCCGGATCGCTTCAGCGCGGTGCGCGACGCGCTCGAACAGGGCGGCGTGACGATCGCCGCGAGCGAGTTGGCGCGGATTCCCGAGAACACCGTCAAGGTCTCCGGCCATACCGCGGAACAGGTGCTGCGGCTGGTCGAGGAACTTGAAGATCACGACGACGTGCAAAGCGTCGCTGCCAACTTCGATATTGACGAAGAGGTGCTGGCGAGCTTTTCGGCGGCCTAGGCCGACGCGTGCGGGACGCGGCGTCCCGAGGTGAGGGGTGGGGTATGCGGATAATCGGGATCGATCCGGGCAGCGCGGTAACCGGCTTCGGCATCGTGGAAGGCGCGGCCGGCGTTTTCAGCCACATCGCCGCCGGCACCATCCGCGCTCCCAGGGGCGCCTCGCATCCCGACCGGCTGCATAACATCTACCGCCATCTGCGAGCTATAATCGATGAACATGCGCCGCAGGCGATGAGCCTCGAGCGCAACTTCGTGGCCATCAATATCCAGAGCGCCTTCCGACTCGGCGAAGCGCGCGCGATCGCGATGCTGGCGGCGGCCGAACGCGGACTTGAGCTCTACGAATACACTCCCACCCAGGTCAAGATGACTATCGCCGGCTTCGGCGCCGCCGACAAGGCGCAGGTCAAAGCGATGGTGCGGCGGACGCTCAGGATGGACGCGTCGATCGCGCTGGTCGACGACGCCGCCGACGCGCTCGCGATCGCCACCTGCCATCTTTTCCGGGCGCGCTTTGCGAGCCCCGCTCGCAGCGCCGCCACGCGGGCCGCGAACGGACTGAGCGGTGGCGGCATAATCGAATGATCGCTTCGCTTAGCGGACGGCTGCGCTCGCGGGAGGCCGGACGAATCGTGGTCGAGACCGGCGGCGTCGGCTACGAAGTTTTCGTGCCGCTCAGCACCTTCTATCGCCTGCCGATCGCCGGCGCGCCGGTGGCGCTCGAAATTCGCCAGGTGGTGCGTGAGGACGCGCTGGCGCTGTACGGTTTTATCGAGCCGGCCGAGAAACTCGCCTTTGATCTGCTGATGCACGTGCAGCATGTCGGACCCAAGCTGGCGCTGGCGATTTTGTCAGTGCTGTCGCCCGAGGACCTGGTCGCCGCCATCGGCCGCGAGGACGTCGGGCGCATCGACGCGGTTCCCGGCGTCGGGCCGAAGGTCGCCGAACGTGTGGTGCGCGAACTGCGCGACAAGATAGGCGAACTGAAGAGCATCGCGCCGGCACGTCCATGGTCCGCCGACGGCGCCGCGGCGGAGAACGGCAGCGGTGATGCGCGCGCCGACGATGCGGTCTCGGCGCTGGTCAACCTGGGCTACCGTCCGGTCGAAGCGCGGCGCGCGGTCGATTCGGTGCTGAAGTCGAGCCACGACGCCAACCTCGAGGCGGTCATTCGCGAATCGCTCTCGGTGCTGTTGGGTGACAAGTAGGATGGCCAAGCGGGCCGCAGAATCCGGCGACGAAAATGGTGCGCCGGCGATGGCCGCGGTCCAGAACGCGGAGGATCGCACCCTCGACCTCTCGCTGCGCCCGCGCACGCTCGATGAATTCGTCGGCCAGCAGCGCCCGCGGCAGATCCTCGGGATGTCGATCGAGGCGGCGCGCAAACGCGGCGAAGTGCTCGACCATGTGCTGTTTTCGGGACCACCCGGTCTGGGCAAGACCTCGCTCGCGCATATTATCGCGCGCGAGCTGGGCGTCAGTATCCGCGTGACCGCGGGCCCCGCGATTGAGCGGGCCGGAGATCTGGCCGCGATCGTGGCCAACCTGGAAGAAGGCGATGTGCTGTTTATCGACGAGATTCATCGCCTCTCCCGCGTGGTCGAAGAAATTCTCTATCCCGCGATGGAGGACTTCCGCCTCAATATCGTCGTCGGCAAGGGACCGGGGGCGCATCTGATGCCGCTGGCGGTCAAACCGTTCACGCTGGTCGGCGCGACCACGCGGGCGGGCTTGCTGAGCGCGCCGCTGCGCGACCGCTTCGGTCAGCACTATCATCTCGATTTTTACGTCCGCGAGGAGTTGGCCAAGATCGTGGGCCGTTCAGCGCGCCTGCTGGGCGTGCGAATCGACGACCAGGGCGCCGGTGAGCTGGCGGCGCGCTCGCGCGGCACGCCGCGTATCGTCAATCGGCTGCTGCGCCGGGTGCGCGATTTCGCCGAGGTTCACGATGCCGGGGTGATCGATCGGCCGCTGGCGCTGCGGGCGCTCGAATTGCTCGATATCGACGCGTGCGGGTTCGACCGCATGGACCGCGCCATCCTGACCGCCATCATCGACATGTTCGACGGCGGACCTGTCGGCGTCGAAAGCCTGGCGGCGGCGGTAGGCGAGGAACCCGATACGATTGAAGAGGTCTACGAGCCGTACCTGTTACAGGAAGGCTTCCTTGCGCGCACCGCGCGGGGCAGGGTGGCAACCCAGCGCGCCTACTCGCATCTGGGCCGGACCCGGCGCGGGACGCTGCTCTGAGCCTCGCCATGGAGATCGCAGATGTCGAAAATTCTGGTGCTGCAACATCATCCGGGCGAGACCCTCGGGAGGATCTCGGAGGCGCTGGAGTCGGCGGCGCTGGTCTGGCAATACGTGCGCGGCTACGCACAACAGCCGGTGCCCGCGAATCTCAAGGGCGCCGAGGGCTTGATCGTGATGGGCGGGCCGCAAGGGGTTTACGAACAGGATAAGTATCCTTACCTGCGCGACGAGATTGCGCTCATCCGCAGCGCCATCGCGGAGCGCAAGCCGGTGCTGGGCGTCTGCCTCGGCAGCCAACTGATCGCGGCGGCGCTCGATGCGCGCGTCGCGCCCGGCCCGGCTCGCGAGATGGGCTGGTATCCGGTGCGGCTGGCGCCGGCGGCGCGCGACGATCGTCTGCTGCGCGGCGTGCCCGAGGTCTTTACCGCCTGTCACTGGCACGGCGATATCTTCGACCTCCCCGATGGCGCGACCGCGCTGGCGTCGTCGGAGATGACCGCGTGTCAGGGCTTCCGTTACGGCGACAACGTTTACGCGCTGCTGTTCCATGTCGAGATCACGGAACCGATGCTGCGCGTTTGGGTGCGTGGATCGGCCGCCGA
>Ga0307373_10007920_pt1 | contig 16369 bp, 14 predicted proteins | sample OX2MG_FD_202534 | JGI IMG/M metagenome (GOLD analysis project Ga0307373, IMG submission 202534) | Soil microbial communities from Risofladan, Vaasa, Finland - OX-2 | ecosystem: Environmental > Terrestrial > Soil > Coastal area > Acid sulfate soil | place: Finland: Risofladan, Vaasa | collected... | reverse complement strand
GGAGCTACGGGCGTTGGTTGGATCCGAGCCCGGAGGCCCTCTTAGTGGACAGCACGCGTCCCGTGGCGTTCCGCGCAGCCGCCTCGAAGGCGGACTTCGGCCGGTATCCCATCTCGCTGGGCCTGGCGGCGCTCACCTGCGCGCTGACACCCGCCTATATCGTCCGTTGGCACCTCGGCCCATACCCGAGCACCCTGCTCGAAGACGCAATCGTGTTTACGGTGCTGGCGTTTGCGTACGAATCGTGGCGGTTGAAGGTGATGCCGAGCTTGCGGAGTCCTTTCACGCTGCCTGCCGTGGTCTTCTTGTTCGCGGGTGCCATCTCGGTAGTCGTCGCGCCAGATCATCGGGCCGCTCTGGGCATCTACCGCGCTTATTTGCTGGAGCCGATCGCTTTCTTCTTCGTGGTAGGCACCGTTGCGAGCACTTGGAGGAGAGCGACGGTAGTTCTCACGGGTCTCGGGCTGGCCGGCCTGGTCGTCGGAGTCGCCAACTCGGTCTTCATCCTGGATGCGCTGCGCAATCACAGAGTGAATCCAGCGGTGACGGCTCCGGTCGTCATCTACACCAACGCCAACGACATTGCGCTCTTCCTAGTTCCCCTGATCGCCATCGCGGCTTCGATCACCTTCTACCGCGACGACAAACGCGAAAGGGTGGTGAGTGGGGCGTTTCTGCTGGTCGCCCTGATCGCGACTCTGTTGAGCTTCTCGAGGGGAGGCTACCTGGCGCTGGCGGCAGTCGCCATTGGACTGGCCTTATCTCACCGCTACCGCTGGCGGATGCTGGGCGCGGCGGTGGTGATCGGCATCGTCCTCGTCCTGATCCCTCCCATCCACCGCCGAATTGCCGTAGAGCTTGATTTCTCCAATCCCCAAAACACCCTCGTGGGCCGATTCGAGCTGTGGAGGGTGAGCCTGCAGATGCTGCAGCATCACATCCTTTTTGGCGCCGGCCTGTCGGGTTTCGCCCAGACGATCGCCCCATATTGGAATCCCACACATACCGATCGCTTCATCTACCCGCACAACATCGTCCTCACGTTCTGGAGCGAGACCGGACTCCTTGGCCTGGTGGCTTTCGCGTGGATCATGTTCACGGGATTTCGCCTCTGCTGGCGGAGCTGGCGCCAAGCGACGGCCGACTGGAGGCCGCTTCAACTGGGCGTGACTCTCGCTCTGGTGGCGGTAATCGCTCATGGAATGGTCGATGTGCCGTACTTCAAGAACGATCTCTCGCTCGAGTTCTGGGCGCTGATGGGATTGGCGTGGGCCGGCAACCGCCGGAGACTCAATGCTGGATGAAAAACCATTCGCCCTCTCGGGCGGAAATTCGAGCAGGCGCGATTTGCTTTGCGACCTCTTTTTCGTGCAACGGGTTCATCTCGATTAACGGTGCATCCCCGTAACGCCGTTTAAATCTGAGCGTCTTCAGCCAGCGTGGCCCGAACTGCGTTCGGATCCGGGACAGCCCATGCGGTGGTTCGGCGATCTGGCAGATGACGAGGCCTTCGGGCTTGACCACGCGAACGAGTTCTCGCAGGACCTTACCCTGCATGGCGCGAGGAATGTGCTGGATGACATATAGGGAGAAAGCCAGGTCGAAACTGTTGTCCGCAAAGCGGCTGAGGTCGCCGCTGAAGTACCGGCAGTGGTCGCCGTGTCGATTCAACTTCACGGCTTGGGCGATCATTGCCTCGGAAATGTCGACTCCAACGACCTCGTCGTAATGGTCAGCCAGGGCTTGGGTGATACGACCGACTCCACACCCGAGGTCGAGTGCGTTCGAACTCCCGTGGAGGAGCCGATGCTTGGACGCCAGCTGCAGGGCAGAGTCAAGCTCGGGCGTGTGCGCCATGAACTCGGAGATATCCCACCTCCCGCCACGCTTGGTGGGGTCGCTGAGGATGGCGAACAAGGGATCGTCAGTTGCCCACTTCTCCCACGTTTCCTGAAGTCGCTTGGATTCGTCATTCATGGGTTCGATCTCTCGACAGCCAGCTTAATCGAGTCATTCGCGTGACCGCCCTGCCTCGAATGGGCGCCGGCCATCGGCCCGAGCTCACCGCCTCGCTCGGTTTGCTGTTCCTGTACCTGGCCCTCATGAACGGTCATTTCATCAGCGTCGACGGCGTGGTGATGTGGCGGCAGGCACTGTCGTTGGTCCAACACCAGACGTTCAGATTTGAACCCACTATCTGGTGGGGGAGCTACATCTACACCAGCAGCCGAGGGGTGGCTGCTTCGCTGCAGTACATGCCGGGCGTCCTCGTGTTTGGATGGCTGCGACCCTACGAGCCGACCTCGCTGACCGCGACGTATGACTACGGTCTGTTCTATGGCGACCGGCTTTACAGAGTCGCCGGGGCGCCTGCTTGGGCGCTAATCACCGCCACGACCGCCTTGTTCGTCGGCCTCACCGTCCGAGCGCTGTCGCGGGATCACCGCGCGGTCCTGTGGGCGATCGCCTTCTACGGATTGGGCTCGCCGGCCCTCTTGGGCGCGCGGGGCGACTTTCCTCAGCCGCTGGTTGCAATGTGCTGGGCGGTGGGACTGTTCGCTTCCGTGCGGCTCCGGGACGGCGGATCGAATCGGTGGCAGTGGCTGTGTGCGGCAGCTATCGCCTACGGAGTCCTGACCCGGCCGCTGGAGGGCTCCATGCTCCTTCCTGCCGTCCTGCTGTTGCTCCTGCCGGGGTGGCGCTCGTCGCCTTGGCGACTGGTGGGACCGGTGGCGGTATGGGCCGCGGCAGTGGGGCTCACACTGCTCATCAACTGGGCCCGTTTTGGCGCTCCACTCGATTTCGGCTACGGGTCCCTCGCCTGGAACATCCCGATCTGGGTTGGCTTTCCGTACGCACTCCTGAGCCCGGGACGTGGCGCACTATGGCAGTTCCCGGCGATGCTTCTAAGCGTGTTCGGGGCCATCCAACTGTGGCGGACCGGTCGGCGATTGGACGTGATTGTCCTGGCGGGACTGCCGGCTGTTCTTTTCATCGAGTCGTGTGTCTTTTTCGCATGGATCGAAGGTTGGGATTGGGGATTCCGGCTGTTCCAACCCGCGCTGCCTTTCATGGCGATGTTGGCTGGTATCGGCGCGGTCAAGCTGAAGGGCCGGCTAGCAGGATGGCTGCCCGGAGTCCTTCTCGCAGGGGGCTTGGTATGGAATGTTCCGGCTGTAATCACCGACCTGCTGGGCGGTTACGCCGCCACGTATGACAACCTCGCGTCCTGGTCAAATCTGGATGCCTATCCACCGATTGGAGCGTGGCAATTCCTGCACCACCTCAGGGCTTTGAGTCTCGACGACTCAGCAGCTGTGGACATCATTTGGTTCCGAGCTGCGCGAACTACGCACTGGCTGACGCTGGCTCCGTTCACGTTGCTGTTGGCCGTCTCTGCCGCCCTTTGGTATCGAGCTGTGAAGGTCGCCAGGATGGCCGTCCGAGATGAAGCCATCACCGGGCCGTCCAGGCTCACCTGATAACAAACCTGAATGCGGGCTTTGGTCATCCCCGCCTTCAACGAAGCCGTGTCGTGGCCACGCCTCTCGCCGCTAATCGATCGCGACCTGGGCCATCGCATTGTCGAGGTCAATGACGGTTCGGCTGACGACACCTCGGTGGCGGCGGGCAAAGCGGGCTTCGAGGTGGTCGACCGCTCCTCGCTCCGGAGACGACATCCGCGGAGCGGCGATACAGTGGTTGATCCATGAGCGCCAACTCGAAGGGGATCCTCTCGGTGATCATGCCCGCCTACAACGAGGCCAGGACCATAGAGGTGATCCTTGACCATGTCCTGGAACGGCCCGAGGTAGGGGAGGTGATCGCAGTTGATGACGGTTCCAGCGATGAGACCTGGGACATTCTGGAGCGGATCGCCGGATCTGATTCGCGGCTACGCATCTTCCGGCAGGAGGTCAACTGCGGCAAGGGAGCGGCTCTCCGGCGAGCGATCCAGGAGCTGCGAATGCCCTTCGCCCTCGTCCAGGACGCCGACCTCGAGTACGACCCTCGTGACTATTCGGAGCTCCTCGAACCCCTGGTCGAGGGAAGAGCCGACGTGGTTTATGGAGTGCGCGGCTTCGCAGGCCAGACCGCGTTCAGTTTCTGGTTCGTGATTGGAAACAGAGCGGTGACACTCGCCACTAACGTTCTCTTCGATTGCTACATCTCGGATATGGAGACCGGCTACAAAATCCTGAGGTCGGAACTTTGGAAGCGGCTGAATCTCCAGGGCGCCCGTTTCGACATCGAGCCGGAGATCACCGCCCGCGTGTTGCGGCTGGGTTACAGGATCCACGAAGTGCCGATCCATTACTACGCCCGCAGTCGTGACGAGGGCAAGAAGCTCACCTGGGTGGACGGAGTGAGGGCCATGGGCGCTTTGGTAAAGATGCGACTGAGCTCAGACGCGAGGCTGTTCGGTTCCGCTGCGGCTGACGACTACCACCGCGTTCGGCGGGGTGAGCTTTCGAGCAATCATCCTTTGATAACCCGCTCGAATCGTGAGACGAGAAGCTAGCCCGACTCCGGCTAGATCACTTCGTCGCTTTCGCCCATAGGTTCACTCCAATCTCGAAGCTCCCGGAGATCACGTTGCCGGGGTCGAAGCCGGCCCCTTCGATTGTCGACCGGATTTCGCGCTGGGTGTAAGTGTCCTTGTGCTCCTCTATCTCGGCACGGCTCACTAATCCGACGCCCGCCATGAGCTTCAGCAGCCAATCGGTCCAGCTCGATGGTGTGGTCATGACGAAAGTGCCGCCCGGCCGCAATACCCTGTGGACCTCGCCCAACAGAAACTTTAGCTTGGCCGGTTCGATGTGCTCGAAGACGGCCAGCATCGTCACGACCGAAAAGAAATCCGTGGCGAACGGAAGTGAAACATCGCGCTGGACGTCGAATGGGATCAGCGCCACGCGCCCGTCGTCCAGCTCGAGTGTTGACTCGGCATCGAAGGCCTGGTCGATCCCCCACTTCTCCGCGAACTGCGTGGTGGCGAGGAAGTACGGATAGCTTCCACAACCGACGTCAAGCAGCCGACCCCTCCGTTGCTGCGTAGGAATCAGTTGGTTGGCTTTTTGAGCCCGCCTGCGCGCTAGGTATGCCTCGAGCGCTCCGTGTCCCCTGGTAGGCTGATCGGCTTTCAAGGCTCGGGTCATCGTAGTCGACACTTGCTGGCAGTCCGGCAGCGGACTCAGGGTGACCCGTGAGTGGGGCGGCGTCCGGATAGGCCCTAAGCCGTACATTGTTGGTCGCTGAGACCGGCTTAAGGAGAGGACCATGTCCACCCTCGCGCATGACCCCGAAGAGACCACGCAATGGGAGAAGACCCAACCCAGGACCATCAAACCTGAGCAATGGAAGAAGTTCGAGGGCTACGCCGCCGAGATCTTCCAGTCTTTCGGCATGGACCTCGACACGCCTGGTACGCGGTCCACGCCGACCCGTTTCCTGCGCGCTTTGTATGACGCCACCGCCGGCTACGAGGGCGACCCCAAGCTCCTGACCGCCTTCCCGACCGAGTGCCGCGGTGGTCCCGACTGCAGCATCAGCCAGGTGATCGAGGGCCCGATCGAGTTCTTCTCCCTCTGCGAGCACCACGCCCTGCCCTTCCATGGGCACGCCTACATCGGCTACATCGCCCACGAGGAGATCATCGGCATCTCCAAGCTGACCCGGCTGGTCCGCGTCTTCGCCCGACGCTTCACCGTGCAGGAGCGCATCGGGGTGGAAATCGCAGACGAGCTGGTGCGCGTGCTCGAGCCTCACGGCGTGGCGGTGCACCTCAATGCCATGCACCTGTGCACGCAGATGCGCGGCGTGCGCGAGGGGCACTCGCGCACCTTGACGTCATTCTGGCGCGGCAACTACGAGAGCGACCCGCAGCTCAGGACAGAGTTTCTCCAAGCGACTAACCAGACAACTCACTGATGGCGCTGGAGCCATTCGAGGTCCTGTTCGAAGACGGCCGCCTGGCGGCCTACGACCTGCCCATAGACCTCGCGCAGCTCTACGGGCGGCTCGGCTTTGGCGAGACGAGCCTCTACTCGAACTTCGTCTCGTCGATCGACGGTGTCGTCACCCTGGGCACGAACCCCTCGGCCGGCTCCGTGATCAGCGGCCGCAACCGGGCCGACCGGTTCTTCATGGGACTGCTGCGCGCCTGCGCGGACGCGGTGCTGCTCGGCGCCGGCACCCTGAGGGCCACCCCCGGCCACCACTGGACGCCGCAGCACATCTTTCCCGACCTCGCCCCGAGCTTCGCGGCGCTGCGCACCGCGCTGGGGCGCAAGCCCGACCCGCGACTGGTGCTCCTGACCTCGGGCGGCAGCATCGACACGCGGCATCCCGCAGTCGTCAGCGGCGCCACGATCATCACCACGGAATCGGGCGCACGCTCGCTGTCCGCGCTGCCCAACACGTGCGACGTGATCGAGGTGGGGAAGTCTGGCCCCGTCGACGTCGTGCGTGCGCTGGAGGAACTTCGATCACGAGGCGACCAGGTGATCCTCACCGAGGGCGGCCCCCACGTGATGGGCGAGCTGGTCAGGCACGGCCTGGTCGATGACGCCTTCTTAACCCTTTCCCCAGTGGTCGCGGGTCGCGACAAGGAGAACCGGCTCGGGATGGTGGCCGGCGTCGAGTTTCTGCCCGAAAAGGGCAAGTGGGGCCAATTGCTCAGCGCCCGCCGCCACGGCGACTTTCTCTTCCTTCGCTATGGCTTGCGGAGCAGCGAGAGGCCGTAACCGAAGGCGACCTGCCGGTAGCCCAGGGACTCGACATGAGCCACCTGGGCATCGAATACGGCGATGTTGTATCCGGCCCCTTCGAAATCGAGCACGACCCACTCGGCGTCCTGCACGCCCTCGAATGAGTAGTCGTAGATATACCGACGATCCGACAGGTGGCTCGGAAACCCGTTCTCGGCCGAGACCCTCGCATCCGGTGCGATCTGCGTCAGGTCCGGCAGGAAGGAGGCGTATCGCGCCTGGGTCTGGAACTGGCTGAAGTCGAACTTGCGAGAGAAGGGCAGGTCGCCGAACGCCCAGCTGAAGACCAGCGAGCTCGCGAGCACGGACATCGCAATGCCCAGCTGCAACCGCGCAGGCAGTTTCGCCAGCGCGATGATCGCCGTACCGATCACCAGCGGTATCAGCGGCGCGGAGTACTGCGAGGTGAACGAATATTGCGGCGCGTAGCTCGATAGCAGCAGGTAACCCAACGTCGGCAGCAGCACCAGAGCGGCCCACCCAGCGATGGCACTCAGGCCTAGCACCGGCCCGAAGATTGCGAGCAGGAAAAACGCCTTCTTGGGCTGGAGCAGCGCATGGGCGATGCGCATAGGGTTGGTGACCAGTGTGCGCAGGATCCCGGTAGGGCTCCCTCCCACGTCCGCGTAGCGGCCGCTGATGTAGGGGTATGAGCGCCCGCTGGCGAAATATGGGATGGCCACCTGGATCACCAGGACAAATGCCGCCAGGCTGCCCACGAGCACCCCCAATCCCAGCTTCCAATCGCGCTTGCCCAGCAGCACGTAGAGGCCAAAGCCGGCCCCGACCAGGGACAGCTCCTCTTTGATCAAGAAGGTTGCGAGCAGGAAGACCAGGAACCACAGCCGCCGCCCACGCTCCAGGAAGTACAGGGCGAACCCAAGCGGCGCCACCGCCAGCGCGACCTCGTGAAAGTCGAAAAGGTTGATGTAGGCCAGCGGGACGAAAAGAAAGTAGACCGCCACCCAGAGCAGCGCGTACCCGGCGGGCAGCTTGAGTCGGGCCAGCAGGTAAACCGGCCACGCTCCGAGGGCCAGCGCGGCTGTCTGCGCAAGCAGCAGCGTCTCCGGGTGCGGATATGCCCAGTAGAAAGGCATGAGCAGCCAGAAGATGGGTGAGAAGTGGTCGCCCAGCAGGGAGTGGGGGACGGGCAGCGCCTGGCTCATCGTCGACTCGAAAAGCCGTCCCTGCGACGTGTTCCAGAACACCTGGTTGAAAAGTCCAAGGTCGAAGCCGAGCGAGTGGTAAGACTCGTGCCGTAAGACCGCCAGGGTCGAGTAGACGACGAGGTACAGCGCTCCGAGGGCGAGCGCCAGCCAACCCTGGCGAGAGAGCACGAACGACCGAACCGAGCTCAGTTCGTTACGCGCAGCTGTCCGAACCTAATAGCAGCGGCGCGGACGCTGCGACGGCGGGCTGCTGGGCGAGCGCCACCACGGCGCCCGACTTGACGCCCGCGGGGATGTTCACCGTCCAGTGGTCGGTGAGTATCGAGACCAGGTAGCCGCTCGCCGGCGTTGACCCGTTCAGCCCCGGCAGGTCGGTCGTCTGACCGGTGCAGCGGTCGAAGAACTTGATCGTGTAGGCGACTGGAGTCGACTTCTGCAACGATCCGAAGAAGATCGCCACCTCCACGTGGCACGAGGTGAGGTCGCACGCCGTGCTCGACTCAGAGGTCCCCGAGAACGTGCACGGCGCAGCCGGGGTGCAGATCATCACCTTGGTGATCGGGGCGGTGCTGGCGGGCGCGTAGGTCGGAACCGCCAGTGGGGTCCCACCGGATGTCGGAGACGCGCTCGCCTTGGGCGAGGTTTTGGGGGAGGTCTTCGCACCTGGCGACGTGCTGGCGACGCCGCCTCCGCCCGAGCCTCGCAGGTGCGGCACGACGATGAACCCGATGATGCCCAGGACCAGGATCGCGACCACTGCGATGGCTACAGGAATCAGCCAGGGCGGCCGATCTGGAGGCAGCCAGCCGTCGATCGGTCGCCGTGGCGCCAAAGGCCGGTGGACCGGCGGGGGGGCAAGCGAGGACGCTGTGGCGGGCGGGGGCGCCGTCGACGTGGCGGGCGCGGACATTTCAGCTGCCGTCGCCGCAGCCGCAGCCGCAGCCACGGCCGCCGGTACGAAGGCGTCCGCGGGACCTGTTTTCGCAGCCTCGCCCGGGTTCCAGGCCGGCGCCTCGACCGGCGACCACGTAGGGGCGGCCGGCACCTTGGGCTCCGGGGCAGGCTCGGGGGTGGGAGCGGGCGCTGGGGGAACAGGAGCCGGTGCGGTGCTTTCCCACATCGGTCGTGCCGGCGACGGCTCGATCGGGGCCGACGCCGGAGGGAAGGTCTCGCGAACAGGGATGGTTGCCGGAGGGAAGGTCTCGCGAACCGGCGGCGCGGCAGCGGGAGGCTCGATCGGCGGGGCCGGAGCGGCCGGGGCGGGCGGAACGGCCGGGGCCGCCTCGTAGGGCGCCGGCGTCCTCGGAGGGGCTTCATCCCACGTGGGGACCGCCTGGGCGCTCGGCCGGGGCGCTGAAGGCGCCGGAGGCGGCGGAGCCGGGGCGGGGACCGGGATCGCCGGCAGCCCGCTGTACGTCTGCAGGGGCCGTTCGGGGGCGTCGTAGGACACAGGGGCGCGGATGGGCGTCTCGTCACGCAGGTTGGGCACGTACGGAGCGGGGGCGGCCGCCGGTGCCGGCGGCGCGGGTGCCGCGGCGGGCGACGGCGCCTGGGCCGCGGGCTGCTCTCCAGGCAGGAAGGGCGTGACGGCGGGCACCTCACGGCCGCCCGCGCGCGTCGCGAGCTCCGACTGGGCCGCCATCTGGCGGTCCGGCGCCAGCAGGGCGGACGCCATCTCTCGCAGCGAGCCCTGGGCGCGGTCCGCCGCCGGCCCCATGGCGCCGCTGGCCATGGACCGCATCGTCACCACGAGGCCCGGCGGGATGTTGGCGGGCGCCGGCGCTCCGGCGGGGTCGACCCCGAACGCCGCGCACACCGCCATGCCCGCGGACCGGATGTCAGCGCGCAGGTCGCTCTGGGCTGGCGCTCCGCGCACCGCCGCGGCAGGATGGCCGGCCAGGCGGACCTCGCCGTTGCCGGTGACGCGGACCGCGGCGGCGTTGAAGCCGCCCATTGCGATGCCCGCCTCGTGCAGCGCCGCCACGCCCGACAGCACGGCAGCGCCGAGCGCGGCTGCGGCAGGTGGGGTGAGCGGCCCGCGGTTCAACATCGTTCCCAGCGGCGTGCCCTCGTTGGGCTCGACCGCGACCCAGATGCCGGCCGGGTCGGTGCCCCAGGCCAGCACGGGCGACAGCGCCGGGTGCCGGTGCTCGTAAAGGCGCTGGATGCGCGGCACCGCGGCGGTGGCCTCGGCGGGCGGCACGGGAATCTCGTGCACGACCACGGCTTTGCCGTTCTTCAAGACGGCCTTCCAGCCCTGGCCCGCGCCAGGTCCGACGAGCTCGATCAGCTTAGGCTTCTGCTCGCTCTCGGCCATTACGGGTGCATGGTACCCTTGCGGCACATGGCATACGTCATCGTCCAGCCGTGCATCGACGTGAAGGATGCGTCCTGCGTCGAAGTCTGTCCAGTGGACTGCATCCACACCGACGACGCGGCGAACATGTACTACATCGACCCCGATGAATGCATCGACTGCGGCGCTTGCGTCGACCCGTGCCCGGTTGACGCCATCTTCCCCGAGGACGAGGTTCCGGAGCAGTGGCGCAACTTCATTCAGATCAACGCCGACTACTTCAAAAACCGGCAGTAGGGACTAGTTGCGGCATTCAGTAACCCTGATTCCAGGGGACGGCGTAGGACCAGAGATCTGCGACGCCACGGTGCGCGTGCTCGAAGCGACTGGAGTCGAGTTCGACTGGGACGTCCACCAGGCCGGCGAGGCGTCGATCGCCGAGTTCGGGACCCCGCTGCCGGACCACGTGCTGGAGTCGATCCGCAAGACCAAGGTCGCGCTCAAAGGGCCCATCACGACTCCGATCGGGAGCGGCTTCCGCAGCGTCAACGTAGCGATCCGACAGGCCCTGGACCTCTACGCGCTGGTTCGTCCGGTCAAGGCCTACAAGGGCGCCCGGAACCTGCGCGACGACCTCGACTTCGTGATCGTGCGCGAGAACACCGAGGACCTCTACGCGGGCCTCGAGTTCGAGCAGGGCAGCCCGGATGCGGTCCACCTGATCGAAGAGATGTCAGGCTTGCTCAAGCGGCAGATTCGCAAGGACAGCGGGCTTTCGATCAAGCCCATATCCATCACCGGGTCCAAGCGGATCGTCGAGTTCGCTTTCGATTACGCGCGCAAGAACAAGCGCCGCAAGGTCACCGCGGTGCACAAGGCGAACATCATGAAGCACACCGATGGGCTCTTTTTAGCCGTCGCTCGTCAGGTGGCTGAGCGCAATCCCGACATCGAGTTCGAAGACCGCATCGTCGACAACATGTGCATGCAGCTCGTGCTTCGTCCCAAGGAATACGACGTGCTCTGCTGCCTGAACCTGTACGGCGACATCATCTCCGACCTCGGCGCCGGCATGATCGGCGGCCTCGGCCTGGCGCCGGGGGCCAACATCGGCACCAACGGCGCCGTGTTCGAGGCCACCCACGGCAGCGCGCCCAAGTACACGGGCCAGAACAAGGTCAACCCCATGGCCGTGATGCTCTCCGGCGTGCTCATGCTGCGTCACCTGGAGGAGGTCGAGGCGGCGGACGCCATGGAGGGCGCCATCGCCCGGGTGATCGCGATCGGCAAGAACGTGACCTACGACCTCAAGGAAAAGCGCGGCGATCCCACCGCGGTCGGCACGAGCCAGGTCGCGGACGCCGTGGTGGAGCAGCTCAAAGCCGGCGGTTGAGAGGCGCCTCTGCGGAGGTCGTTCGGCTGCACAGGCTCTGGGATGAGCACACCCACCAACCGTTTCCCCCCACCACGTCCGACCCGCGCGTGCAGGAGGTCATGCTCTACGCGTCTTGGGTCGGGAGCATGGTCGAGGTCGCGCTGCGGCGGGGAGCGCTGGACCACAATCTTGCCCAGATGCTCAAGACCCGCAGGGCGGAGGGCAACCAGCGGTTGTTCCGGGCGGCCGGAGAGCTCGGCGATCCCATCCGCTCGTTCGTGGCGCGGCTGATCACGATCGAGGATTTGCTGGCAGAATTGCCCGTCAAGTGAGGGGCCTCAGCGCTGGTGCCCGCCCGCCCGGCATCGCTTTGGCGCTGCTCATGCTGATGGCCTGCAACAGCGGCAGCCCGCCCGCCATCAGCGCCATCGTCGCCTCCGCGGCGCGCACTCTGGTGGCGGCGCCCGACCTGAGCGACCAGCCCTCCTTCGCCGACCGCAGCGGGCGCCTGCCGGCGCTCACCCTCCAGAACCTGTTTCACCCCACCTACGTGGTGCCGCAGGATCCCAGCCAGGTCCGCACGCTCCTGGTGACCGGGGACATCATCCCCGCGCGCGGGGTCAACTACTTCGCCACCATCAAGCACGACTTCCTGTGGCCGTTTCGACCGACCGCCGCCTACACCAGGAACGCCGACATCACCTACGTCAATCTCGAGGCGCCGCTTTTCGCCGGCTGCCCGGTGAACCCCGCGGAAAGCTTCACTTTCTGCGGTGACCCTCGCTTCGCCGCCAGCCTGTCATACATGGGCGCCGACGTGGTGAACCTGGCCAACAACCACACCTCCAACTACGGCGCGCAGGGGATCACCCAAACCGAGCAGCTGCTCCAGCAGCAGAACATCCTCACCTCGGGCCTGGGCCCTGTCGCCGTGATCAACGTCCGCGGCCTGAAGTTCGGGTTCATCGGATTCAACGGCGTCGGTCGGGCGATCGACAAGACCGCTCTCAAGGAGGGCATCGCGCGCGCCCGGCAGCTCGCCGACGTCGTGGTGGTCCAGTTCCACTGGGGCAAGGAATACGAGCGCCAGCCGATGGCCGCTCCCAGCGTGCCGACCCCCGACGACCCGGTCGTGATCGGCCACGACGCCATCGACTGGGGCGCCGACATCGTGATCGGCAACCACCCGCACTGGTACCAGGGGGTCGAGATCTACCACGGCAAGCTGATCACCTACGCGCATGGCAACTTCGTGTTCGACCAGATGTGGTCGGAGGAGACCCGAGAGGGGGTGATCGGCACCTATACCTTCTATGGGACGAAGCTGGTCTCGGCGACCTGGAAGGCGGTCCGCAGCTACGACTACGGCCAGCCCGTGTTCATGAGCCCCACCGACAACGCGACCGCGCTGCAGACGATGGAGGCGGCGAGCGACCAGCTCGCGACCAGATTGGGCGAGCCGACCACGAGCCCGGTCCCCGCCATGCCGCCCTCGCCCCCATACGCGCCGGAGCACGCACCCGCATAGCGGTCCGCTAGACTGCTGGGCAACTTACCCAGGGGGTTTCCGCCGTCGCAGCTTACGTCCCAGAAACAGGAAGCTCATACACGCGTGGCCGGCAGCGCCGCCGGCGCGACCGCTTCGTGTTCTTTCTCGCCCTGGTCCTGGTCATGGCCGGAGCAGTCACCAGCGCCTTCGTGGCGGTCGGCCACCGCGCGCCGATCCCAGTCAAGCTCGCTCACGCCACTGCGCCTGCCGCCAAGCCGTATGACCACTTTGATTTTTCGAACTACTGGCTTTTGACCCACGGCCAGCCCGACCTGCCGATCCACGGGCAGGCCGCTTACCTCGTCGACCTCGACACGCGCCAGGTGCTGTGGGAGCGGGACCCGGAGACCCCCCGCGCGCCGGCGAGCCTGACCAAGCTCATCACCGCGATGGTCGCAGTCGACGACGCCGGCTCGCTCGACCGCATGGTGACCGTGCCGGTCGGGGCGACTCAGGTGATCCCGAGCCTGATGGGCCTTTCCGCCGGCGAGCAGTTGACGGTCAGGGAGCTGCTCGACGGCCTGTTCCTCGACTCGGGCAACGACGCGGCCGAGGCGCTGGCCGGCGGGATCGTGCCGCGCGACCGCTTCATCAGGCAGATGAACCAGAAGGCGAAGAGCATCGGGCTCACGCAGAGCCACTTCGTCAACCCCAGCGGGCTCGACGCCGATGGCCACGTGATGTCGCCCCACGACCTGGTCCACACGGCTGCGTACCTGGAGGAGTACTACCCCGAGCTGGCCGCCATCGCCGGGACCAAGGACATCGCGATCCCGGCCACCGCCACCCACAAGGCCTACTACCCGCACAACGTGAACCAGTTTCTGTTCAGCTACCCGGGCGCCACGGGCCTGAAGACCGGCCTCACGGACAACGCCGGGGGCTGTGAGCTCGGCACCGCGACCCGCAACGGCCGCCATCTGATCGTGATCGTGATGAACGCGACGCTCCATTCGACAGCCGACGCCACCCTGCTGCTCAACTACGGCTTCAGCATCGACCCCCAGCCCGCCTTCGGGCCCTTCTCCACGACCGCGCACTAGACTTCGGGAGTCGTGGCTCGACTCACCGGATTGACCGCGCTCGAGGTGCTGGATTCGAGGGGGAATCCGACCATCGCGGTGACCGCGCACACCGAGGGGGGCACGGGAAGGGCGATCGTCCCCTCCGGCGCCTCGACCGGCGTGCACGAGGCGGTCGAGCTGCGCGACGGCGATCCCAGGCGCTTCGGCGGCAAGGGGGTGACCAAGGCCGTGGCCAACGTCAACGGAGAGATCGCCAAGCGGCTGCGGGACTTCGACATCAGCGACCAGAAAGGATTGGACGCCGCGCTCATCGAGCTCGACGGCACGCCGAACAAGGGAAGGCTGGGGGCCAACGCCATCCTGGGGGTCTCGCTGGCAGCAGCGCACGCGTCCGCCCAGGTCGAGGGCCTACCGCTTTACCGCCATCTCGGTGGAGACGAGGCCTCACTCCTACCGCTGCCGATGGCGAACATCCTCAACGGCGGCGTGCATGCGGACACCTCGGTCGACCTCCAGGAGTTCATGGTCTGCCCCATCGGCGCGCCCAGTTTCGCCGAGGCGATGCGGGCTGTGGCCGAGGTGTACCACACGCTCAAAGGCGTGCTGAAGGCGCAGGGGTTTGCCACCGGGGTGGGCGACGAGGGGGGCTTTGCGCCGAGCCTGGCTTCCAACGAGGACGCGCTCAAGCTCATCGTCGAGGCGATCCAAAAGGCAGGCTACCGGCCCGGTCCCGACGTCGCGATCGCGCTCGACCCCGCGGCCAGCGAGTTCTACCGGGAGGGGAAGTACACCTTGAAGGGCGAGGGACGCTCCCTGGACGCCGCCGCGCTGGTCCAGCTCTACCAGGACTGGATCGGCCGCTACCCGATCATCTCGATCGAGGACGGCATGGCCGAGGACGACTGGGACGGGTGGCGCCTGCTGACCGACACCATCGGCGAGCGAGTGCAGCTGGTCGGCGACGACCTGTTCGTCACCAACGTCAAGCGTTTGCAGGAGGGGATCGAGCGCAAGGTGGCGAACTCGATCCTGATCAAGGTCAACCAGATCGGCACCCTGAGCGAGACGCTGGAGGCGATCGAGCTCGCCCGAAAGGCCGGCTACAGTGCGGTCATCTCCCACCGCTCGGGTGAGACCGAAGACACCACCATCGCCGACCTCGCGGTCGCGACCGGCGTCGGGATGATCAAGGCCGGCGCCCCGGCCCGCTCCGAACGCGTGGCCAAGTACAACCGGCTTTTTGCCATCGAAGCCGAGCTCGGTGGCTCGGCCGTCTATGCCGGCCGCTCCCGGCTGAGGTGAAAGCTTCGACCCGCGCCGTCCACTCGGGGCGTTCACTCGGCGCGCGTAGCCCTTTAGCACCTGACCTCAGCCCGGCCGCCGTCCACGTGTATCGGGACCTCGACGACTACGACGCCGTCGCCCGCGGGGAGCGCGGGGGTCACTACTACGGGCGAAACTCCAACAGCAACCGCGACATGCTCGAGCGCGCGGTCGCCGAGCTGGAGGGAGCAGAGGCAGGCGTGGCCACCGGGTCGGGCATGTCGGCCCTGCACACAGCGATCCTGGCCCTGGCGCCCCGACCCACCACCATCGTCGCCACCCGGGAGCTCTACGGCGGCACGGCCGCCCTGCTGCGACAGGACCTCGAGCCGGCCGGGTACAAAGTCCACTTCCTGGACTTCGGCGACCTGGATGCCGTGCGGCGCTCGATGGACGGCGCGGGCCTGGTGCTGGCCGAGACCATCACCAACCCGCTTTGCCACGTGCCCGACCTCCAAGCGATCGGGGCGATGGCGCGCCAGCAGCAGATCCCGTTCCTGGTCGACAACACCTTCGCCAGCCCGATCCTGTGCCGTCCGCTCGAGCTCGGCGCGACGGTGGTGATGCACAGCGCCACCAAGTACCTCGGCGGCCATTCGGACCTGGTGGCGGGAGTCATCGTCGGCAGCGCCGCCGTGATGCAAGCCGCGCGCCTGCGCTCGGTGCGCACCGGGACGCCGCTGGGGCCCTTCGAGGCGTGGCTGGCCCTGCGCGGCCTGCGCACCCTCGAGCTGCGGATGCGCCGTCACAGCGACAGCTCGCTTGCCCTGGCGCGGGCGATGCGGACGATGCCCGGCGTGGAGCGCGTTCATCATCCCCTGCTCGAGGGCTCGCCGTCGGGCGAGGTGGCGCGCAGGTTGCT
>Ga0307373_10007918_pt1 | contig 16373 bp, 13 predicted proteins | sample OX2MG_FD_202534 | JGI IMG/M metagenome (GOLD analysis project Ga0307373, IMG submission 202534) | Soil microbial communities from Risofladan, Vaasa, Finland - OX-2 | ecosystem: Environmental > Terrestrial > Soil > Coastal area > Acid sulfate soil | place: Finland: Risofladan, Vaasa | collected... | reverse complement strand
AACGGCTTCGGGGGGACTACCCCCATCTGCTGGCCAGCATCGAACTCAGCGGTTCTTATCTACGTCAGAGCCACCTCCTTCGTTCAGTGCACACCTTGACTGTCGTCTTGGCTGTCAGCCCCGGGTGGTTCGATGCTGACCTTCTGAACGCCCGTCACACGACATCAGCAGTTCGCCGCGATCGATCGCATTCGCCGCCGCAAATCACATTTTATGGACGTGCACGCGAGACGTCTTCCGCCGACAGCAGGCTTTGATGAGGCTGGCGAGCCGGTCGGCTAACCGCGGCCGATGAAAGGCATCTTGGTGGCCATCACAGTCATGAATTGGACGTTGGCGTCAAGTGGAAGGCTAGCCATATAAACGATCGCCCCTGCGACAGAGCGCAAGTCTAATCTAGGCTCGGGAATACGAGTTCCGTCCGCCTGCATTGCCCGTTTGGCGATTTGCTCGGTCATATCAGTAGCGGCGTTGCCAATGTCGATCTGACCACATGCGATGTCATACCTGCGACCGTCGAGCGAGGTCGACTTAGTCAGCCCCGTGATTGCGTGCTTGGATGCCGTGTAGGCGGCTGAGTTGGGCCGCGGTGAGTGCGCAGAAAGGGAGCCATTGTTGATGATCCTGCCACCTTGCGGCCTTTGAGCCTTCATTAGCTTGACCGCTTCCTGGGTGCATAGGAACGTACCGGTTAGATTGGTGTCGATTACGCGTTTCCATTGTTCTAGGGTCAGGTCTTCAATTGCGATGGGCGGAGTGCTCGCTCCTGCGTTGTTAAACAACAGATCGAGTCGACCGAACGCCTTCTTGATGCGGGTAAAGAGAGCGCGAACAGACGCCCGCCGACTTACGTCAGTGGGGATGACGATCATGGGCTGGCCGTTTCCCGTCGCTTGATCAGCGGTCGCCTCGAGGGCTTCTCTCCGTCGACCAGCCAGGACCACGACATACCCCTCAGTTGCCAACGCCTTAGCGACTGCTCGGCCTATCCCGCTTCCGGCGCCAGTGACCACGGCGATTCGAGGCTGAGATACCACGTCAGTTGCCCCGTCCGTTTGGGGCGATGGGAACCCTTTGTCGTGTGGCCTTCAATGTCTTTACTGGGATGTCGACTATGACATCGAAACACGCTTCGGACCGACGATCCGTCGATATCATATGGACTGACTGGCGGAACTTTGCTTCCCCCCGAACATCTGCCACATATTTTGCATTCGGAGAAGGCGTAAACGAATGGTGACCGGGCTGGCTGGCCGACGGGCGCTAGTCACAGCAGCGAGTAAGGGCCTTGGGTTCGCATCTGCCCGAGCGCTCGCCGCAGAAGGTTGCCGAGTCGCGATTGCGTCGAGCAGCGGGCCTCGAATCCAGCAAGCCGCCTTGGAATTGCGAACAGATGGGGCTGACGTAATCGGACGAGCCGCAGACTTAGCCAGCGCCTCGGACTGCCAGGACCTAGTCGCATGGGCGATCAGTGAGCTTGGTGGCTTGGATGTGCTTGTGAACAACACGCGGGGTCCGATCCTGGGCAAGGTTGGAGAGCTTAGCGACAGCGCATGGTCGGACGCTTTTGAGTTGGTTCTGATGAGCGCAGTCCGCTTGTCACGCCTAGCACTCCCTGAGCTTCTCAAAAGTGGCCACGGCGTCATCGTCAACCTGACCTCAATCGCGGCACGCCAGCCCATCGACAATCTTGTCCTTTCGAATGCGCTACGCCCAGCTGTGATCGCTGTCGGAAAAACGCTGTCAAATGAGGCCGCCCCGGCTGTTCGCGTGAACTCGATATTCACCGGTCGATTTGCGACGGACCGGATCATTGAGGAGAATCGCCACCAGGCGAGGGACCGCGGTATCGACGAAGCCGAAATGGCTGCACGTAGCATTCAGAACATTCCCCTGCGACGGTTGGGCAGGCCCGAAGAGCTGGCCGACGCGGTCGTTTTCCTTGCCGGCGATTGTTCGAGCTTCATCACCGGCGCGACGTTGGGCGTTGACGGAGGAGAGTACACGGGCCTCTATTGACGTGTCCGCCGGCCAGCCGTTGCCGTTGCAAAGACACATTCGAGTTAGCTGGCCCCGATTTCTCGCGCAATCAGGATCCGCTGGACCTCGCTTGTGCCTTCGCCAATCTCATTGATCTTCACGTCACGCCAATAGCGAGCAACCGGCGAGTCTTCTATGAAGCCATAGCCGCCATGAATCTGCACAGCCTGGTCGGCACAGCGCTTCGAGGTCTCGGACGCAAACAGCTTTGCCATTGCTGCCAGCTTGCGCAACGGCCCAGACGTATCTTGGGAATTCTGAAACACACTCGCCGCCCTGTAGACCATGGTGCGCGCCAGTTCAATCTCGAGCGCCATGTCTGCGAGCTTGAACTGGATGGCTTGAAACTGCCCAATATTCCGGCCGAAAGCTTTCCTGTTCTTTGCGTGACTAAGGGCAGCGTCTAGACATGCCTGTGCCAGCCCGGTCGACAGCGCAGCGATTGCTATCCGACCACCGGTCAGCGTATGAAGAAACTGGCGAAGGCCTCCCCCACGCCGACCAAGCAACTGATCTTGCGGAACTCGACAATTATCGAACGCCAGTGGATGTGTGTCTGAGGAGTGCCAACCAAGCTTCCGGTACGCGGGTAATACTTTGTAACCGGGGGTTTGGATTGGTATCAATATGGCCGATATCTCGGGACGGCCGTTGTCTGGATCCCGACCGGTGACCGCAGTGATTGTGACCCCCGCAGATATATCCGTCCCAGAATTGGTGATGAACTGTTTCCCGCCGTTGATCACCCAATGGTCTTCTTTAAGGTCGGCTCGCGTCTGAGTGGCCCCAGCGTCTGATCCGGCCTCGGCTTCCGTTAGGCCAAAGGCCCAGAGTTGTCGACCCGCGAGCAGGTCGGGCAACAGGTCGCGCTTCTGTTCATCGGTGCCAAAGTCATGGATCGGGGCAGCGCCGAGTGAGACGGCCGCCTCGAGCGTGATAGCCACGCCGGCATCTGCTGACGCGATCTCCTCGATGGCCACGCAGTAGGAAAGGAAGTCGCCTCCCGCTCCGCCATATTCGGCGGGAAACGGAAGGCCGAACAGTCCCAGCTCACCCATTTGGCGGATTACGTCGTAACCGAAGCGGTGCTCCCGATCAAGATCTGCGGCCGAAGGCGCAACTACCTCTCTAGCGAACGTACGACATAACGCACGTATCGCCTCTTGTTCTTGTGTTAACTCGAAGTCCATGCTCAGTACGAGGACCTTGGCGCCAACGGCGGAAATGCACGTGGACTGCGTTCACTCATTAAGTCGTATACGGCGCGAACCAAGTCGCCACAACTCGGTTTAGTAAAGTAGTCCCCGTCTCCGCCATACGCGGGTCGGGTATCGGATGCAGTCACTGTGCGTGGAGGACTGTCAAGGAAATGGAAGGCTCCTTGAACCTCCAGAACTTCGCGCAGCATGTACGCGGTCGCGCCACCCGGAACGTCCTCGTCGGCAAAGATGACCGCCCCTGTTCTTCTGACGGACTCCACGATCCGGTGGGCGACATCGAATGGCAGAAGCGTCTGCGCGTCGATGACTTCGGTGTCGATGCCAAGGGCCTCCAGGGTCGCTGCCGCTTCAAGTGCGAGCTGGCACATGGCCCCATAGGTCACCACGGTCACGTCACCACCCTGGCGGATAACCTCCGGAACGCCGAGGGGCAGCGCAAGATCCGTCAGGTTGTCCGGTACCGGCTCCTTCCGCCAGTATCCGTTCAGAACCTCGATGACGATGCCAGGATTGTCTCCACGCAACAAAGTTCCGTACATCCCGGCCGCTCGGGTCATGTCGCGTGGAACGCACAGATATATGCCGCGACAAGCGTGTATGAGGACTGCCATCGGAGAGCCAGAGTGTGTCATCCCAACAAGTCGATGACCTTTGGTCCGGATCACAACGGGAGCTTTCTGACCGCCTGCGGTTCTGTAGTGAAGAGTGGCAAGGTCATCAGATGCCACCTCAAGCGCAAATAGGAAATAGTCGAGGTACTGAATATCGACTATTGGGCGCAGACCGCGCAGGGCACAACCGATGCCCTGTCCGAGGATTGTTGCCTCACGTATGCCGGTGTCAGTGATCCGTGTGTCGCCATACTTATCACGTAGGCCGTCGTAAACAAGATTGACATCTCCCAGTCGACCCACATCCTCACCCAGCACGAAGAGCCGAGGGTCACTGGCTAGGGCCGCATCGAAGAAGCGAACCAAGATCGAGCGTCCATCAAGGATCTCAGGCTGATTCCGGTAGCGCGGGAGCTCCGGGAGCACCCTCAATGGTGACTCGGCGGATTCGCTGTAAAGTTGCGAGCGGTATTGGCGTTCACCAGCCTCGCGCAAGCCTGCTGTCCGCCGAATCAGCTCCAGCGCAGGGGGATCTAGTCGGCCCCGTACTTCAATAGCTGCCGCTTCAAGTTTATCCTGCACAAGTCGGCGTCCAATAGCATCGCCGCCGTCTCCTACCTGCGACGCACCCGGAAGGGCGCTCTCGATTAGGCCTTGGGCGACAGCGGCCTCCTGCTCTAGGTTCGAGCGATAAGCATCCGACGCCTGGTCTCGTGCGGCAACGACTGCTTCGGACTCCCGACTCTCGATTTCGCCGAGTTCGTAATCCGTGGCGATCCCGCATTGCACGATCCAGGCGCGCATTCGGTCGATACAGTCATGTTCTGCTTCCCATTTGAGCCGCAGAGGGTCTTTGTACTTCTCGTGACTGCCGCTAGTCGAATGTCCCAAGGGCTGAGTCAACCCAGTCACGTGAACAAGACTTGGTCTGTGGTGATGGCGAGCTATTCCGGTAGCTGAGGCGTACGTGCGCCGCAAGCTGGGGTAATCTGAACCCGATACGACGTGAATGTCAATTCCAGTCTGGCCGTCACCGCCGAAACCTGACAAGGCTTTGGACACAGACCCAAACGCGAGTTGGAGTTCGTTGGGTACAGAAATTCCATAACCGTCATCCCAGACTGAAATGATTAGCGGCACCTGCAACACCGCGGCCGCATTGACGGTCTCGAAGAAGATACCCTCCGCTGCACTTGCGTTGCCGATTGCGGCGAATACAACCTCATTGCCATTGCGCGAGAACCCTTCGCCAGCCTGCTTCATGCCGTCGTCCGCACGGTAGAGCCGGGACGCATACGCGAGGCCAAGCGCAGAGGCCATCTGGACTGCGACAGCCCCGAAACCGGCGGCAGAGTTCACTCCAGTCGTCTGGTCTAGCCATGTGCCCGAGGCACTGAGTAGACGAGACGCGAAATGGTTGACCATTTGCCGGCCACCCGAGGCCGGCTCGCGGCCTATGTCTGTATCGCCGTACAGTTGCGCAAAGACCTCGCGTGGTCGCGTCTGGCCGGTCGCCATCAGCAGCGTCTGGTCACGGTAATAGCCGGCATGCCAGTCCCCAGCCAGAACCGACCTAGCCAGCGCTACTTGAGCAATTTCCTTGCCGTCTCCGAAGATCCCGAACTTCGCGCGCCCTGAGACGACTTCACTTCGACCCAGGAGACTCACGCGCCGACTGCGAACCGCGCAGGCGTAGTCCGCCAAGATTTCCGTTGGCTCAATTCCGGTGTTGTCCAACAATCTTCTCGATCTGGATGCCGAAACAGCCTTCAACCTGTCCTCGACTAGAACCGTTACGGCCTATCGCTGGGTCGGAGCTGCTCGCCAACAGCAACTTCTTGCCAGCGGCACTCGGAAGCGGCCAGCACCACTTCAGACGGCGCCCGCGCCGCCCGCAGGCTCTTCGCTGGCCTCCAGAAAGAGTTGAGCGAAGTCTGGGCGAGCCAACAGCTCTGCAGGGGTGCCGTTCAGGTGATTTCGTCCTCCGGCTAGAACGTATACGTAGCCTGAATGTTCAAGTGCTAGGCGGACGTTCTGCTCTATAGCGACAACGGCAACCCCTTGCTGGGCAAGCTCAACGACGTGTTCCCATAGCCTCCTTGCGAGAAGTGGCGATAAGCCGCCGGTTGCCTCATCAAGTAGGAGCACATCGGGGCTTGACATGAGCGCCCGGCCAACGGCAAGCATGTTGCGTTGCCCACCACTGAGCTTCCTAGCCTGCATCCTCCGCACGGGCCGCAGATCAGGAAACAAGCCGAACACTCGCTCGAAGTCTCCCTTTCCGCGGACAAATGTTCCGATCTCCAGGTTCTCATTCACGGTCAGGGAGGGAAACACATTCTGAATTTGAGGGACGTAGGCAACCCCACTCCTGACTAGGGCCTCGGTCGAGTGTTCGATTGGCTGTCCCTTCACTTTGATGGTGCCATCAAACAAGCGTGCCACTCCGAACAATGACTTGAAGAGGGTCGACTTTCCCGCACCATTTGGACCTATGACAGTAGTCACGGTCCCGGTTTCTGCTTGGAACGAAACGTCAAAAATTATCGGCTGCGAACCATAGCCAGCAGTAACCGACTCGACTGATAAGACCGGGGCCATAGTTTTGCCGAGCGTTGTCGTCATTCCGGAGATGGACCCAGGTAAGCCTCAATGACACGCGCATTCGACCGGACTTCTTGCATCGTTCCGTCAAGAATCACGCTGCCTTCCGCCATGACAAGTATTCGAGAGCAAAGCCGTTCGACCCACTCGAGGCGATGTTCCACCATTAGGATGGTCATCCCGTCTTCGGTAACCAATGCTTTGAGTCTGTCCGCCAACCGCTTGCGGTTCACTGGGCTTACCCCGGCAAATGGCTCATCGAGCAGAAGGACGCGTGGCTGGCTCATTACGGCTCGGCAGAGTTCCACAAGACGTTCTTGGCCACCCGACAGCTCTGAGCCATAGTTGTTCTCTTCAGGACCCAGACCGAACACATCCATGCTTGCGCGTGCGCGCTCAAGCAGCTCATTCTCCTGAGCGCGCCAACCGCCAATCAATGCTCGCTCCAGCCGCTCGCCTACTTGGCCACGCGGGCCGTACATCAGGTTGGACAGGACTGTAAGTTTCTTGAAAGGGCGAGCGACCTGGAAATTCCTGACGATGCCTGCCCTGGCAACTTTGTACATTGGCAAACGGGTGATCTCATTGCCCAGCGCGAAGACCTGTCCTTGATACGCTGAATTTCGACCTGAGATGCAATCGATGAGGGTAGACTTGCCCGCTCCGTTTGGCCCAATCAGACCCACAAACGAACCCGTCGTTACATCAAATGTCACGCCACGAACAGCCTGATTGCCACCAAACGAGCATCGAACCTCGGATACTCTCAGGGCGGGCGTTCCGATGGCAGTTGCACTGTTGGCTACGCCAGCATTGACTCCCGGCACGTCGTGGTTTCGCAACGTCACCAGTCTGACCGCAGCATTCGCTGGTGTGTTCGCGCAGATCTGACTCGCTTGCTGCTTCTCAATCTCTCACCCTTGGCGCTCTGTCGAGGCACTCACGGCGGACCCACCTAACGGACCCGCGTTCGAGCCCATCGTCATTGGTGCACGACCGCGGGGCGGAAATTTCTCCTTGGTTTCAGGCAGGACGCCCTCGGGCCGGAACCACAAGAACACAAGCAGCAGCGTGCCGAGCAATATCGTCTGAATCTCAGGTAGTCGGGCGGTCAGATCACCGGGCGGTATTAGGTTTGCTGCCTGCGCCACCAAACCGTAGACGATGAAGGCGCCAAGAATGGCACCTATGTTGCGACCTCTACCGCCGACAATTACGGCAGTTAGAAGTAGCAGGGACTCTGGAGTAAGCCACGCGGCAGGACTCCAGCCAGTGGCGTATAGCGCAGTAAGCCCACCTGCAAGGCCAGCGGCGCAACCTCCAATTACGAAGGCGACCAACTTGAACATCCACGGATCCCGGCCTAAGGACGCCGCCGCCTCTTCGTCTTCCCGCACGGCTTTTATAGCGCGTCCCAGCGGTGACGATGTGACCCGCGCGATGATTAGGTATGTTGCAATCAAGGCAACCAAGCTGATCGCGGCAAACGCCCATTGGAATTGGTCGGGGGTCAATTGATCAATCCCCGGAACGGGTATGTTGACGAGTCCCGTCGTCCCGTTAAAAAGTAGGCGGTCACTAACGACCACCACCTGCAATCCTTGAAGGATGGCAACCAGGGAGAGCGCTAGATAGTCGGTTCTCAGCCGTCGGAGCGCCACGAAGCCGAGCAACACCGACACTCCACCGGCGCACACAACACCAAACCCCAGGTCCCATGGAAAAGCCCATCCGAAGCCGCCGATATAGTGCGTGAACCCGTCGTTCGGCGGGGGCTGCAGTCCAGCGATCCCTGTCATGTAGCCACCGACCGCGAACAGCACAAGAATTGCAAGGTTCACGATGCCCGCATAGCCGATTTGCAGGTTGAACCCAAGAGCTGCAATCGCATTAATGAAAGTAAAAATCAAAATGGTCGAGGCGTAATACTCGATACCGCTCAAGGGGCACCCTCATTACGCCAAATTGGTGAGCTGCCGCATTGCCCGGTGGCTAGCTTCTGACAGTGCGACCAACTGAGCAATTCCAGGCTAGTAGGTAAACCTCGCGAGCTGCTCACTACGATGCCACGAAGGTAGCTCGACCAGTCGTCCCAAAGATGCCGTTCGGTCGGATCATCATTACGACGACCAAAACTGCAAACACGGCTGCTGGCGTCAACGAGGAATCCACCACCAGCGACGACAATTGAAACACCAAGCCGAGAACGATGGCTCCAACCACCGCTCCATATGTGCGGCCAATGCCACCAAACACGACAACTGCGAATACGAGGTAGATAAATCCAGCCCCGAGACCGGTATCGAACCCGTGAGAATGCAAGGCTAGAATGTCGCCGGCAATTCCCCCTAAAAAGCCCGTAACGAGCCACGTGACGTTAGTTGTCCGTTGGATAGGTAAGCCACAGACGAGGGCGAGTGATCGGTCGTCAGACACTGCTCTCATTACCTTTCCAACACGAGTGAATCGCAGGAAAAGATAAGTAGCCCCTAGGATCAGGATCGAGATCACGACGTAACTGGCATCCAGTGGACTGACAAAAATTGGGCCAAGGGTGAAAGGAGTTTCATAACCATTGGGATAGTTCAGCTGGTACGCCGATCGTCCACTCCAAATGGCAGCGATCGCGCTATCCATCATTAGGGACACCACGAACGTCAGGACGAGCATATAAAGAAGCTGTGGACGTCGGCTATAGAACGGTCCATACACAACCGCGCCGATGGCCAACATTGCTATCGCGTTGAGCGCTGCCGCGATCAAGCCTGCTTGCCACAAATTGAAGCCAAACGCGGTATCCAACTCGTAGAACAAGAACGCGCTCAGGGTCAGGAAGGAGCCGAAAGCAAAGTTGACATAATTGGTAATGCCAAATTGCATGGTCAGGGCCACCGCGGCCGGGGCGAGCAACGCCGCATCGACGATGCCCGCCACGGTCAACAGCAAGAAGGTATGCAACGGTCTTTACGACCCCCGCTCAGGTGCCACTAGCGTCATCCCTACGAAACCGCGCTGACCTCGGCGGCCGGAATTGTCGAGAGTAGGGTGCCAGCCTCGGTGGCGGTGAGCGGTGGTTGGTAGACGCCAAAGTCAGCTGCAACGCGGTGATACTGATTGAACTCGAGTGCGGTGGCTACTCCAGAGAACTTGATCTTTTTGCCCGCCTTCAAGAGCGCTGAACACGCTTGATAGGTATCGCAAGGCGTATGACCAGTCGCCGAGCTCGTTACGTCATCAACAAAGGGCTGAAACACGGTCGGATCTGAGGAACCGGCCGCTTCGATGGCGAGAGCGCCAAGCGTCTCGCCGTCGTACGCGTACGCGCCGAAGAAGGCGTAGGGCGAGTTGAACAATTGCTTCCACGTGTTAACGAACAGCTGTCCGCCAGGCGTAGCTACGTTCGAGATGCTTGCGACTGCGGTGATGTGGTTCTTCGCCTCGTCGGCGCCAGCCGCCGGTGCCCACTCGGGGTCGGAGAGCGCTTCGTTGGACACAATGATCGGAATTTGGGTGCCACCCGCGGCGGTCCAATCCTTAAAGAACCCCCCAACCTGCGGGGGCTGCAACTGCATCAATACAGCGTCGGGGCTAGACTGCAACACCTGCTGCACTTCTGCCTGATAAGAAGGCGCAGTCTGAGGAACAGTGGGTACGGCAACGATCGACAAACCCAATTTGGTCGCGGCAAACTTAATCGCCGGAACGAATCCCTGCGAGCCGAGCGTCGAGTCGAACACCAGAGCGATCTTCTTGTAACCCATCTTGCTGGCCTGAACAGCCATTGCCGCGCCACCCAGGGCGTCGGAGACGCCGACGGAATAGGTGTACTTGCGCACCGTGCGATCGACGCTTGGGTCGCCGATCGTGTTGAAATCCACGACTTTGTTCTGTTCGATGATTGGGAGTGCATTCTGGTAGTCGAGACCAGTGATGCCCAGAATCACCGACGCGTGGTCGAGCGCGATCACCTTGCGGACAACGGTCACGGCGTCAATGGGATCAAACCCGTCATCTTCCGGAATCAGCTGCACTTTGCTGCCCGAAATCCCACCGTTATTGTTGATCAAGTATTGCGCTACCTTGGCGCCATTGAGCAATCCAGCCGCGGCAGCCGCGTTGGCGCTCGTATAGCCGGCGAGAACCGCAAAGTTCACTGGATTGGAAATTTTGCTCCCGCTCTGAGACGATCCACCTCCACAGGCGGCAAGCCCCAGAGCAATAATCAGGCCCAGGCCCACTCTGCCGGTATTTCTCAACCTCTGGCAATCTCGACGCATGACTTTCATAACCGCATCAAACCTCCAATCAAGCAACTGTCGCAATCAGGTCAGCAAACACTTCAGCCACGACTGTCGGACTCGATTTTCGCTGATGAGCCTCCAGTTCCTTCACCAGTCGGACTATTTGGGAATTTAGTGGCGTGGGTATTCCAAGCGCGCCACCCTTCTGGACCACGTAGCCGTTCATATAATCGATCTCGGTGGGTCGGTCCCTTTCGATATCCTGCAGCATCGACGCCTTTACGCCAGGGCCACGAGACGACTGCTCCACGAACCCGCGCTCAATAACGGCCATCGTCGAACTGTCGAGCGGTTCTAGATATGACTCCGGAGGCCCGTACAGTTCAGCGGGATCCAGGACCATGCCTAGCGCTAATGCAACTCGAACGGTTTCCATTCCTAGAGTCAAAGCTACACGCCGAGCCGTTACGTCACTCGAAATCTCATCGGTTCGGAAACCAGTCAAGGCCGCAACGGCGTTGAGCTCGGCGTTGCGGACCATTTTCGTCCAGAGGTGGCCCCAAATATTGTCCGTTAGTTCGGCGTTCACACTCGGTTGGAGCATGGTCGCGAGCGACCGGAGGCGGTCCGTCAAAGAACCGTTCAACTCTCCTATCACGAGACGTCGTGCTCGTTGGTTCGAACTCACATGACCAGGCCCGAGAAGTGCACCGCCAAACCTCACCATCGCCCCAATGGTTCGCTTAGCACCCACGAGCGCGGCGATTGTGTCCTCGTTGATGCAGTTCTGCGTTGAGACGACTATCGAGTCGTCCGAGAGGTAAGGCAGGACTACTTCGAGAATTTCAGCAGTAAAGTTGGACTTGACTGCTAGGATAACTACCTGGGGATGCCCACCAACTCGGTCCAGCTCGCTGAGATGAAACGCCGGCGCGCTGACATTGATCGATCCCTCCGGATAATCGACTGTCAAACCACGCTCCAGAATCGCGTCGACGTGGTCGCGCCATGCGTCCACGAATATCACTTCGTCGTCGTGAGCGAGTTTTGCTCCGATCACGGAGCCAATTGCGCCGGCACCGACAATCCAAATCGTCATCGAAGGCTCGAGCCGCTCATCGGCACCCGATCGAGGTCCGCCATCGCCATGCTCGACCTCGAACTGTCCGGTTCGGGGTGACGGTTAGCTCCTTGCGGGGCACGGCTCGCGGTGGACCACTTAGACACTTTCCGGGCATGCCAACTCTCATCAATGGCAGAAGGTTATGTTCAGGGTGGCGGCGTTGTCCAACGATTGAGGCTGCTTGCGGCTAGCTGTCATAGCGATGTGCTCCGTTGATGCCCTCTATCGACGTGGTCGAAAGCGCGTCCGAGGTGACAGTTCAAGCCGTGAAATCAACCGGTCTCTAGCAGAGCCGGAGCCAGTCGGAGTACACCTCGTCCATGACAAGATTGCGGCTAACCGTTTGCAAAACCTCGCCCATCGCCTCATCCGCCGGCGCCAGGGACGCGCGGCGATGGCGAGCCAGCCCCACCTTCCGGGTCAGCGGGGGATCCACGATGCGAACGATTCGCTCCGTAACGCCACCGGCATCGTTGATTGCGTTAGCCGCGGGCAGGATAGCAATGCCGATTCCGTTTTGGGCAAGCTCCCGAGCTAGGTGTTTGTTGCTCACCTCTACGCTACAAACGGGGCTGAAACCGACTGATTCGCAAGCCAAGACGATCGTGTCGCGAAGTTGATTACCTAACTCTGGTAAGAGCAGGTCCTCATGTCGCAACTCTCGAAGCGGGGCAGTTCTCTCGCCTGCTAGACGGTGCCCATCCGGCACAACCGCCACGAGGTCCTCCTCAAACAACGGCGTTACTTCTACTGATTCAGCTTTGTGATTTAGGCCCTGGAGCAATGCCTGCGGCAGGTCGCGCGAGGCCACCATACTGGCCAGGATCACGCTGGGTTGCTCGGTGAGCCAGATTTCGATCCCCGGCCAGGCCCGCCGGAACTGGCGCAACGCGTCTGGCATCAGCCACCCAACCAGCGAGCCTGCAACGCCCAACGAGGCGCGGCCTCCGCCCAGGCCCCGGACGGTATCGACGGCAACGCGCGCTTCCTCGAGGGCCGCCAGGGTAGCTTTGACCCGAGGCACGAAGGCCCGGCCGAATGCGGTCAGGGTTACCTCATGCGGACGCCGTTCGAACAGATCCACCCCGAGCTCGTGCTCCAACTTGCGCACCTGAGCGCTAACGTTCGATTGGACGACGAAAAGCCGTTCGGCAGCCCTCGAAAAGCTCCTCGTCTCAGCGACCGCCAATACGTAGCGCAGCTGGTGCAGTTCCATTACCCGCCTCCTCGGTTCCCGACTCGAGTTGACCGGCTTTGTGGGCGGATCAACAGTTCGTCATCGTAGCTCAGGCCATCATCGCCTCTGAAGCCCCCGGCTGCTGAGGTTCCCCGGTCCTGCGAACGATGGCCTTAAACCGGTCTGGTGGACGTAGAGGACACTGCTTGGCGAAGCGCTCCTGCCTAACGTTTCCAAGGATATCCGGCACCGAGAGACCGCCGACGTCGATCTACGTTGGTGTTGGATCCGGTCTCATCGTTGTCAGTGCTGGCGGCGAGCATCCACAAGTGTTGGACAGCGGGGACAAGTGAACCTAGGGTTGTGGATGATTCCGGAACTGTCTTTGAGGGCAACCGCGCACCTGACCCTCTTTCATTGGCAAATAGTTGGAGAAAACCCATTCAGACGAGGAAGGCAATCGGGTGAGCGGTCGATCCTTCATTCAGATTCCCGGCCCGACGAATATTCCAGACCGAGTCCTTCGCGCGATGGATCGACCGATCGTGGATCACCGCGGACCCGAGTTTGCCAACCTAACACTCGAGATTCTGCCGCCGCTCCGCGAGGTCTTCGGAACAGCCACAGGCTCGATAGTCATCTACCCAACCTCGGGAACAGGCGCTTGGGAGGCCGCCCTCGTCAATGTGCTCGCTCCGGGCGACCGGGTCTTGGCGTTCAATTACGGCCATTTCAGCAACCTATTCGCACAAGCTGCACGACGGCTTGGTTTTCGAGTCGACGAGGTTGAGCTAGGGTGGGGCCAAGCTCTATCGGCTGAAGTCGTCGAAGAGCGCTTGCGTGCCGACGACCGTACGGCTCCATATAAGGCTGTTCTGGCCCTACACAATGAGACTTCCACTGGCGTCACCTCAAGCGTTTCCTCAATCAGGAGGGCGATCGACGCGGCGGGCCACGACGCCTTACTTATCGTAGATGCGGTCAGCTCTCTCGCCAGTGTCGACTTTCAGTTCGATGCTTGGCGGGTCGATGTGGCGTTGGCCGGAAGCCAGAAGGGCCTCATGCTCCCGCCAGGGGTCGGAGTGCTCTGCGTGGGACCCCGCGCCATTGCGTCTGCGGCAGGGGGTGGATCGCCCAGGTCATTCTTCGACTGGAGACCAATTCTTGTTGACAATGCCGCTGGATTTTTTCCATATACCCCTGCGACCCTCCTTCTCTTCGGATTGAGGGAGGCCTTGAAGATGCTTGTTGTTGAGGAGGGCCTTCCTAACGTTTTTGCCCGACATCAGTACCTTGCGTCAGGGGTGCGGGCGGCGATCGAAGCTTGGGACTTGCGATTGCTCTGCGAATTCTCCGCCAACTACTCGAACACCGTAAGCGCCCTTGTAATGCCACAAGATGTCGATAGCGGTCGCGTCATCGCCTACGCTCGAGACCATTTCGGGCTTGCGCTCGGCGTGGGCCTAGGCAGGTTGAAGGGTAAAGTCTTGAGGATCGGTCATCTAGGGGCATTAAATGAACTCGAGGTGTTGGCGACCCTGGGTGGTTTGGAGTTAGCGTTGAAGGGCTGCGGGGTTCCGGTCCAGCTGGGCAGCGGTGTCGCCGCGTGTCAAGAGGTCTTCGCATTGCGCCAAGAGCAAGGAACCCGCCTAGAGCAATCGGGATCTCAAGTCACTGGTGGCCAAGAACAAAAAGGGATTCAATGAAAAATCGCCTTCGTGATTTGCTCGATGGTACGGCTCCTATCTGCGGAGCGTTTACGACTTTGGCCGACCCAGCGATCGTAGAGATCGTTGGGCATGCCGGTTATGACTTTACCCAGCTCGATCTAGAACACACGTCCTTGTCGCTCGAATGCCTCGAGAACTGCCTGAGGGCCGCGAAAGCCCACAACCTAGGGACGTGGGTTCGGGTTCCGTCGCTGGACCCGAAGTTGATTCTTAGGGTTCTCAGCATCGGTGCCGACGGGATAATGGTCCCCGACATAGCGACGGTTGAGGACGCGCGAAGGGCAGCGGCGTCGATCCGTTATCCCCCGTTGGGTGACAGAGGCTTTTTTGGAGCGTCACGCGCAACAGACTTCGGCGCGCATGGTTTTCCGTCCAACCAGGCACTTACCGATGCGGTCAATCGGTCTGTCGTGTTCGTCGTCTTAATTGAAAGTCGCGAAGGCACCGAGGCGTGCGAGGAGATCGTGTCCATCCCGGGCGTGGATGTAGTCGTCATAGGCGTTGGGGACTTATCGGTCTCCCTTGGCGTTAGTCACACCCCAAAGCATCCGGATATCACCGCCGCAATCAAGCGTATTTCCGCGGCCTGCAAGAGCGCCGGCGTCCCATTAGCCTTGCCGCTGAATCATGCCGCCTATCCGGTCGGGCCTCAGGAGGCTTTCGATCTAGGCGCAAGAGTGCTTATGAGCGGCATGGACAGAGTCCTCCTCATGCAAGGGTACAAAGCGGCCTGCGCAAGCCTGCGTCAAGTTTCATCTGAGGGCTCGGCACAATGACCTCGGTTTCCGTCAGAGTGGAACATGTTTACCCAGCTCTAGAGCCCGTAGGATGCACCACTTTGGCTGTGGTAGATTCGTAACCCGGTGTCAAAAGTACCCATCATGCCTGGACCTACCTCTGGCACCAAAAAGGGCGAGGATCACATGGCGCCGCTGAGGCTCCTCTGGCATGTTGGCCTCACCAAGGACAGCGCCGGCCGGATTAATGATGCTGTTGGATTCTGGGCGCTGCTCCGTGAATACAGTGCGTTGTGGGCCACCCATTCAACCGTCGATCTTCGCTTTCTTTCGACAACGACGAGCCACTTCATGTATCCGTATCTGGCATTCGTCAATGGCGCGCTTATTGCCGAAGATATCCGCGCATGTGAGGCTGAAGGGTATAGCGGCGCGATGCTCGCACCTGCCATCGATCCTGCCCTTGATGAATGCCGGAGCATCGTTGAGATGCCCGTCGTTGGCTCCCTCGAATCGGCGATGGCGCTAAGCCAGTTCGTCGGGCGCCGGGTGGGCATCCTCACGCTTCACCCTGCATATGTGACGGTCATCTCGAACAACCTCGCGAGGTACGGGCTCAAAGACCGCTTGGTCGGCGTCCACCCGATTCGGTTCTGGGAGATGCCCTATGAGGCGATAAACGCCCTTCTCGGTGGCAATCCGGATGCATTTGTAACTGGGTTCCGCGGGGCCGTGAGCGACTTGGTTGAAGAAGGAGCTGACGTCCTAGTGGGTGGTTGCCAGTGGTTTGGCGCCCTCTTGTGGCATGCCAAATACGACATTGAGTCAGACCTCGGTGTCCCCTTCATCGATTGTGCCGGGGCAGGCCTTGCAATGGCAGAGCAACTCGC
>Ga0307373_10007917_pt1 | contig 16373 bp, 14 predicted proteins | sample OX2MG_FD_202534 | JGI IMG/M metagenome (GOLD analysis project Ga0307373, IMG submission 202534) | Soil microbial communities from Risofladan, Vaasa, Finland - OX-2 | ecosystem: Environmental > Terrestrial > Soil > Coastal area > Acid sulfate soil | place: Finland: Risofladan, Vaasa | collected... | reverse complement strand
TCCCGACGAGAGCATCTTACCGGCTTCTACGGAAAAGCTTTTTACCTCCTCTTCGACGCTCTGGGCGCTTGGATCGAAATACGAGTTCACGACGAAGCTCGATCTCGCGCCCGGTTCGAAAATCGAGGGTCCGCGCGTCGTGGGGAATGTTTACTTGCGCCCAAGCGGCGACCCGACCCTCCGATCGACGGATCTCGATGATCTTGCCGCGCAGCTTCGTGCGAAAGGTATCACGAGCATTCAGGGTGATATTATCAGCGATCTCGATGGCGAGAACCAACTAAGCGATCAGGCAAAAGAATATATGGCGGCGCATCAATCGAGCGCGATTTCCGTGCATGATTCCATCGTTGGCGATAACGGCATGATCGCATCCGCGGACACAGCGTCCTACTCCGATTCTTCCGACGAGGATGATGAAGGCGGTGGCGAAGTGGGCGCGCTCTCGACATTTCCAAATTTTTCGCTCGATAGAAATATTGTAACCGTCACGGTGGCGGGCGGCTATTCTAAGGGATCGGCGGCCAGCGTCCGCGTTTATCCGCCGATCGCTTCCATCATTGTTTCCAATGGTGCGAAATCGAGTGCTCCAGCGACCTACCGCGTTCGAAGAGTTGGAAGAGGCCGGCACCATCGAACGATTCGAACGATGTCGCGCGGCGTAATGACACTCCGCGTAAATTCCTCCGGCGGACCAATGGATCCACGCCAAACGATTTCCATTTCCGGCCAAATTCCCGCGCGCTCGCAGCGGACATACAGCATTGCGATTCGCAATGTGCCGATGGCAATGGCGGGATTGATGAAATGGCATTTGCAGCGCGATGGAATCTCCGTAACAGGCCAGCCGCGCGTCGATCGCGCGCCTGCGAACCACGTGCTCGAAACGCTCGCGGAAAAGAAAACGAATTTAGTCGATCTGCTCGAATATATGAACAAGCGGAGCGATAATTATTTGGCGGAGAGCATGTTCCGTAAGCTTTCCACTATCGCACAGGGCGCCATCGCCGCGCCGGACGAGCGCGCCCGGACGCTGATGCGCTCGTGGCTGCAAGTCTGTAATGTCAATGGCACGGCCTGCACCTTTATCGATGGCTCCGGTCTATCGAAAGAAGACCGCGTGACCGCGAATACCGTCATCAATCTTCTCGCCGCGATCAAACAGCGCGGAATGTTTCCGCTCTTTACACACACCCTTTCCGTTGCGGGATATGACGGAACGCTCAGGCATCGCATGATCGGGACGGCTGCACAATACAACGCGCACGGAAAGACCGGCACGCTCAATTTCGTCACCGTCCTTGCGGGATATGTGGTGACGGGCGATGGTCAGCTCGCCGCTTACTTTATCACCATGCAGGATTTCCGCGGCGGCCCGTGGGCCTACCGAAAGGAGCAGGATAAAGTCGTCGAGGCGCTGGCGAATTTCAAGTATGCCGATTACCAGACGGCCGCTGCCGATGCTCGATGATAATTGCTATTCCGCGACGAATACTTTCGCAAACGAATTGCCCAACCGAATGAAATAAAATCCGGGTGTGATGCGCGAAATAATTGCTTCTGTTTCGCCTGGCGAAATGGAACAGCCTGCAATTCCTATAGAAAGCAAAGAATAAATTTCGATAAAAATCGCCAACCCATCATTTACGTACCGTATATTTATATGTGTTCAATGTTACACTATACCTTACCCCCATGCTTAACCGTCTACTTTCTCCCCGCATTTTCGTTTCCTGCATCGCGCTTCTTTGTGGCAGTTCCATTGCATCGGCACAGTGGGTCAAGCTTTCTCCCGATTTAATTGGCCGAGGCCCTTACTCGAACCAGGGCGCCATGGCGAGCACGGGCGGCATTGCCTGGGCCGGAATGTACAATCTTTACAAGTCCACCGATCTCGGCCTCACGTGGAAATCCGTACTCTCGACTGGAAGTAACGCCATTAATGACATTTCCTTTTACGACGACAGCACCGGCGTTGTCAGCACCCTTGGCGGCGGACTTTATCGGACAACCGATCAAGGCGCGACGTGGCTTCCACTGGAGATGGAATTTTTGTTTACCCGAACCCGGCGGAGAGCGAATTCTTTATTCGGAATACGAATGCGCAACCCGCACGGATTATCGTGTACGATGCGATCGGCAGAAGCGTCCGGGCGGCAAGAGTGGGCGCGGCATCGACGAGCACCATCGATATCGGATCGCTCGCTCAGGAATCGTACGTTGTCGTTTGTCAGATAGGAGACCGGGTTGTGACGAGACGAATCGTCAAAGCGCGGTAATCTCGGTTCGGAATGGTAGTTATTCCGCGACAAACACTTTCGCAAGGGAACCGCCCAGGCGAACGAAATAAAATCCCGTGCCGATGCGCGGAATAATCGCTTCCGTTTGACTTGGCGAAACAGAACAACTCGCAGTTCTTATACCAAGCGGAGAATAAATTTCGAGAAGCCTCTCTTGCGGCGAAGCACCGAATGAACAACGTAGCGAGCCATTCAATGAAGTAACAGAAAGAGCTTCCTGTTTCGCTGGAACTTCGGTGACGATAGATTGATCCGCAAAGTGTGTCGGGCGAAAGATGCCGGAGAGATTGAAGGAGTAGGCGGTGAAATTAGCCTCTGTGTGATCTTGGTTACTCCATCCAGCATTCATATCGCTTATACTTCGTGCGATCATTTGGGAATTATGACCCTGGAAAGAAGAATCAGAAGCAAAGATATCAGTATCGCTAAAAAGTAGTGACGCAATTTTAAAAGTATCGTCCTTCGAAATAAATACCGGAATAAAGCCTGAATAAAACTCCGTACCCGAATCTATCTCCGAGACGCTAAGAGATACAATAGAATCCTTACCTGGGGCAAACTCTATCGTGAGGAACTTTTGAACAAGAGATGGCTTTGCGAGGAAGAATCCCCCATTATTATATCTTGTTGGAGATTTTATGCCTGATGTGTCGAGATAATCTGACGAAAAATTAAGCACATCCGAATTCAGAGAATATTGGATCGAGTCATTTGACAAGTAAGCAGATATCGTATCGACTGTAATTTCGAGACTGTCCTGCGAAGCTGGAATTACATAGTTCGTATCATATTCCTCATAGCTCCCTGGGGTCGGCCACCTGCCCTTTGATGCAAGGGAGGTATTGCCTATGCTATGAATAATTATCGTGAACGGCATCTTCCACGGACAGCGCCCGCTATCCGCGGCAGAGGCGAAGGCATTCGCCGCGAAGCAGCAGAGAAAGACCATCAGCCATTTCTTCATGCCCGTTCAAACGGAACTTTCGAGCGTGCCGTTCGGAGGGGATTGAGAATTGACCTACCCCGAAAACCAGCAATATTTCATATCCAACTGGAACATCGCGTTCGCGGGAAAATCGCGAACATTCGGCTGTAAGAGATGATAGTCCTCATCATAATAAAGGACGATATAGGGCGCATCCTGAATGGCGATGTTCTCCGCTTCGGCGAAGAGCGTGAAGGATTTCGCGCGGTCGGTTTCGTCGATTGCGGAATCGAAGAGGCGGTCAAACGCCGGATTTTTGTAACGGGTGGAATTGATTGTGCTCGGCCCCGAGGGCGGAACGCTCTTGCCATACAGCAGATTCAAAAAGTTCTCGGGATTGGGATAGTCCGCGATCCAGCCTAAGCGGAAGAACGGAGCTTTGCCATCGTCCACGCGTGGCGTGAGTTCGGAGAATTCCAGCATTTGAAGATGAAGATTGATCCCAAGATTCTCTTTCAATTGGGATTGAATCGCTTCGGCCACGTCGGTATTTCGTCCGCCGCCGGCGTTGAAATAGAGCGTGAGATCGGGAATCGTTCCACCCAACTCCTGCTTTGCCAGCGCAAGCTCTGCGAGCGCGCTATCCGGATGGAACGAAAATCCATGTACCGTATTGATCGGATACCCCGGCATCGAAGGCGGCACGATCCCGTGGTTGCCCGGCTCCGCTGCCTGACCTTTCAGCACATAGCGAATGATTTTATTTCGGTCGATTGCAAACGCAATTGCGCGGCGAAGATGGCGATTGCTCACCACCGGACTCGTCGTATTGAATCCATAAAACTGCACGGCCAGCGCTGGTACATGGACAAGGTGATATTTTTTCCACTTCCCCTTCAATTCCTTGTTTGGCCCGACCATCTCCTGAAAAAATTCGCTCGGAATGCGATAAACATGATCGAGTTTGTTCGCCTCGAATTCCTGGAGTTCCACCTTGTTATCGGGAATGAAGGTGAATTGCACCGTGTCGATATATGGCAAGCGATTGCCGGCGGAGTCGAATTTCCAATAGCGATCGTTGCGAACGAGTGTGCAGAATTGCGCCTGTTTATATTGCACAAATCGGTACGCGCCGGTCCCGACGGGATGAAAAACGAAATCGCGGCCATAGTGCTCGACCGCCTCGTGCGGATAAATAAATCCAAATCCCACGGCTGGATAAAAGAGGAACGGCGAGAACGGTTTATCGAGCGTGATAACAATAGTCGAATCATTCGGCGCCTGAAGACCGGGTAGGCCGCCGGGAGGGAGTTTGTTGCTTGAATAATATGCTGCGCCGCCTTTGATATACTTGAAATAGGGTTCCGCGCCGGTGTTCGTTGTGCGGTCGAGCGCGCGCGTATAACAATAGATCACGTCCGCTGCGACGAATTTCCTTCCCTTGCCGCCGGGGAAGCAGGGATCGTCATTGAAATAAGCATCCGTCCGAAGATGATAGGTATAAGTACATCCATTGTTTGAAATCACGGGCAGCGCAGAAAGGCCGGGAATAAGATTAAGGTTCTCATCGAATTCAAGCAGGCGGTCGTAAACGTTCTCGCCGACCTGGACGGAGGTCTGGTCGTTCATCTGCACGGGATCGAGGGAGCGAATGTCCGCCGTCTCATTGACGTGGAACGTTCCGCCATACATCTTGCCGCCTTTGCCCGCGCGCAGTGAATGCGTGATGCCCGCTTTGCGGCCGCAGGAAGAAAAACCGAGAAGAGTAACGATGCCGAAAATGCAAAACTGCCTGGAAGTCATGGGATTCTCAAACGCGGTGTAATCAGAGAAAATTGCTTTAGCGCACGCATCGGGACAAATACCGCTTAGATACACGTGGAATCGTGCCGTGCGCTGCCGGAATCTCTGAATAAATGTGTGTTGCTGCTCAAGTCGTATTTTTGTCGTATTTTTGTTATATGACTAAGTCACTTAAAACCAAACTGGCGATTCGAACAATTTTTGGATTCATATTCCTTATTCTCCTTATTGGAATTCTGCTTATGCTCCCGGCCGGGACGCTCGATTATTGGCAGGGATGGGGTTATTTAGCGGTCTTGACAACAGTATCCGGACTTATTACCGCGTATTTATGGAGGAAGGACCCGAAACTCCTCGAACGCAGAGTGAGGGCTGGCCCGGTGGCCGAAAAGGAGAGTAGCCAAAAGCTAATTCAGGTTTTTGCATCGCTTGCTTTCCTTGGGTTGATGATTCTCCCCACGCTCGATCATCGTTTTGGCTGGTCCCGCGTTCCGTCCTTCATCGAGATTGCTGGTGACGCTTTCGTGGTGCTCTCATACTATCTCATCTGGCTCGTCTTCAAGGAAAATTCCTTTTCCGCCGCGACGATCGAAGTGGCTGCCGATCAAAGAGTGATTTCAACGGGTCCTTACGCGATTGTCCGTCACCCGATGTACGCGAGCGCTCTGATAATGATCTTCGGCACGCCGCTCGCGCTCGGCTCGTGGTGGGGACTGTTAATGTCCGTAGCAATGACGCTCGTCATCGTTTGGCGGCTGCTCGACGAGGAGGAATTTCTTGCGCGGAATCTTCCTGGCTACGAGGAATATTGCCGGAAGGTTCGGTATCATTTGGTACCGCTCATCTGGTAAGGCGCGATGTACGAGCGGGGAAGTACGATTAGGGCTTGCTTTAAGATTTTCAAGCGTCGCCCAAATTTTTTCGTATATTTGCATTGTGAAGTTTAATTAACGCATTTGGCTTTTATCACGAATCTGCAAAAATACAATGAAAAAACACGTTCTGTTTCTTACGGCTGCGGCTCTGATGGGTGCCGTGGCGCTTTTTCCGAATCGCGCGAGCGCGCAATTTGTGAATGGCTCGGACTATATCGGTCCAGAACTCGGGCTGGGTCTGGGGTATGGCGGCGGCATCCTGTTTGGCGGGATGTTCGAGGCGCCGATCACTAATCCTGGTACCGTCGGACCGGGCCGGCTCGCTATCGCCGCGCGGGTCGATTATTGGAGTTGGTCGGATTCCTATCCCGGCGCTTATTCATACACGTATTCGTACATTCCGATCGGAGTGATTTGTGATTACCACTTCGCGCTCTCGGATCCCAGGTGGGATCTTTTTGGAGGGCTAGGGCTCGGGTATGTCGTTATTAATTCGAGTTATTCGGGGCCGGCCTTTGGCAACGGGTTCAATCCTTCAGCGAGTTATGGCAGCGGCATTTTTATCACTGGCCAACTCGGCGCTCGGTATTTCTTTTCCCCGAACATGGCGATTCGCGCGGAATATGGCTTTGGCTATCTTCCGTTTGCCGTGGGGCTCGACTTCAGGCTCTGAGCATTCCGGAAATTTCGCTTCGCGGGTGATGGCCTCAGGTCATCACCTGCGTATGCAGCGCAATTTCTTCGAGGACGGAAGAAACCTGTAGGCATTCATAAATCTCGCCTTCGAAAACGAGGGCATGGCCACGCGTATGGACTTCCCACGCAACCGCGGAGGCCTTATGCCTGGCGCAGCCGATAGCTTTGCAGACTTGCCCGATCACTTCATCGAATGTATGAACCATGTCGTTGAAGAGCAGCACGCGTGTGCTCAGTTCTTCGAGTACGGCAGCGCCGCGAGTGTAGCGGATGGCCGGCGAAGGCTCCACGACGGACGGGCGATCATCGAACGAACGACCGTCGAATGAGTGATCCTTCGAGAGAATCGGCGGCCAAAGTTCGGTAGCGAGGTCAACTAACATGATTCAAAATCGTATTTTCGGCTACAAATATAACACATAAACCGATGGCAGGACTCTGAATCCGAGATTAATTCATCTTCAGATTGAAAAGCTGCTCAATTTCGGGCCTTGAAACGGCTTCGATCCGCCGCAATTCCGGCGCTTCATGGAGCACAGCGCGCTCGATTCCGGCCCGGAGTGTCATCGAGGCGAGCGAGCAATCCCGGCAGGCGCCCAGCAGGCACACTTCCGCCACGCGCGCATCCATATCAATCCGTACGAGTTCCACGCTACCGCCATCGACTTGCAAATAGGGCTTGACATGCTCCAGCGCCAACCGGACACGCCGCTCGATGTCGCTGGTGTCCCCGTTGCCATTCGCCGATAGGGTTCCGTCCGATTGCATTGCTAAATCTCGATTTGCACTGGCTGATGTTCCGGCGCGAAGGCAAGGATGGAAACCTGCCGCGCCATTTCGCACGCAATATTAGCAAACGCTTTGCTTGCGATTGAATCTGGGTCTGATGCAACAATTGGATGCCCCGAATCTCCGCCTTCGCGAACGGCCGTAATGAGCGGAAGTTCGCCAAGAAATGGCACTTCGAAATTACGTGCCGCGCGCTCGCCGCCGCCGTGCGAAAAAATTTCTTCTCGCTCGCCGCAATGGGAGCAGATGAAATAACTCATATTCTCCACGATGCCGATAACGGGCACGTGAACTTTCTCGAACATCCGAATCCCTTTGCGCGCGTCCGCGAGCGCCACGTCCTGCGGCGTAGTGACGATCACCGCGCCCGTGAGCGCGATGGACTGCACCAGAGTAAGCTGAATATCGCCCGTGCCAGGAGGAAGATCGAAAATGAGATAATCGAGGTCGCCCCAATCGACATCGGTCATAAATTGCTTGAGAGCGCCGGAAGCCATTGGCCCGCGCCACACGACCGCCTGATCGGGATCGACCAGGAATCCGATCGACATGATCTTCACGCCCTCGGCTTCGAGCGGCACCATCATGACTTTCTTATCCGAAACTTGCCGCGCCGCCGGTTTTGCGTTTTCCAAGCCAAACATAATCGGGATGCTTGGTCCATAAATATCGGCGTCGAGCAGGCCGACTTTTGCGCCATCGCGCGCAAGCTGCACCGCAAGGTTCGCGGCGACGGTTGATTTCCCGACGCCGCCTTTGCCGGAGGCAACCGCAATCGTATTCTTCACTCCGCGCAGCACTTCTCCTTGTGCTTTATGTGGCGCTTGCGCAACGTGTGATGTCATTTTCACCTGTACGTTTCCTTTGCCCGCAATCTGCTCGACCGCGGATTTCGCGGCATCCTGAAGTTCATCGCGAACGGGGCAGGAGGGGGTCGTAAGTTCAAAGGTAAAGCTGACTTTGTCGCCGGTTACCGTAACATCGCGGATCATGCCCAGGCTCACGATGTCCTTGTGAAGATCGGGGTCGTGAACGGAACAGAGAGCATCGAGAATCTCGCGCTCGGTCAGTGTGGCGGCGGATGTTTTTGAAAAAAGGCCCATTAGCAAACGTTCGTTAAGGAGGACGAGGAAAACGAGAGGCAGAGGGTATAAGTTCGATTACGGCACACGCCGGTAAATCATATAGTTCCCAATCGCGGTATCGAGACGATAACTGGTCTGGATCAGCGATTTAAGGCCGGGAAGCGTATAGAGGAGATCGAGCGTCGTCGGCTGGCTCTTCGGAACCGCTGGATTATCGACGATGTAGTATTGCGGCCTTTCGATTCGCATGGAATCGACATATTCCTTTTGCCAGACCTGCTGATACGGAGTGTACGACCCATTGGGAAGTTGTGTAATCAGTGTCAGAATCGTTGTAAACGGTGTCGCGAAGGGTCGGTCGATTCGCCACCGCGGACCGGGTGATGTAATCGAAGCAAGCTCAACTCGGTCCGAAGGCCGTGTGCAATGCTCGACATAACTGGCCACCTCTTGGCTCACGCCATTTCCAGACTCAACGCGACGTACGGCGCGGGGGATAGAGTAGCCCGCACTGGAAAGGGAGTGCAGCGCAAAGTGCCAGGGATACATTGCGGCAAGTGCTAAGGCGATCAAGGCGATACGCCACGAACGGCGCCGGACGTGGCGGTCGAATGCTTCCCAGACCACCGCCGCGAGAATCGGCATGAAGCATGCAAAGAAGGGCGCAAAATGATAACTGGCCAACCGGCGCATAATTACTACCCCTGCCAGGAGGGCCAGGATCACAGCCACCATATACCGTGTTTCTTCCGGCACCTTCGGTTTGTACCGGGACACGGTTTCCTTTCTCTTATGATTGAGAATGGAAAGTCCCCAAATTGCGATGAAGCAGACCACTACCCACACGCGTCTCGAATAGCTGCTTAAAGTGAGGGCGTGGCTGTAAACTTCGAGATTAAACCGGATCGTGACGAGGTAGAACGTCGAAAGCCCGCCGGGCGTGAGGGCGTAGGGGAGAAGTCCCAGCGCAATTACAAGTGCGAAGCCCAGCGATTCAAATGCAAGAGCGCGCCAACTGGCGGCCCTCCGGAGATCGAAAAGCGATACGAAAGGAGCTGCGAGAAGAAGCCCAAAGGTAGGACGAATCCAGGTCGCGAGGCCACCCATGATGCCGGCTCCCACAAGAAGCATTGCTCGCCGCCGGTTCGTCTCGGCACGGAAAGCGGCTACCGTCAACCAAATGCACACGAGAATCGGCAGCACGGCAAAGCAATCGCGCTGGCTGATGTACTGCCCCGGTCCGAGCACATAAAACAAGGCATACAGGGCTGAGCCAAGAAGCGCTGGAGCACGGTCCAGCCAAAAACGGCCGATTCGGTACAATACGATAATCGAGCCGATTTGGAAGATGACGTCCATCAGGCGCAGCGAAAATTCACTATTGCCGAACAGAAGGATACTAGCCGCATGAATGAAGACAGGTCCAAACGGTAGAATCGGGAAAATGCCGTCCCAGTGCCCTATGTAAGGCAGTTCGTGATACCGAGCGAATTGAAAGCCCAGGACTTGCATGATGTCGATATCCGCATGGAACGGATAAAGAAAAATTATAGGAAGAACAAAGAGTGAAATTGCGGCAAGCGAAAGGATCGTTTGCCGAGAGGAGAAATTGGACGTTGTGTTCGATTCCATCGAGAAGGAGCATCGCAACAAGCGCCTGACGATTTAAGTTATCAGAAATGGAGCAGGTATTGAAAATCACGCTGCCTGTTTTCTTCTATAAATCGCGTGTTGGTCGAAAAGCGTGTCGAGGGCGTAATTTTGTTGAATAAAATTTAGAATCTCCGGCGTCTGCACAAAAGAAGAATTGAACAAGATGCTTGCTGTCTTCCCACGTTCGCGTGCGATAATGATGAAGTGCGGAGACGTCTGTCGGAGGGATCGGAGGAACTCGGCCCTCCACTCTTGTTGGAAGTCCGTGACCTGGCCCTTTGGATTGGTAAAGAGAAACGTCCACTCGTATTGGAACCGGGTTGATTTTTGCCGCGCCGTGCGCCAAGCCACGCCGGGGTCACCGATGACTTCAATAAATTCATTGGGATTCGTATGACGGGTCAGGTAGGAAGCGATGTTCTCATTCTCTTGCGCGAGCCGAAACTGTTCCGGAAAATATCGATAAGCGGATTCGATGGAAAACGAGCCTTTGACAAAGGATCGAACAAGCCCCCACGGATAAAGGACGCAGCCAACCAGAACAAGCACCGTTGCAAGGACTGCGGGCCGCCAACGCCCAAGCCATCGTGTATTGTCCAACAACATTTTCGTCAGCACAAGAATAAAGCAGGCATAGAACGGCGCGAAATGAGAAGCAGCCAGATTCATCATTTGTGAAAACATTCCTACTAACAACGCTACGAAAAATAGCAGCAAAAATGATCGCTCACGACCGATAACAACGCTGCTATGGATTTTCCGGATTCGATGGATGCCATTGATCATCGCCCAACCAAACACGAGCACGAATATCATAATCGTGCGAAGCTCAAGAAGATTATATAGAAACTGCTGAAGTCGTGCAGGACTGGGAGGAAATTGCGAATAGATGTCCGTATTGTACCGTATGGTGCAAACGTAGGCTTGCCGAAGGCCGCCGGGCGTGATCGCAAATGGAAAGAGCATGAGCAGCACTGGGATCAGGAACCCAGCGAGCGCCAAAATCATGGCGCGAAGATTTGTTATTCCATATAGCGTCAGAATGGGAACGGCCAGGAGTAACATATAGGTCGGACGGATGCAGGTCGCGATCCCGACCATGGCCCCTCCAGCCGCGATAAGCCCATCCGTCGAGCGGGAACCGTTCCGGCCCGCGCTTGCCCGACGGCTGGCGCTGACGAAAAAGAAACATGAGAGCACAATCGGAAGGACCGCAAAATTATCTTTCATACCCATGCAGTCCATCCGGCCATAGGCATAATACAGGGAAAAAATCGTGCATCCCAGGAGGGCCTCTACTTTCGATAACCATAAGCGGCTCGTCCGATAGAGCGCTAATAGCGTGAAGAAGATTGCCACATACTCGACGAACCGGAATGCCAACATGGAATAGCCAAAGAGATAAATCGCTGTCACATGGACGAGCATAATGGCGGGAAAATCATTATCCCAGGCGGCAACATAAGGGAGCTTGCCATACCGGACGAACACGGTGCCAATCCACTGCCAGATATCGATATCCCCACTAAAGGGATAGAGCAGGATCACCGGCAAAATCAGCGTGGCGATCAGAAGGAATACGATCGCGACGCGATGCGAAACTATGGCTTTGGGAATCTTTAATGAAAGCATTGAACAGCGCTGATGTATTTAAAAAACGGACAACGGCTACGCTCCGTTCGAACACTTCCCCAATATATAGATGGAAAAATTTTTGCATACGATAGAGGGAACAGGCTTGAAATGCCGTCTTCGAGGGTGGCCGCTGCCTTTTTCACCGATTTTAAAAATAAATTTCAAAAAATCGGTGGAACCCCTTGACTTTTGCTTTTTGGGTGCTTATATTTGATCAGGTATTTAATGGGCACCATGTGTTTTATAGAATACGATTGTATTGCTCATTGAAAGTGAAAAAGGTATTTGGCGAATTTGGAGTAGAATCGCCGTTATTAATGAAGCACAAATGCGCGAGCATTTATATGCACCTATTTTCCATAGAAAGCCATATTCGGCATCATCAGAAAGCGACTAAATCGGCGCCGGTCACTCGAATTCCGAGTAGGGCATATTGGGTGTTGCTGGGGATGGGGGTCTGTCCATCGTCTTCCCAATGTTCCCAGCCGGCGTAGAACTGGATGCGCCCCTGGCGGCCATGGAATTCGTAGCCAAGTTCGGCGTGGCCGTCGAAGGTGAACTTCGATATGGATCCGAAGCGGCTGATAAATCCGCTATCGCGCCCAAAGGCGGTGAAATCGGTGTTGAGCATAAAGTAGAGTGAACTTGCCTGCCACTGAACGAGCTTTGACTGAAACGCTTCGCCGAACGACCATGCAAGGTTTTGGAAATTCGGTCCGATGCCGTTGTCGGAAGTGGGGATGCGGTAATCTTCGCGGACGAGGTAGGCATCGCCATGAAGCCAGGCGGTGGTGGGAACAGGCAGGCCGAAGAGCCGGTCGCTTTTCCAGATGGCTTTACCGGAAAGCGAGCAGTAGATAAGCGTCCGCTGCTGGTTTATATCGCTATATCCGTTGGGATCGATATTATCGAGATCGTGGCGGCAGCGGTAAATGGTTCCGATCTGCCAATCGAATTTCGAACTCTCATGGACGGCATAAACGAGGCCTTCTTCCCACATCGCTCCCCGCGGCTTGAAGTCAATGTCGTTATGAGTATTGGCGAGGAGTTCCATGCCAGTGTAGCCGAGGAGCGATTTATCGCCGCCCCATCGGGCGAATTCCCAAATGGCTCCCATGGTGACGGACCATCCCCATCGGTCGCTGTCGCTGCCGAAGCCGCGCTGGACCTGCGCCCAGTAGCCGGCGTGATCGAAGACGGAGGTGGTATCCGTTTTAGCGTACCACTTTGGGTTCAGCAGGAATCCGCGAGTGGGGAAGATAGGTCCGGCGAACGCCGTACCCGCGAGGAGAATCGCCGACGATGCGAGAACCAGACTGAGTGCGATAATAAGCTTCATGCCCCTGTAGCACCGAAGACTGCGAAATGGTTTTGGGGTGAGCTTCATCGCCGGTACCCGTATCTCGATCTGGCGGGTTGGGAACGAAGACCGGAAGATGATCCGCCGCCTGAGCGTAGAGCGAGTGCATTTCGCGGAGGGCGTCGTGTACTGCGGTTTCATAGGCGCTGTCAAAGCCGATTCCGCTCGACATCAGAGCGCGTTCTTTCGTCTCCGTGAGCAGGGAAAATTTAATATCTTCGCAGGACATCGAATTATCGAGCCAAATTTCCCGATGTGGAATAAAGCGATAGGCGAGGTCATTTCCGCTGAATCCAAAATCGGGAAAAATATCCCGGCGAACAACGTTACCGTCGACGATCCAGACTTCCGTGCTATCGGGCAGCGTTTCAAAATGCTGGAGATAGACGTGCCGTAGCCGAATGCGGTCTGGCAGGCGGGGAAGTTCCTTGGTGCTGTCACAGTCGATGGGCGGGACGTTTGGGAGCGCGGCTTCGTGCAGGGCGCATTCGAGGGAATCGGCAATGCGCATGTTGTTTTCGAGCATGAGGGCGGAATCGTGGGCGTCATCGTAGGTCCACGCAAATTTTGCCATGAGGTGGCGCTCACGAAGTTCGTGGGCCAGCGTGTAACGGTATTCCTGGCAGCTAATGTCGTTGTCGATCCAAATTTCGTTCGGCGGATTGAAGCGGTAGCGTTCGCCATTTCCGCCATAGAGCCACTCGGTATAAACGGAATCGCGGACTTTATCTCCATCGACGATCCAGACGGAGAATCGGCCGAGCTGCTCCTCTTTGAACCGATAGACGCCGAGTATGGCTGGTTTAGAATGTGCAAAAGCAATGGACGGTACGGACAGGAACACCAGGGCCGTGACGATCAGAAAATGTTTGCAATTCCGAACAAAAGGTATTCGCATTATAACGGTATTAGAAAAAATACGACTTTCGACAAAGGGGGATAACCGCGAAATGCGTGGATTTATCCACTGCCACAGTGGTATAAAAAATTCCGATCTTTAGACTTATCCCAATCCTCAAAAATTTCAATGAAAAGGGACCGGATTTGCCATTCTTATAGAAGCGCTTTTCTTAAATATCAATATTATGCCAATTAGGGACTTTTACTCTTGACTTTCACTTTTCCACGTCGTATTTTTGTAGAAAGTAATTGACGCACACCGCCCCGTGTGTAGTTTCCCGAGGATCAAGTCCGAGGGTTAGGCTTGGTTGCTTTACATTAGTTGCTTATCAGAATCTGCGGGGTAGGCACGTCAATTTTAATAGCCACGAATCGCGAGGTTTCTCACACTCGCGGCGGGCAAAATATAGCCGGGGACGACCGTCGCCCGGCTATTTTATTTAGACAAAATTGGTCACTTGCTGTGATTTCTAAGTGGTTTAAGGTGCTCATCCCTCGATTCGTTCGTATTTTTGTAGTTCTTGCATCAGTAAATTCAGGAAAAAAATTATCACATGAGTGTTTTAGTCGATAAAAAAACGCGGCTGGTCGTGCAGGGAATAACCGGCAGCGAAGGCTCTTTTCATACGCAGCAAATGCTGGAATATGGCACGAACGTCGTGGCCGGCGTCACACCCGGCAAGGGAGGGACGGTGCATGAAGGCGTGCCCGTGTTCAACACGGTGGCCGATGCCGTCCGCGAGACCGGCGCCAACGCCGCTTGCATTTTCGTTCCGCCGCCTTTCGCGGCGGACGCCATTCTTGAATCGGCGGCGAGCGAGCTACCGCTCATCGTTTGTATCACCGAAGGGATCCCGGTGCGCGATATGATTCAGGTTTATAATAATATCCGGAATTCGAAGACGCGGCTCATTGGCCCGAACTGTCCCGGCGTTATCTCGCCGGGCAAGGCGAAGATCGGCATTATGCCCGGCTTTATCCATCGGGAAGGCCGTGTGGGAATTATCTCCCGTTCCGGCACGCTGACCTACGAAGCGGTCAAGCAGCTCACCGATGCCGGCCTGGGGCAATCGACCGCGATCGGCATCGGCGGCGATCCCATCGTGGGAACCCGATTTTTGGATGCCATCAAACTATTCGCGAACGATGAGGAGACCGATGCCGTCGTGATGATCGGAGAAATCGGCGGCACGGCGGAAGAAGAAGCGGCGGCGTGGATCGGCGCGCACTTCGGCAAACCAGTCGTTGGATTTATCGCGGGACGTACGGCTCCGCCGGGACGCCGCATGGGGCATGCTGGGGCGATCATCTCCGGAGGTAAAGGAACCGCGGATGAAAAAATTAAGGCCATGCGCGAAAATGGAATTAGCGTGGTCGATAGTCCCGCCGTGATTGGCGAAACGGTGGTACGCGCGCTGGCGAAAGCCCACGAACGCAAGCATATCGTTCCAAAAGGGTTTGCTCGGCTGGCAAAGAAAGCGGTGCTGCAAATGTCCGGCCTGCCAAAAACCCGGCGCACACTGGACTGGACGCCGGAAAAAGCATCGCCAAAAACGAAATCGAAGAAAGCGCCTGATAAAAAGACCATACCTGCGAAGAAGGCAGCACCCGCAAGGAAAGCTGCGCAGAGGAGAAAACCGAAGCCGGTTGGTAAATCGAAGCCTCCGAAAAAAGCCGCGCCCGCGCGCCGGAAACCCGCGCCAAAGCCAAAGAAACGCGCCCGCCGGTAAAGTTTGGCAGAGAATTGGAAACGACAAAAGCGATGGAACATGGCGCTATACGATTTCGGGTCAAAGCGGCATTCGTCCTCTTGGTCCTATTGGCTCCATTCGGGAATTTATTTGCCCAGGATTCCGCGAACTACCTCGATAAATCGTGGCGAGATTCCGCCGCGAATTACCAGGGTCACGTGGAGGCCTATCACCAGGAACTTTTGAGCTACGATTGGGGCATGACATTCGGAATGCTGCCAGTGGCAGGGGAGGCGTATGTCGGCAAAATGGGAACCGGTATTGCATATTCTGCTGCGCGAGCAGTGGCCGTTGCGGCAGGTGTAGTGGGAGCGGTCCGCTTCATTGAAGGCAAACCGACCTTCGGTTTGAATCTCGGAATGATCGCGGTTGGTATTTTTGGATATATCGGATTGAAATTATCCGAACTTGCGGACATTCGCCATACCGTCTCGGAGCGGAATGAGAATTTTGTCGAAACATTTGGGATTGAAACGCCGGACATCGAGCCGCATTCCATCCGCTATCCGACAAAGCAATGGCCCGCTTGGGTTACAAGCTGGCCTCCGGTGCCTTCGAAAGTAAATCCCCGCGAAGCCGTAGATAAGCCGCTGCCAAACGT
>Ga0307373_10007916_pt1 | contig 16374 bp, 14 predicted proteins | sample OX2MG_FD_202534 | JGI IMG/M metagenome (GOLD analysis project Ga0307373, IMG submission 202534) | Soil microbial communities from Risofladan, Vaasa, Finland - OX-2 | ecosystem: Environmental > Terrestrial > Soil > Coastal area > Acid sulfate soil | place: Finland: Risofladan, Vaasa | collected... | reverse complement strand
TGCCCGGCCCCGGGCCCGCGCCCGCCGTCACGTCCGGGCGGCGCCGTAGCCGAGCAGTGCCGCGAGCCCGAGCGCGCTGCGCGGGGCGTAGGCGATCCGCCACAGCCCGCCGTGGGCCGCTGCGTAGGCCTCGTCCTGCCACGGATGGTCGTGGGCCGGGCCGCCGCCGGCGTACAGGTCGTGCACGAGCAGTGCCGCCATCAGCACCCGGCACGTGTCGGGCTCGAACACCTCGGCGCCGAACCGGTGCGCCCCGGCATACGCCGCCGCGAGCGCCCTGTTCTTGACCACCGACCGGGTCCTGGTCGGCGGGGCGACATTCAGCGAGACGGTTGATCCGCTGTCCCTGGCCACGCTGGCCCGCCAGCGCTGCAGCCGTTTCGCCAGCGCGTAGTTCGGCCCCTGCTGCGCGACCAGGCTGTCGTTGATGCCGGGATCGGCGTCCGGCCGGTATGCCCTGCGCAGCAGCCGGCCGCCGGACAGCGTCCGCAGCGGGCGGCCGGCCAGCTTGACGGCGAACGGCCGGCCCGCGTATGCCCGCACCGACTGAGCGACCGCGTCGGCGGGGACCGCGAAGACGTCGGTCGGCGTCGCCAGGAAGGCGAGCGCGACGTCGTCTCGGGCCGCCTGCACCCGCTGCGTGAGCGTGTCGGCGGCGGTGCAGACGCGTACGTTGGCCGCGCCGTCCGCGTACACGTAGTTTCCGAGCACGAGCGAGCCGTCGTGACCGGCCAGCCAGTCGGCAAGCTCGGGGACCTCCGCCGCCAGGTCCGACCCGGCGCGGTCCGCGATGTCGTCGTGCGGCACCGGGTCAGTGCCCGCCGTCCCGGAACTGACCGGCACGAGCAGCGTCCCCGCGCTGGCCCGGGCCGACTGCAGCACGCGCTCCCAGATCCGTGGCTGCGGAAGATCGACGCCGGCGACCGTGGCGCCCCAGCGCAGAAGCACGGGCAGCGGGCCAATCTCGGACCCCGCGCCGAGCACGGCCACGGTTCGCCCGGGCAAGCTCAGCCACTCCGGGTGCGCCGCGACGCTGCGGACGGCGTCCGCGCAGGACGGCTCGATGACGCCCGCCGCTACCCAGGCGTCGAGCCTGCGCGCCAGGTCGTCACCGCGCAGCCGTTCTCCCCGGTACGGCAGGGACAGCTCAGCTTCCGCCTGCTCGGTGCCCTGAACGGTCGCCGTTCCGAGCCGATGCCGGGCCGGCCGCGTCAGCAGGCCGTCGAGCCCGGTCTCCTCGCCGTCGGCCAGGACGGCCCGCATCCGCCCGTGTACCGAGCCGAGCCCATCGGCGGCGATCGCGAGGGCGGCGTCCCTGGAACTCAGGCCTGCCTCGATGAGCCTGCGGAAATGCGTCAGGTAGCCGGATCGCCAGTTCGTCTCCTGCTCGGCGCCGAGCGCGCCCGCCGGATCCGTCCGGCGCAGCGCATCGGAGATCACCGCCCGGCCCAGTGCCGACGTGCTGCGCCTCCCGCCGGCGGCCACCGGGAAGTCGACCCCGGCCACCGCTGCGTCGCCGGTTTCCTGATCGGTCATCGCGCCTCGCCCTGGGATCGTCCGGTGACTGCCCGCCGTCCCTAGTCAACACCCGCATGCGCGAACGCCACGGCCCCGCGGCCGGCTAGCTCGGCCTGGACATCGCCGGCGAGGAACCGTTTCGCCGCTTCCGATTGCCTGAGCGTCTCGTCCAGGTGAGCGAGTGTCAGGCCGCGCACGAAGTCGTGCGCCTCCCCGGGCGGGCACAGCTCGGAGATCGGGCGCATCGCGCCAGGAATCCAGGCGGCGTCGCCGGGCAGCGACATCGCTCGCAGCGCCTCATGCTGGCCGGCCACGTCATCAAGGAAATGCTGGTGGTCGGCACGGCGCAGGACGAACATCCGCTTGGACGCCGGTGTCCGGTCGAACAGCTCGCTGACGCCGTCCAGCGGGATCGACACGTCGTCCTCCGCGGCCAGGTACAGCGTCGGGACATCGCGGCCCCAGGCGAACGTGAGCGTCAGCGGCAGGATCCCCGGTCTGGGGTTGGAGTTGCCGCCAGGCCCGAGCGCGACGACCGCCCGGACCCGGGAATCCGCCTCGGGCACAGCCAGCACCGTCCACCCGCCGAAGCTATAGCCGACGAGCCCGACCCGCTTCGCGTCGACGTCTATGCCTCCAGGTCCGATAGCCTCGGCGGGCGAGTCCTCGTCGAGCATGCAGTCGAGCAGGAGGCGCACATCGGGTACCTGGCTGCCGATGATCGCCTCGATCCTGGCCGCGCGTTCCTCGGCTGACTCGCCAGGCGTGGCGGTCAGCTCGGCCGCGACCACCTCCGAGTGATCCATGGCCGCCGCCACGTATCCGTGGCTGGCCAGGTGCGAGCACAGGTAAGCGGCCGAGTTCCGGTTGCCGCCGCTGCCATGGGCGAAGGCGACTAGCGGATACGGCCCAGGGCGGCCAGTCGCACCGGACGGCGCGGGGTACCAGATCTCAACGGGAAACAGCCGGTCCCTGGGCGCATCTAGCACCGAAACGGTGCGCACGCCGGTTGGGAACGGCCCATCGTCGAACGGTGCGAACGAGAGCACCTCACGGAGTTCCGGCATCTGGCCACCTCTTGCGACACTCGGCAGGCATGCACGTGGCCGCACAATGCGCAGGCCGCACCTGGCCGGCGAGACGGCAGGCGGCGCTTTCGCGGAACGCTGAAATAGGGCTCAGCGACCCGAGCGAACCTTGGCCGGTCAGGGCTTCTTGGCCCGGCTCGGTGCGACCCGGGGCGGCTCGTCGGGCTGCTTCGGGTACACCGGCGGCCAGGGAGCGTCGAGCAGACCGCTGGCCCGGTCCCGCGCGTTCATCTCGAGCAGCGGCTCCAGCGACTGAGGATCGTCGTACATGGCCTGCCAGGGGTCACCGACCTTCTCGAGCCGGTCAGCCAGTGACGCGATCGTGAACTGATCCGGATGAATGTCGTCGACTTCGCCCCAGGCGATCGGGGTCGACACCTGCGCGCCGGGCCGCGCCCGGACCGACCACGCGCCGAAGACGGTCTTGTGCGGTGCGTTCTGGTTGTAGTCCACGAACACCCGCTGGCCGCGCTCCTCCTTCCACCAGGCCGCCGTGATGAGGTCGGGCCTGCGCCGCTCGAGTTCCCGCGCGACCGCGACCGCCGCCGCGCGAACCTGGTAGGAGTCCCATCGCGGCTGAAGGCGGACGTAGACGTGCAGGCCGCGGTTGCCGGTCGTCTTGGGGTACCCGGTGATGCCTGCCTCGGCGAACAGCACCTCCAGCTCGTGAGCGGCCTGGCGGATGTGGGTGAAGTCGATGCCCGGCGTCGGGTCGAGATCGATCCGCAGCTCGTCGGCGTGCTCGTCGCCCTCGGCCGCCAGGTAGGGCCAGACGTGGAAACCCAGGCAGCCCAGGTTCACCGCCCACAGGACATGGTCGAGGTCGGCGGCCACCAGCGCCTGCGAGGTCGTGCCGTTCGGCGTCGCCACGGTCGTGGTCTGCAGCCAGTCCGGCGCGTTCTTCGGTACCCGCTTCTGGAAGAACGACGGACCGCCAGCGCCCTCGGGAAACCGCTGCAGCAGTACGGGGCGTCCGCCCATCGTCCGCATCAGCGGCTCGCCGACTCGCTCGTAGTGCTCGGCAAGATCGCCCTTGGTCTCGCCTCGCTCCGCGAACAGCACCTTGTCCGCGTGGGTGATCAGGCCACTCGCCATCGCGTCTCGCCCTCCTCGTAGCTGACAGACCAAGTCTCGCTCAGGTCGCAAGGGTTCCAGATGCCCGGTCACGCTGCCTGGGCAACCGTGCTTCACTCTGCCCATGGGCGACCGCGCAGGGGTGTGGCTGGTGATCGGGATCCAGGCAGCAGGGAAGTCCACCATCGCGGACCTGCTGGCCCGCCAGTTCGATCCGGCGGTTCACATCCGTGGCGGCCAGTTCTACCGCTGGGCGACCAGCGGCTGGCTACATCCTGGCGGATCCGGGCTGGCTCCCGAGGCGAGGCGGCTGCTCGATCTGCGCTGCCGGCTCTCCGGCCCCGTGCAGGGGTCGTCGCGGCACGAGACGCGCAGCGGCAGACGCGCACCGGAAAGCTGGCTTACCGGCCTGGCGGTTACACCATCGAGGGTCTGGACGCTCGACTCGACTCGACGCCGCGGCTCGGCTTGTGGCTCGATACCTCTGCGCAGACCCGCAGGACACGGTGCGCGAGATCCTGCTGCGCGAGAACGAGGCGCTGCTCGACTAGCTGCGAGCAGGCCTGGCTGCGCGGGCCGGCCCGCTCTTTGACCTGGCACGGCGGCGTGGCGGCCTGACGCGTGCGAGGAGCTCGGCAAGGCCGTGGCTGATGCCAGCAGTCAGGTTGTCCAGGTCGGACTCGGGCACCGCACGGTAGTCGGCGGTGATCCCGAACGAGAACGTGTCCAGGTAGGAGAAGACGGCGATGCCGATCCGCACGTTGTTGCCGATCGGCACGTACGGATAGAGCTCGACCAGCTGGCGGCCGATTATGAACAGCGGGAAGCGGGGCCCCGGCACGTTGGTCGTCACGGCCTGCACGAGCGGCTGCGGCATCCTGAACGCCGCGCGGGACCCCAGCGCGAGCAGCGCGGGGGCCGCGAAGCCGAGCATCTCGGTCAGGAACTCGGCGCCGACCGCCTGCCTGCTCCGCTTGACGTCGCCCATCTGCTGGTGCAGCAGCTCAAGCCGCCGCAGCGGGTCAGGCTCGGTGACCGGGAGGTTGGCCAGGACCGCGGAGATCTGGTTGCTGACCGGCTGGTGATCGTTCTCGCCGCGCAGCGAGACCGGCACGAGCGTGCGGACCACCAGGCCTTCCTCCAGCTCGCCGCGGGCCTGGAGCAGCTCACGGAATCCGGTCGTGATGACGGCGAGCACCACGTCGTTGACGGTCACGTTCAGCGCCCGGCGGATCTTCTTCACCTGGGTCAGGCTGGCCGTGGTCCACGTCCATCGCCGGTGCGGGCTGATCGAGCCGTTCAGCGAGGAGGCCGACGGGACGGCCAGGCGGCGGGCGCTCCCGGTCAGTCCGCGGCCGAAGCGCAGCATCTCGTTCGGGCTGGGAAGCCGCCGAAGCAGGAAGCCGGGCAGGCCGGCGAATTGCTGCAGCGGCCAGGTGACCGTGTCGAGCACGCCGCTGAGGATCACCTCGGCGGCAGACGGCCCCGGCCGCGGTTCCCAGGGCGCCGGCCCGGGCCGGGCCGGCTCGGGTCCTGCCTCGAACAGCGCGGCCATCAGGTCAGCGCCGCCGATGCCATCCACCATGCAGTGGTGGACCTTGGAGATAATCGCCCAGCGGCCGCCCTTGATCCCCTCGAGGAACCACGCTTCCCACAGCGGCCTGGCCCGGTCCAGCCGCTGGGCGATTATCCGCGCCGCCATCTCCCTGAGCTGCTCAGGGCCGCCTGGCGGCGGCACCGCCGCATGCCGCAGGTGATAGCGGAGGTCGAAGTCCTGATCGTCGGACCAGTACGGCCGGAAGACCGGCACTGGCAGCGTCCGCACGACCTGCCGGTACCTGCGCACGAGCGGCAGCTTCGCCTCATAGAGCGCGAGCAGCTCCTCATACGCGGGTGCCGGGCCCTCGAAGACTGCCAGCGAGCCGATATGCATGGGTACGTTCTGGTGCTCGACGAAGTAGAAGCCAGCGTCAAGCGTGCTCATCCGCTCCACGGCAGCTCTCCCCCGTCCGGCCGCTACGAGCTTGTCCCCTCCATCATTGCCTGCTCCGCGTGTCAGGAACCGGGCGGGCTTATCGCGGTGGCCGGCAGATGCGCTCCCAGGCCGAGCAGCTCGGGGATCCGCTCCGTCGCGCGAGCCGCGTCGGGATCGAGCGAGTAGCAGGCGTAAACAGCAGTTCTATCCGGAGCGGCCATTTTGATAACCTGCCGCGGATGGCCGGATCGATCGACTGATTACCGGCCGGCAGCCGGGTCGGCCCGCAGCCGCGAGGACGGGAGTCGTGGGGAGGTTCCGGTACCAGGCGCTCAGCTCGCAGCGGGACTTAGCGGCCTCGCCGCGAGCGCGGTGCTGCTCGTCTTGGCCACTGTCCGGCTGCGCTCCCGAGAGGTCTGACCATGGAAGAGTTCCCGCCCCTGGTGGTTCAGGCGAACGCTCTCGCACGCCAGGTTGGCTTTGCCCTGACGCGGGAGGAGGCTGGTCCTGACGGCGCCAGCCCGTCGTGCTGCCTGCCCGGAGTCGGCCGCATTCTTGCCGTGCTCGCGGCCGGCTGCGACGCGGGCCGGATCGGCGAGATCGGCACCGGCGTCGGCGTCCGGAGCGCCTGGATGGCCAGTTCGATGCCGGCGGACTGCACGCTGGTCACGGTGGAGATCGACGAGGACAGGGCCGCGCACGCGAGCAGGCTCCTGGCCAGTGACGGCCGGGTCAGGGTGCTAGTCGGCGATGCCAGGGAACTGATCGCGACGTACGCCCCGTTCGACCTGCTGTTCGCCGACGGTGCCCGTCCGGACCACATGGCGTACTTCTCGCTGGTCGACCTGCTGCGGGTGGGCGGCCAGCTCGTCATGGACGACGTGACGCCGTTTGATGCCCTCCCTGCCGACTCGCCGCTGCGGAGGAGCGACGTCAAGCGGGCCTTCTTCTTCGGCGATCCGCGGCTGGTCTCGACCGAGATCGTCCTGCCCGACCTGCACAACTCGCTGCTGATCGGAACCCGCCTGTCCTTACGCCACCGCGCGACGCCGGCACGTGCCACTTCCTTTCTGGCAGTCGCGATGCCAGGATCGGCGGATGCGCGTGCTGCAGACTCCGCCGGACTCTGATCATTCCTGTACCGGACGATCATGCCGGTTCTCGCTGGCGCCGGACTGCGCGCGATCGCGCCCGACATGATCGGCTTCGGCCGGCCTGGGAACGTTGGCGGCCTGGGAGAAGCCGTTCCTGGTGGCGTTCAGTGATTCCGACCCGATCACCGGCGCGATGGTGCCGATCCTGAAGCGCCCGGTTCCCGGCGCGGCCGGGATCGAGCATCCCGTGCTGACCGGGGCCGGTCACTTCCTGCAGGATGACGCGGGCGCGCGACTGGCCGCCGAGATCGTCGCCTTCGTCGCGGCGCACCCGGCGGATCCGGCGGATCCGCACCCGCCATCCGCGGGGTAACCGCCGCGCTAATTCGGTTACCCTAGTTAATAATGTTTGAGAATGTCGTTTGAACGGCCCATTTCTTAACAAGATCTCCAGCGCCCGGCCGCCCGGTCAGCACTTATGTTGTTAGCCTTGCTCGGTGACAGATTCCGAGCTGACCAGCCACAAAGCCGCCAATAATGGCGCTCACGATAACAAAAGCGCTAGTTATTCGACCGGGCTGGAGAAAGTGACCGCGGCGGTCGTTGCCGCGGCACATGCGCGGCCCGGCGACCGGATCGTTGATCTCGGCTGCGGAGCCGGGCGGGTCAGCCTTCGGCTCGCTGAGCGCGGCGCTCGGGTGCTGGCGGTCGACGGGAACCAGGCCGCGCTCCGCAGGCTCGAGACGACCGCGCGGGAACGCTCGCTCACCGGGCTGGAGGTACTGGCCAGGCCGATCGACTGCCTGACGCTGCCGGCCAGGAGCGCGGACCTGATCGTCACGAGCTACGCCCTGCACCGGCTGCGTGACGCCGACAAGCAGCGGCTCGTCGCAGCGGCGTACCACTGGCTGCGGCCGGGCGGAACGTTCATCGTCGCGGACATGATGTTCGGCCGCGGTACTTCCAGCCAGGACCGCGCGATCATCAAGTCGAAGGTCCGCTCGCTCGCGAACAAGGGCATCGGCGGCTGGTGGCGGATCGCGAAGAACGGCTGCCGGTATCTCGTCCGGGTGAAGGACCACCCGGTGTCGATCAGCGCGTGGACGGCGATGTTCGCCAGGGCGGGGTTCACCGGCATCACCGCGTACTCGATCGTCAACGAGGCCGGCCTCGTGTACGGCAGGCGGCCCTCGGTGCCCGCGCAGGCGGCGCCCGGCGAATGAGCGCACGGTCCTGGCCACGCTGAGCATGGCATGCGGTCTCGACCCGGCATGCGGTCTCGACCCGGCATGCCGCCTCAGCCCGGTCTGCGGTCTCGACCCGGCATACGGTCTCAGCCGGGCATGCGGCCGTCGCTGCCGAGCACGGCGACGCCGGGCACGTTGCCGGCGGCCGCCATCGCCGCGGCCTGCCCCGGCCGGCCGCCGAGATACCGGTTCAGGAAATCGACGGTCACCCGGGCCACCAGCGGCTCAGGCCGGCCGTGGCCTTCGTAGGGCGCGAAGTGACCGACGTCCAGCAGGCGCAGGTAGTAGCGAACCCCGGTCGTGTCCGACTGGTACAGCTGGGTGCTGGCGACCGGCGGGTTCCAGGTGTCGTCGGTGCCCTGCACGAACAGCATCGGCGGGGTGCCGGACGGGAAGTAGCGGCCGCGCAGGGGCGGCCACTCCGCGCCAGACAAGATCATCGCAGCGGTCACCCTGCGGTCCAGGCAGCAGGTGTTCGCGGCAACGGCAGCGGCCGTGTCGCCGCCGTCGGAGTGCCCGGCCACCGCGATCCTGGCCGGGTCGATCAGCCCGGAGAGCACGCCGGCCGGCCGGGAACTGCTGGCCAGCAGCCTGGTCATCACGAAAGAGGTGTCGGCGGGCTGGTTGTACAGGTCGGCCTCGTCGGGAACCGGGATGTGGCAGTGCGTGCGGGGGAACTCGATAGCGGCGACCACGTAGCCGGCGCTCGCCCATGCGTGCAGCAGTGCCGCGTAGCTTGACCCGCACTGCAGGTAGCCGGGCGCGAAGACCACGAGCGGGAAAGGGCCGCGCGCGATCCTGTGCGCCGCGACCGCGGCGGCCGGAACGACCGGGTAGCGCACCAGGATCGGCAGCCTCCGGTTACCCAGGTCAGGACGCGACCGGTCGACGAAGACCATCGCCTGGCTGGCCACCCGGTAGGTGCCGATCGGGCCAGCCTGCGGCCGCGCCGGCCGCGGCGGTGGTGGCGGTGGTGACGGCGGTCCCGGCGAGTGCCGGGCGGTCACCCTCGCGTGCTGACCGGCCGGCGGAACCACGCCGAGCGCGACGAGCACACCCGCGCCCAGGACGACGACCGAGGCCGCCCCAGTGAGCGCGAGCAGCAGGCGACGCCGCCGGCGGCGGCCAGCGGCCGCGCCCCGGCGCGAATCAGGGAAAGTGCCCAGGTCCACCGTAAAAGGCTATCCGGCGACGCGACTCCGAGCGCGGCTGTGAAGATTATCCATATCTTAACGGGATCTGAAGTGCTGCCAGACGTCTCCTTAGTAGTCCGGTTGCTAGCGTGGCCGCGTGACCGATTCCAAGGTGAGAAACTATAAAACGTCCGGCAATAATGACGCAGACGGGAAACGAAGGAATTACCCGTCGTCCGCAGCGGAACAAATAACTGGCCTCGATTCCTCTGGCCGGCTCGGCCGCCTGGCCACCAGCAGCACGGTGCGCCGTCAGCGGCGGATCTGGTCCCGCCGGGTAAATTCCTGGGACCACCACACGCCCAGCGGGCTGGAGAAGGTCACGGCGGCCGTGCTCGCGGCCGCCAGCCCGCGGCCGGGAGATCAGGTAGTGGATCTCGGCTGCGGGACCGGCCAGCTCAGCCTGCCGCTCGCCGAGCGGGGCGCCCGTGTCCTCGCGATCGATGTCAGCGCGGCGATGATCAGGCGGCTCGAGGCGAACGCTCGCGAGCGCTCCATCCCGAACGTCGAAGGCCTGGACATCCCCATCGAGAATCTCTCGCTGCCCGCCGGGAGCGTCGATCTCGTCGTGACCAGCTACGCCCTGCACCACCTGCGCGACGCGGACAAGAGCCGGGTGGTGTCGGCCGCCTACCAGTGGCTGCGCCCGGGCGGCACGCTGCTCGTCGCCGACATGATGTTCGGCAGGGGCGGGACCAGCCAGGACCGGGCCATCATCAGGTCGAAGGTCAGCGCGCTGGCGAAGAAGGGCATCGGCGGCTGGTGGCGGATCGCCAAGAACAGCTACCGCTACCTCGTGCGCGTGCAGGAGCGCCCGGTCTCGGTCAGCGCGTGGACGAACATGTTCGCGCAGGCCGGGTTCACCTCGATCACGGCAACGTCAGTCGTGGCCGAGGCATGCCTGGTGTCAGGCCGGCGACCGGCAGAGCCCGCCGGCTGAGGCCGGGCCACTACCGTCAGAGCCGGCCCGACGAAGGCCCGGGCCACCGTCAGAGCCGGCCCGACGAAGGCCCGGGACGCTGTCAGAGCCGGCCGATTGAGGCCGGGGCGCCGAACTGCCTGAGTACCTCAGGAACGGCGACCTTGCCGCCCTCGTCCTGGAAGTTCTCCATGATCGACAGCAGCGCCCGCGCGGTCGCCCCGGTGCCGTTCAGCGTGTGCACGAACTCGAGCTTGCCTTCGCGGCGGAACTTGATGTTCAGCCGCCTGGCCTGATAGTCGGTCGTGTTCGAGCAGGACGTGATCTCCCGGTACCGCTGCTGGGTCGGGAACCACGCCTCGATGTCGTACTTCTTGGCCGCCGGCGCGCCCAGGTCGCCCACCGCGATGTTCATGACCCGGTAGGGCAGCCCGAGTTCCTGGGCGATCTCCTCCTCATGCGCGAGGAGCTCCTCGTGGATCTGCCGTGACTGCTCGGGCGCGCAGAAGACGTACATCTCGACCTTGTCGAACTGGTGCACCCGGAACATGCCCCTGGTGTCCTTGCCGGCCGCGCCGGCCTCGCGGCGGAAGTTCGTGGTGAACCCGGCGTACTTGGCCGGCAGCTCGTCCTCCTCCAGCCGCTCGTCGGTGTGGATGCCGGCCAGGGCCACCTCGGACGTCCCGGTCAGGTACAGATCGTCTCTCTCCAGCCGGTACAGGTTGGACTCTTCCGTCGGCAGGAAACCGGTCCCGTACATGGCCCGCTCACCGACCAGGATCGGCGGCAGCACGGTCAGGAACCCCTTGCCGCGCAGCTTGGCCAGGACGAACTGGTAGAGCGCCATCTCGGTGACCGCGATGTCGCCGATCCGGTACGCGAACCGCGAGCCGGACAGCCTCGCGCCCCTGGCCATGTCGATCGACCCGCGGGCCGACCCGAGCTCCAGATGGTCCTTCGGCTCGAAGCCGAACTCGGGAAGCTGGCCCCAGGTCCGCACGACCTGGGCGTCTTCCTCGTCCATGCCGTCGGCGGCCGTCGGGTCAGGCAGGTTGGGAATCCGGGCGAGTATCTCGTCCCGGTACTGCGCGGCATCGGCCTGCTGGCGCATGGCCATCTCGATCCGGGCAGAGAGCTCCTTCAGGCTGGCGAGCTCGTCGGGTCCTGGCTTTCCCCTGGAGGCCTTCTTCTGCTCGGCACGCAGCGACTCAGCGTGCTCGGTAGCCTCGCGCCAGCGGGCGTCGGCCGCCAGCAGCTCGTCGAAGTCCTTTTCCGCCTCGCGCCTGGCGAGAGCGGCCCGGAAGCCGTCCGGATCCTGTCGTGCCGCCTTGAGGTCAATCACCCTCGCGAGTCTAGCGGCGCGGCAAACAGTGCCTTTCACGATCGCGGATGAATCTCAGCGCCCGCGACTGAGAATCACCGTCAATTACTGGGATTCAGCTGCCGGCACCGGAACAGGCGCGAGATCCGCTGGCCTGGATCCGGCTGCGGCAGGTGCCTCTGGCGCCGGCCTTTCCGCCCTAGCCTCCGGCGGCTCCGCCCCATCCTCCCGCTCCTCTGCCGGACCGCGCGCGGGCCTGGTCGCCAGCAAGGAGCCGGCCAGGATCGTCACGAACGCGGCCAGCATGATCGGCGTCACATGCTCGCCGAGCACGAGCACGCCGAGCGATACGGCGATCGCCGGGTTGACGTAGGTAATCACGCTGGCCCTGGCGGGTCCCACCTCGGCGATCAGCCGGAAGAAGATCAGGAACGCGGCCGCCGTGCAGATCAGGGCCAGCCCCGCGAGCGCGAGCAGCACCCTGGCCGGGGGGACCGCCGACGGCCAGTTCAGCGCGGCGAGCGGCGCGTAGATCACCGACGCCAGGACCAGGCACGCGGCGGTCATCGCGACCGGCGGGACATTGGTCAGCTTCCGGGTCGCGATCAGCGGCCCGGTCGCGTAGCACAGCGAGACGAAGAGGACCTCGCCGACCGACCGGGAGGTGCCGCCAGTGGCGCCCGATCCGATCAGGTTCGGCCCGGCGAGCAGCGCGACTCCGCCTAGACCGATCAGCAGCCCGGTCCACCTGATCGGGCTGAGCCGGTCGCCGCCCCGCAGGAACAGGCTCAGCACGGCGACGATAATCGGCACAGATGCGACGAGCAGACCGGTCAGCGAACTGCTGATCCCGCGTTCCGCCTCGGAGAGCGCGAACCACGGCAGGATGATCTCGACCACCGCGAACATCGCCAGCCACGGCCAGACCGGCCTGATCGCGGCGAACTGCTTGCGCCGCAGCGCGATCGGCAGCAGCAGGGCGGCGCCCAGGCCGACCCGGGCGAGCACCAGGACGGGAACAGGAACGCCGCCGACCGCGACCTTGATCAGAAGGTACGGCAGGCCCCAGATCACGCTCATCGCCGCGAACATGGCCCATCCGCGTCGGCTCACCTGATCGCTCCTTCCTGTTGTCCCCCCAACTCATACTCGCCGGGCGCGTGCGTTATTCCGCGCCCGCCGACGCGGCTACGCTCGCAGCAACTGAAGATTTTCCGCAACCAACCAGCAGGAGTACCAGTTGTACGACAGCCGGGCGGATGCACGCTCGGGCAAACCAGCCGATCCGGGCCAGACGCCGCCAACGCCGCCGCGCGATCAGGCGGCCAGTCCGGCCGCGAACGGCCGGGGCGTGGAGCGCCCGCGTGACCAGGCGGCGCCCGCGACCGCGGCCGACGCTGCGATCGCCGCTGCCCGCAGTGGCTGGCCGGGCCTGGCCGGCTGGTGGTCCCTAGCCGCGGCCTTCGCGGCCGGGCTGGCCCTGGCCGGAGCGTTCCCGCCGGTCGGCTTCTGGCCGCTCGCTATCGTAGGCCCGGCGCTGCTGACGCTGGCCGTGTGGGGAAAGGGCCGCCTGGCCACCTTCGCCGCCGGGCTGACCTGTGGCGCGGTGTTCTTCCTTGCGCTGCTGTCGTGGCTGGTCAACGTCGCCTGGTATGCCTGGTTCACGCTGACCGTGGTGGAGGCAGTCATCTTCGCGGTGCTGGCTCTCGCCCTCCCGCCGCTGCTGCGGCTGCGCGCCTGGCCGCTCGCCGTGGCCGGCTGGTGGGTGGTGCAGGAGGGCGTGCACGACCGGTTCCCCTGGGGCGGGTTCCCCTGGGGGCGGCTGGCCATGACCCAGGCAGCGGCGCCCACGGCCGGCTGGACGGCGATCGGCGGGCCGCCCCTGCTGACCTTCCTGCTCGCGCTGGCGGGGGCCAGCGTCGCGTACCTCGCGATTACCGCATTGGCCGGCTTCCGCTCGCGCGCCGCCGGCACGGCCGCGATCGTCGCCGGGCTCGCCACTGCCGCGGCGCTGGCCGGCAACCTGGTCTGGGCTCCGCCGTCCGGACCAGCGCCGACGGCGATCATCGCCACCGTGCAGGGCGATGTGCCGCACGCCAGGAACCTGCCCAATCTGCTCCGCGCGACCAGGGTCACGGCGAACCACGCGCTGGCCACGATCGCGCTCGCGCGCAAGGTTGCCGCGGGTCGGCGTCCCGCGCCCGCCGTCGTGATCTGGCCGGAGAACTCCACCGATATCGACCCGAAGCTGTCAGCGGCGACGTACCAGAGCATCGCCCTCGCCGTCGACGCCATCGGCCGGCCGGTCCTGGTCGGCGCGGTGCTCGACTACCCGCTGCGTAACGCCGGCCAGCTCTGGCTGCCTCGCCGCGGGCCGGTCCAGGAGTACGTCAAGCGCCAGCTCGTGCCCTTCGGCGAGGTGATACCGCTACGCGGCCTGCTCGACCTGTTCACCTCGCTTCCCTCGCTGCAGCCAACGAATTTCACGCCAGGGCACCGGGCCGTGGTCTTCCACATCGGCCGGATCAGGCTCGGCGACGTGATCTGCTACGAGGTTGGCTTCGACAGCCTGGTCAGGTCCGAGGTGCTGGCCGGGGCCAACCTGCTGACGGTGCAGACCAACGACGCTGACTTCGAGCTCGACGGCCAGATGGGCGAGACCGGGCAGCAGCTCGAGATGGCGCGGATGGACGCGATCACGACCGGCCGCGCCGTGGCGGTCGCCTCGACCACCGGGGTCAGCGCGATCATCGGACCTAACGGCTCGATCCTCACCAGGAGCCGGACCTGGCAGCGAACCGTGCTCGAGGCGCGGGTGCCGCTCAGGTCGTCGCTGACCCCCGCCGACCGGGTCGGAAGCTGGCCCGAGCTTGCCATCATCGTGATGACCGTGCTGGCCCTGCTGTGGGCAGTCGGCCGAGCCCGGTGGCGCCGGCGTGCCAGCTGACCGGTGCAGGCAGTCCCGGCCCCGGGCCACCGCTGGCCGGGCCGCCGGGTTGCCTGCGAGCGGCCGGCGTGCCAGGTTGACGTCCATGCCTACTCGAGCCGTACACATCGTTGTCGATGCCGCCGATCCGTCGCGGCTGGCCGCCTTCTGGGCCGATGCGCTGGGCTGGGTCGTAGCCGCCGATGAGCCGGACGAGGCCGAGATCTGGCCGGCCGGGTTCGACTACCCGGGACCTGCCGCGCTGCCGCTGATCTTCGTCCCGGTCAAGGAACCGAAGACCGCCAAGAACCGCGTCCACCTGGACCTGTCGACGACATCCCTGGAGCACCAGGCGGCCGAGGTGGAGCGGCTGCTCGGCCTCGGAGCCGCCCGCCTCGACATCGGGCAGGGCCAGGTGCCGTGGGAAGTGCTCGCCGACCCGGAAGGCAACGAGTTCTGCGTGCTCGAGCCCAGGCCGGTCTACCTCGATGCCAGGCCCGTCGCCGCGATCGTGACCGACAGCGCGGACCCGGAGGCGGCGGCCAGGTTCTGGGCTGCCGCCGCCGGCTGGGTGCTGCACGAGTCGGACGCGGATTTCGCGTCCCTGCGCGCCCCCACCGGCACCGGGCCCTACCTGGAGCTGCTGCGCGTGCCGGATGCCAAGACCGTGAAGAACCGCCTCCACGTCGATGTCGCGCCGCTGCCCGGCGGCGACATGCGAGCCGAGGTGCGCCGCCTGGCCGAAGCGGGAGCGGTGCCCGTCGACATCGGCCAGGGCCAGGTGTCCTGGGAGGTGCTCGCTGACTCCGAGGGCAACGAGTTCTGCGTTCTCTCGCCGCGTTGACCATGCACTCTGAGGGCGAGCACCGCCGGTCGCCGCCACCAGCACTCCCGGAGCCGCCGGAGCCGGTGTCCACGCCCCGGCAGCCAGACGCCGGGGCAGTCAGCCCCGGCCAGACCCGCCGTCGCGGCAGGGGCGCGGCCATCGTGCGCAGTTTCACCCGGCCTGCCCGGTATGCCGCCTTGCTGGCTGGCGCCGTGCCCGTGCTGGCCTTCCCCTCGCTCAACCTGGAGTTCCTGGCCTGGTGCGGCCTGGTGCCGGGGCTGCTGCTGCTGCGGGCGGCTCCGACTGGCCGGGAGGCGGCGATCCGCGGCTGGTGGTTCGGCGCGGGATATCTGCTGATGGCCCTGTACTGGCTGACTCCCAACCTCGGGCCCGGCCTGCTGCTCGTCGTGATCGTGCTCGGCGCCCCGTGGGCCGGCGTCGGCCTGGCGGCGTGGCGCCTGCTCCGCGGAACCGACCCCGCTCCCGGCGCCCCGTCCGCTGGCTGGCGCCTGCCCGGGCCGCCAGGACCCAGCGCGCGCCAGGCACTGGCGGCCATGGTGGTGCTGCCGAGCTGCTGGGTGGTGATCGACTGGATCAGGTCCTGGCAGGGAATCGGCGGCCCGTGGGCCGTCTACGGTGCCAGCCAGTGGCAGCATCCGGTGGTGCTCGCGCTGGCGGCGGTCGGCGGCATCTGGCTGATCAGCTTCGTCCTGGTCGCCGCCAACACCGCGATCGTCATCGCGCTGACGGCCGGAAGCGGCGGCGGCCGGATCGTGGGCATCGCCGCCGCCGCGCTGGCTATCGCCGCCGGGCCGGCGGCGTTCGCGCTGACCGCGCACGAGTACTCCGTGCCGCCCACCGGGCATCTCAGGCTCGCGCTGGTTCAGCCCGGCCTGGAGAACGGCCCGCAGCGCAGGCTCGCGGAAGAGGTCAGGCTGACCACCGGCCAGTCACGCGCTACCGGCCAGCCACGCGCCGACCTGGTGGTGTGGGGCGAGAGCAGCGTGGGCTACGACCTGAACGCCGATCATGCGATCCTGCACGGGCTCCAGCGGCTCTCTGCCTCGATCCGGACTCAGCTGCTCGTCAGCCAGGACGCGGTGAGCCCGGCCGGGGAAAAGTCCAAGGTCGCTGCCCTCATCGGGCCAGGTGGCATCGAGCAGACGTACACCAAGACCCGTCTCGTCCCGTTT
>Ga0307373_10007915_pt1 | contig 16375 bp, 15 predicted proteins | sample OX2MG_FD_202534 | JGI IMG/M metagenome (GOLD analysis project Ga0307373, IMG submission 202534) | Soil microbial communities from Risofladan, Vaasa, Finland - OX-2 | ecosystem: Environmental > Terrestrial > Soil > Coastal area > Acid sulfate soil | place: Finland: Risofladan, Vaasa | collected... | reverse complement strand
CAAGAGGGCAGCGCGCCTCCGGCCCCCTCTCGCCAGCGGTGACCCGCTCCCCCAACCCCGATCTCCCTCTCCCCTCCCCCTGCGTAATGTGGCGGCCCGGTCCCGGCTGGGTCGCCCCAAGCGCGAGGTTGGGGCCGGTGGGGTGGGACGGGGAGCGGCGGGTGGTTAGGAAGTGGGATTGGACGATACTTGGCGAGATGGCCCACTTCGAGGCGGCGGCGAGAACGGACGGCTGGGCAGTGTGGAGTTTCTGTCAGGTGCGGGCGAAGCTCTGCTCTTTGGCATGAGCGCGGACTTAGGCGACTCTGTAGGCTTGGACGGCCTCGGAGGGGACGACGAGGACATTCCGATTCGTATTGCCGATCGAGTGGCGATGAACCCCACTCTCGCCCCCTCTGAAGGGGGTTCACCGTTGCTCGGAAGTCTCGATGCCAACGAATTCCCGGTCGCTCGCGCTCCGTTAGCCAAGCTCGCCACGAGTGTGGAGGCCAAGGCCCGGAACTCTTCAAGGCTGGGATCCCTGTTTGTGCCTCTAGTAGCCGACCTAATGGTCAAACCCGGAGGTCGCCAGGCCCTACCCAAAGCCGTGCTGACCGGAGCGCTATGGGATAGCACCCCCAACCTGGTAGCCCAGAACTACGATCTCGAACTGGTGATCGTGTCGTACGAGTCAGGCCATGGGACCTTCTCTGACTGCACTGACTTGTCCGGAGCCCTCCTGGTAGCTCACAAGCGCCACGCAGGCGACAGATCCAGTCGGCCGTCGACGACCGGGGTGCAGTTGAGTAGGAACCCCGGCCGCGCCCTCGATGCCTTGGCGGTAGAGAGTGCGCTGGAGACGGTCTTGGTACGCTCACAAGGTAATGAACAGACCATCGGATCAACCCTGTTTGGCGCTGTGGGTCAGGTCTTCTCGCAGCGGGCTCCTACCGATGACCGCCCCTGGATATCGGGCACCCCTATAACGAAGCTTTGCTGCGGGTGGCCACTGGCGGCGGAGCGGCGGCCTTGGGCTGGAATGCGGGGCAACTCACAGTCGCGCGGCTGGCCGACTTCGTCAGCTTGGAACTGGAGACGCCGCAACTGGCTGGCCCGACCGATCTGGACTTGGTCTCCCGACTTCTCTACGTGGCCGCCCCCAGCGATGTGTGCAATGTGGTGGTGGGCGGTCGGCGCATCGTGAGCGGCGGCCGCCAACTGCGCCTCGGCGCGGTGGGCTCGCTTCTGACTCATGCGCTCTCAGACCTGGAGGCGCCTTGAGGGCACTGCGCAACGTGGGGCGCCTGCTCAGTCCGGGCTCGCCCCCGCGCGAGAACGTGGACATCCTCCTCGAAGGAGACCTGGTGGCTGCCGTGGTCCCGGCCGGACCGGGCAGGGAGGTCGAGCAGGAGTTCGACTGCGCAGGCGGCCTGCTCACCCCCGGACTGATCGACGCACACACCCATCCCCTCTACGCCCGGCCCCGGCTGGCCGAGGTGGCCCAACGTGCAGCGGGGGTCTCATATTCGGATGTCGCCGCCGCCGGGGGCGGGATCAACGCCACCGTGCGCGATACCAGGGCGACCCCCCTCGCCGACCTCGAAGCGGACGCCAGAGCCCGCCTTCGCCGGTGGCTCGAGCAGGGGACGACCACAGTGGAGGCCAAGACCGGTTACTGGCTGACGCGGGTGGGAGAGCTGGGAGCCGTGGGCCTGCTCGCGCGCCTTGCCAAGGATCCCTCCCTGCCCCGCCTGGCAGTGACCTACCTAGCCGCTCACGAAGTGCCGCCAGAGCATCGCGAAGAACGCGCTGACTACGTCGCGGCGGTGGCTAAGTGGTGCCCGGCGGCCCGGGCTGCGGGGGCCTCGTTCTGCGATGTCTTCTGCGATGAGGGAGCATTCACGGTGGCTGAGTCGGAGCTGATTCTAAAGGCAGGGACCGCGGCCGGCATGCGCCTACGCGTGCACGCCGACGAACTGAAGCTGAGCGGAGGCGCCCTTCTGGCTGCCCGTCTGGGCGCCGTTTCCGCCGACCACCTTCTGCAGATCGGGGAAACGGAGATCCAGGCGCTGAAGGGGTCAAGCACGGTCGCCACCTTGTGCCCAGTGACCGCCCTCAATATCGGCAGGCTACCTCCCGCTCGACGACTCCTGCAGTCCGGGGTGAGCCTAGCTCTTGGCAGCGACCACAACCCTGGTACGTCGGGCACCACCAGCATGAGCCTGGTGGTGTACCTTGCGGTCACGGAGTTGGGTTTGAGTGTGGAGGAAGCGCTCACCGCCGCCACCATAGGTGGGGCGCACTCGCTGGGGGTCAGGAATCGGGGCACGGCCGAGCCTGGAAAGCTTGCCGACCTCGTCCTGTGGGACGCCGACCATGAGGGCGCGTTCGCCTGGGAGCCGGGACTGCGGGCAACAGCAGTCTGGCGCGGAGGCGCCCTTCAAACGGTGGAACCGGAGCACGCTGGCGGCGCTGGTCCCCTGCCGCTGGGGTCGCGATAGCCGCAGCCGCCCGCCGAGGCGCAGAAGAGATTGATCAAGGCTGAACGACTACCCCGACCATCAGCGGGGTCTCTCCTCCCTCGGCCAGCAGGGGCACCACCGTCGGGGGTCACCGCCGCACCTACTGCCGCAGCGTCTCCTTGGTCATCCCCAACTTGGCTGAGATCGACTCATTCGCCGCCCACTCCGAGGGGTACTCGCATCCGTGCTCCAGTACCAGCCGCACCGTCCGCTCCCGCAGCTCCTGCGGATACCTCGCCGTGCTTGTCATCTCTCCATCCTCTCAACGAATGGAGTCTCCAACTTTCCAGGGGCGGTTCAGATCTGGCCCAGCGCTATCCGCACTTCGCTCCGCGGCGACAAAACGTCCGCACCGCTCACCCACGAGTTCTCCTCCTCTCATTATGACCTTCCCTCGCAGGATACTCATAATCGGCACTCCGCGAAGTTCGGCGCCGTCCCACGCGCTCACTTTGACCTTCGAGTGTAATCGTGAATTGGCAACACGGCGGACGGCGTGCGGGTCCACCAGCGTCACGTCGGCGTCGCTCCCAGGCTGGAGACACCCTTTGCGGGGGTACAGTCCATACAGCTTGGCCGACCCCTCAGCAAGAATCCACGATAGCCGCTCCGCCGAAATGCGGCCTAGCGTCATCTCATTCAAGAGCACAGATGGCAACGTCTCGACACCAACGCCACCAGCAGGAGCTTCCGCTAAATTTGACGCCTTTTCTTCGCTCGTGTGTGGCGCGTGGTCCGAGCTCACCGAACAAATAGTCCCGCAGTTGATGCCCTGCCACAATGCCTCTTGGTCGGCCGACCTACGCACTGGGGGATACACCTTCATTGTGGTTCCCAACTTCCCATAGTCAGCATCGGTCAAGGTTAGGTAGTGAGGGCAGGTCTCAGCGGACACCGCGATTCCGTCAGCTTGCGCCCTGCTGACCAACGTCACAGTTCGCGCCGCGGATGCGTGAAGAACGTGGAAGCGTGCTCCGGTCGCCCTCGCCAATTCGACACCCATGGCCACCGCGCTCGCTTCCGCCAGCTCCGACCGCACGGCTAGTAGGTCATCGTAAGATCTGATAGGATGACCCAGCGAACGCTCCGAGACCTCGATCACTTCCCGGTTCTCGCAGTGCGCTGCCAGCACACTCCCGTAGCGCGCAACTGTCCTCATTACCTCGAGTACTTCACCCTCGCGAGGAGGCAGCAGAAGCTTGCGTGCGTCGCCCGCGTCCCAGTTGAACACCAGCCGCCCTGAGGTCGGCTCAAACGCATACCCCCAAAATAGCTTTACCCCAACGGCCCCTGCTTCGAGCATTCCCCCTAAATCGGATAGGTTAGCTGCCCCGAGAGACAGCGCCCACAGTCCAAAATCGACGTAGGCCACGGCGGAATGAGCACGCTTACGAGACTCCAGCACCACAGAGTCGGTCACGGGAGGGATTGCGTTGGGCATCTCTAAAATGGTAGTCACCCCACCAGCAGCGGCCGCACCCGTCGAGTGGACGAAGTCTTCCTTCTCGGTGAGTCCTGGATCACGTGAGTGGACGTGGGGGTCAATGAAGCCAGGGAAGACTAAGAGTCCAGTCGCGTCAATGACCTCAGTATCACTGCTCCAGCGATCACCAGCGGCTACCCACGCTACTATGACTCCATCCTCCGCCACTAAATCGGTACGCAGAAGTCCGCTCGGGCTGACAACCACCCCGCCGTGCACGACTAATCGCATATCGCTCCGATCCGGGAATCTTCTGCTGGATTGCATTGTGGATGGCAGCCGCCTAGCCGGGCGCCGAGGATGAGCCACTGAGTCACCCGCCAACCGGACGCTACCTCCAAGCCTAGGACCAACCCGCACCTTCGCTGGTATTGCCCTCCTACTGGAAGGTCAATCAGGTGCAACTGGCCACACCCTCGCATCCCGGTCTCAACCCACTCCGCGGGGAGCGCCGGGCTGGTACGTCATGGGGCAGCAACGTCGATGCAGTCCAACCCCGCATGTCCCCGCCCACCGCCAACACCTGCACACGCTCCTCCGTTTGGCAGTACATTGGATGTATGGTTCACATTGCGTAAGCGAATGCCTTCCGGGCAAATACACCTCCCTGGATCCTAGAAGTCGTCTCCGACTCCACTTGACTCTCTCTCCAGCCAACACGCCGGACTTCATCCGACCCGGTGGGTTCCGAATCCTCTTGCCGTCACGGCCTGGTTCGCATCTGGCCCCGGAGCCGCGACCACAATACCTTCACGATGAGCCCGAGTATGCCGAGCCGACTGTGTCCAGCGTGCGAGGAAGAAGGTACCGAGTCCTGCTGCGGGCCATTCCCCGCGTGAGTCGCAAGGCGGGACCCCAGACAGCGAGTGAACTGCTCCAATATTTGATCAGCTACATCATGCATCAGGGACACGCCGAACTGCGCTACCTTGCCGGTCACCGTCACATCTGAACGGATAATCGCTGAGGCTCCCATTTCGCCTTGCGGGCTCAAGTCCACAGTGATGGTCGCCGTAGCGCTTCCCGGTCCCCTCGTTTCACGTCCCTGGCAGCGCAAAGTCAGCTGCCGCAGAGCTGCGTTAGCGTCTAGAAGCTGAGCAGTGCCCCGGTAGGTGACCGTGATCGGACCAAGACTTACCGTCACGTTCCCGTTATAGGTCCTGGCATCGACCTTCCCAGTGATCACTGCACCGGGCAAACATGGCGCAATCTGCTCGAAGTCTTGCAGCACGGCGAACAGTCTGTCTGGCGGCATCTCGACGAGGAAATGGTTCTCAAATTTCATGGACAAGCCTCTCCAGCGACATGGACGGGACAAGTGAGTTAGAGTCAGCTAACTCCCGCGCTGACAACCCTCTGCCCCCAGTTGGTCTCACATCCTCAGCGCCGACAGTCTGCGTGCTGCGTCGGCGTACTAGTACGGCTACGAATGCGTTCCATACTGAAAAACTCGCCGCCCCCGTCACGCTAAACGGCTCGACGTCACATCTTTCCCCTGTTGGTCCCCGACCCCACAGCCACGCCCGACGCTGGCGCCGACCACCGGTGGGTTGCGTGTGCGGTGCTCCATATGCCTTTACGGCCATTCAACTCCGTCCCCGGCGGAGAGCTCTGCCTGGGCGGGCGCCTGTCATCTGCCCATTATCTAACACTACGACTCCATTCACAAGTACATGTTTCACGCCTTCTGCGAACCGTCGCGGATCGTAGTACGTGGCCCTGGCACCGACGTGCTCTGCGTCGAAAACCGTGATGTCTGCTATCATGTCATCTCGCAGTAGTCCTCGATGGGACAGGCCGAGTCGCTGGGCCGGGAAGGAAGTCATCCTGCGGATAGCGTCCGGAAGGCTCAAGCGACGCTCTTCCCTGACCAAGTCCGCGAGGATCCGTGCGAACGTACCGTAGGTCCGCGGGCTGGGCCGTTCACCAATGAATACAGAGTCCGAACCCACCATTCCGCGAGGGTGCGTGAAGAACTGAGGGAGCGAGGCCGGATCGGGCCCGGAGGACACTTGGTTCACACCTAAGTCTTCCGACAAAAGTAGATCACACAATACGTCGGCAGGATCCCGCTCACCCTGCATCGCGACTATTTCGGCGATCGTCTTCCCCTCAAAAGCCGCGTTTTCCGGACGAGTGAACGCTCCGAGGTGGATAGAACGCCAGACGTATGCTCCACCATAAGCCTCTGCCCGCGCCTCGATGGCTGTCCGAACTTCCGCACGGCGTGCAGGATCGGCAAGTCGTTCTTTCAGCCTGTCGGGACCACCCTCCTGGAGCCCTTGCGGGATTAGCATGAGTAGGCGCGTCGAACTCCACTCATAAGGGTAGCTGTCAAACGTAACATCCACGCCGATGTCCGCAGCCGACTCGACGAGGTCCAACAGCCGCGCGGACCCGCCGACTTGGGTCGTCCGGCGATAGAGGTGCGTCAGATGGACTGGCACTCCGCTACGCTCACCGATGGTAATGGCCTCTCTGAACGGATCCAGGAACCGATCGCCGAGCGTGTAGCGTACGTGTGTGTGATAAATGCCACCCAGTTTGGCGACTTCGCCTGTGAGATGCACCAGCTCGTCTGTGGTCGCATACGAGCCGGGCGGGTAGTCCAACCCTGTCGAGAGACCGAACGCTCCCTCCTCCATGCCCTCACGCAGCATCCCCTTCATCCTGGATAAGCTCCGACGGTTTGCCAACACGTTATCCCAGCCAAGTGCGCAGATGCGCAAGGCAGAATTCCCAATCATCAGTGCCAGGTTGACGCCGACTCGGCAGTCAAACTTCGATAAGTAGGAGGCGACCGTTCCCCAGTCATAAGCGATACTAGGTCGGCCGTCAAGCCCACTATTCAGCCGGACGAAGGCACTCAGGTCCTCCGTCTTGAGAATGGGCGCATACGAGTTTCCATCGACTCCGATAACCTCCGTTGTAACGCCCTGACGAACCTTCGGCTCGTGCGCAGGGTCTGACAAGATCATCAAGCCAGAGTGTGAGTGCATGTCAATGAAGCCTGGTGCGACAACAAGGCCGCTAGCATCGATGACGTGGCCCGCGTCTACGCCTGCTGTGTCCCCTCGAACGATGACAAGCCTGTCACCGCGTACGGCAACAGCTGCTTTGTAGCCGGGACTACCGGACCCATCCAAAAGCGTCCCACCGTGTATAAGCAGATCAGCTTGCAAACCACCAACCTCCGTCTCGCTCCACGGCGACCCGACCCTGTGCCTCTCGGATGGCGCGCCGCGCAACCGCGACCGCGGGATCGATAACGGGGATGGGATATGACTGGGTCGGGCTAAGCGCCATCGGCAGCTCTGTGCAAGCGAGGAGTACTCCTCGGGCCCCTCGAGCCGCCAATCTGCCGATAGCCGTCGCCAGCAGGTCCGTTGCCTCCTCGGTACCCGGGAGGGTCTTTACGCCGCGCGCCCCATAGATTGCCTGCATCACATCACGCTGCTCCTGTCCCTCTGGAATGAGCACCTCCATCCCAGCATCGCTACCCGCCTGTTGGTAGGCTCCGACCGCTAGCGTCCCTGTCGTGGCGAGCAGTCCGAATGGGGAACCGCAGATCATCCGGACCGCCTCCACAGCCGTCTCGATCCAAGGCACGATTGGAAGTCCGATCGCTTCCGAGAGCTCTGCCCTCCAGACGTTCGCCGTGTTGCACGGGACCACAAGGAGCTCCGCCCCCATGGCCTTAAGGGTTAGGCCCACCTCGATTAAACCGGGTCGCGGGTCCGGACCGACACCCAGGAGGAACGCCGTGCGATCCGGCACAGACGGATTGGAGTCAATAAGTACGTGCAAGTGCTCCTGGTCTCGCGCGGCGTCCGTTTCGCGTACGAGCCTCGCGTAGAAAGCTGCTGTAGCCAGCGGGCCTAGTCCGCCAATAATGCCCAGTACCTTTGTCATGCCGACCGATAGCCCGCTTGCGTGGGCGACCGGCGGCACCTCACGCTGCGACCCGTCCGTTCGATCACGTCTGGAACGATCGGTAATCGAACTGCCACCCCGTTAGAGTCTACGCTTCGCCGCCCCGACGCTACCCTCAGTGCAGAGGCACGCCCCGATCGCGCTGCTTCGCCCTCGAAGGCCACCGCACGCGATGCGACGACCAGACCACCAAGCCAAGGGAGCATTACTTCACCAAACTCGACGGAAGGACGCTCACTTCCCTTCCGAGTACGGCTGCTACACGAGCGGCTTCGCCAACTTCAACGATGAGCACTGTCCACTCCTACGCTGTTTTCCACGTGCAGCAGATCCCTTAGCTCCCTCGCATGTCGCCGCACCACCTCTGCTGCCCCCAGACTATCCCTCGCCCGCACAGTCTCAAGGATACCCCTGTGATCTGCCAGCGACAGCGCACGGTGACTCGGCAACGCCAAAAAGCCGTCCCAAGGAAACTGCGCCCAGGCCGCTTCCAATATCCCAACTAAGAAAGGAAACCGCGACCCGCGGTAGAGAGTAATGTGAAATTTGGAGTGCGCTGCACGCAGTGCCATCGCATCGCCGCGCGCACTCGCACCCTCCATGTCCGACAACGCACGTGCCAGGACCGTGATAGTCGACGGGCGCAGCTGCCGCACCGCTAATTCGGTGGCCAACCCTTCAAGTACCTCACAGAGGGACAGAAACTGCTCGATGTACTCGGCGTACTCTGCAACCCGTACGCCGCGGTGCGGCTCATAAACTACGAGACTCTTCGCCTCCAAAGCACGTAAGGCTTCCCGCACCGGAGTCTGGCTCGTCCCACACAGGACTGCGACCTCGGATTGACGAAGCCACTTTCCCGCCGGTAAAGTACCGGTGAGAATAGCGTTCGTCAGCCATGCCTCCACAACGTGCCGCTTGCCTCGGTACCGAATGCTAGGCTTTGGGCCCACCAACCAGCCTTTCACTTCCGCCTCTGACGACAACGTCACTCAGCCCAGGGGTACGGATTTCACGAACGCTTCGCGTCCCGGGTAGCGGGGCCGGTAGAGACTCCACTGGCAAGCTCACGTTGCAGCAACGTCGCGACCTCATCGTCCTTCAACCAATACGGGTACCCGGGAGCCACCCCCACGGCATCCGCAAGGAGAAGCTGCGCCCTTGACACGGTCGTGCCGTTTGCTGGGAGTCCGAGTGCTGCGAGGCGAATTGAAAGCGCCTTAGCGGTAGCAGTTCGGTGCGTCCACACGACGCGCTCCTCGCCGCCCACTACCTCAGCTGCAAATGGGAGTTGAGAGTGCGTGCGCTCGGGAGCAGGTAGCCCTGCCTCCTCAGATACGTCCGAGCCGTCAAGCATAAACGCAAACTCACCAACCACGGGTTGCTGCAGACGGACTGGAATGCCGCTTCTGGCGCGCACAACATCGACCGCCTCGGAGATACCGGCCAAGTTGACCCCGGTGCTCACCCCGTACAGATCCTCGAGTACCATCGCCACCTCCGCCAGCGAGGAGTGTCCGCAGTGATGGCCTGTTCCGTTCACGCACACGTCCACGGCACTAGCGCCGGCGGTCAACGCCGCCACCGCAGTCATCGTCGCGTGACCGTAGAAGTTAGAGAGGTGGACGTAAAGTGGCGGGTGCTCAGGGATAGCCTGACGCAGCCGCCTGATGAACACCTTCATCGCTTCAGGATGCACACTCATGCGGAAGTAGCTGTCATGGAAGCTCATACTGCGCGCGCCGACACCCGACGATGCACGGCCCAGTTCGAGCAGTCGCTCCCATGAGCATGGTTCGGCGAACGCGTGGGAGATGTCTCGGTCGGCCGAATGGACGAGCTCGGCCGTGGCTCGAATAACCTCCACGGACGGCGCTGACTCGATGCACACCTCGTCGACACCAGCCCGAATCGCAGCCTTCAGGTACTCATCAGCCCGACCGTCAGTGGCTCGGAAAGTACCCACAAGACGAGCTCTCGGACGAGCGGCGGCTAGCCTCTCGATCACCCCGAGCCCGTCCGCCCAACCCACGTTCACGATGAGCTCTCGAACTCCTAACCGATCTACGGCAAGTCCAATCGCCACCAGGTCATCGAGGAGGTGCCTGCTCCCAGACACACTGGATTGAAGGCTTCTGATGGTAGAGTCCACCAGAAATACCTCACTTGGGAAATCTAGACCAGCTAGTGTTTCAGGATCGTGGTTGAATTCAAAGCCACCACGTCCGAGTACCTTACTCACCCAGCCGCCCCGCAGAGGTAGCGTCCAACTTGCCCTCCCGTCCAAGGTGCATATCCGCCCACATCCTATCGTAGTCCACCGGACGTGCGCTGCGATCTGTTCTGTCTCCGTACCCGTCCACACACTTATACCCAGGGAGTGCATGCCGCGCACCGCGCCCTCCGCGGAACTGCGCACGATCGACCGCTGCATGCGTCGTAGCACGCTGTCGGATCCGTTCTATATCGGCTTCCCGGTCGGCTTCACCGTTAGCGGCCCAGTTCTGGTGCGTGTTCCTCGGCGCGGCATCCCTCTCTGCGTGTATGCAGTATGTCACCTCCATCGCCGCCAGTCCCTGGCTTGTCCTAGCCGATGCTGGCGCCACCCTTTGCGGCAACCGCTTGGTCAGTCGTCGCCGCTTACCAAGCATCAATTTGGCTTCGACCGTTCAATCCGCTCAGCGCCGAGTTGTCGTCGCCCATCAACGGAACCACCTCACCCCGACACTCTCAGCCGCTCGGTGCAGGCGTGGGATCGTATTGCACCGAGTATGCCTGACCAGCCGGCCACTCCGCCCATCTACCCACGAGGTCTCGCGCAAGTGCCTTCGCTCTGGCTGCAATCTCTCCTTGATCCGCGTTCATCAGGTGGCCGTCGCGCGCAACAACGTACCCATTGACGATCGTGGCCTTCGCGTATCCTGCCATGCCACAAAGCATGGACACCGGGTCCGCGGCACCCGCCATTTCGATCCCGGACATGTCGAAGATCGCTAGATCGGCACCCTTACCGGGTTCGATCACACCCAGGTCATCTCTGCCAAGCGCCAGACACCCACCACGTGTCGCCATCCACAGAACATCGCGCGACGTGAGCCACTTTGAGGGATCGTCAAACCGAAGGCGATCAGCGAGCCAGCAGACACGCATGTCGTCAAGCAACAAAGTCCCCTCGCTCATCGCCTGATTCGAGGTCCCGAGGCATACCCGGCCACTGGCGTCAAGTAGTTCCCGCAAAGGAGGAAGAGTTCCACGCGGGCCCGCAAAGCTCATCCGCATGTCCATAGCGGGACACACCGAGACCCAGCTGCCGTGTGCTGCCACACGCGCAATATCGCGCTGGTCCCGCGTTGTAAAGTGATATAAGACAACGCCGCCGCCAGACCACCCAAGGTCTTCCAGGTATTCAAGTGGGGGGCCACATAGTTCCTCTATCGTCTTCGCTCGCGGCTCGTAGCCGGGGTACACATGAGTGTGCAACTCAACTCCCGGGTGTGTCTTCGCGAGTTCCGCCATTCCTCGAAAGATCGTCCGGGTATCACAGTCAAGGCCCATCGGACCCAGGAAAATGCGCGTCATTGAGTATGGTTCTGGATCGTGATACCGTTGGATTAACTCATCGGCGTGCTCCAGCACCGCGCCCTCCGCCTCGATCAAACCATCCGGAGCATGGCCCGTCCGAGTGAGGCACCCGCGGCTTGCATGTAGCCTGATGCCAAGTAGGCGCGCCGCCTCGACCTCACGGTCCACGTAGTCTCTCGGCCCGCCTCGCGGATAGAACCAGTGGTGGTCAGCTATCGTTGTACAGCCCGTGAGCAGCGATCTGGCGAAGTGCGCGAGGGAACCCCAAAACATTGCTTCTGACGTGAAAGGGCGGTCGACCGCCACCTTGTACAACTCCTCCACCCACACTCGCGGCAGAACGCGGTGCAAGTGGGGGAGTCCCCTGAACAACGAACCAAAGACATGGTTGTGCGAGTTTACAAGTCCAGGTATCACGAGACATCCGCTTGCGTCCAAGGTCTCCGATCCCTCGGGCGCGGCAAGGTTCTCGCCCACGGCCACGATCACTCCGTCGCGAACTAGAACGTCGCAATCACGCAACTCCCGGCGCCCCGCATCCATGGTGATCAGGAGTTCCGCTTTACTCACCAACAAGGCGTTAGAGGCGGTCACGTAGTCCACCGACTGCCACGGGCAGGCACGCTGTCTTCAGCAGTCACGGCCTGACGCCCTACCACCATACCTTCTTCCCCTTCAGAGGCGCGCTCACAGCCCCTCAACCTTCGACGACCGAGCCAACGATGCCGAGCTGCGCTGCGCCATAGTACACCGCCGCCGCGAACAGGAATCCCACGATCCACGATATGTCACCACCGCCCAGGAGCGTCGCAACAGGCCCGGTAAAGTATGTGGTATTAACGAACGGCACCTCAACCGCAATCGTCGCTACATAGATACCGATCGCAGGCCAATTGACTTGCCCATACGCCCCCGCACCCTTGAATAGCTCACCGATTGCATACTTCCCCCGTCGGACCAAGTAGTAGTCAGTGAGATTGATCGCCGTCCAGGGAACTATGAAGTACAAAGTCAGCAACAGGAAGTTCTCCACCACAGTCAATATGTGAGAGCTAGCCAGGATAGCGACCACCGTGCCGATGATCGCAAGTATCGAAGTAAGGACGATGCGTGAGATCCAACCTGGGACAGCCTTTCCAGTAGGCGAGATGCACGTCAGAATGGTAAGGAAGCCGCCGTACAGATTTATGAAGTTGCCAGAGAACGCGCCTAAGATGAACACGACCAAGAAGAGCCACGCTACCGCCGGGAAGAAGTGGCTAAAGTAGGCCGGAACGTTTGAGAAAATGGCTGCTCCGAAGAGCACTGCGGCAACACCGCCGATACACTCCATCCAAGACCCCCCCACCGCGGAACCGATGTACGTGTACCAGAACACCGCCTTTGAGGAAGTGCCCTCGGGCAAGTAGCGAGAGTAGTCCGAGACATAGGGAGCCCACGTAATTTGGCCGGTCGCGGCCACCGCAACTACTAGGAGAATGTCGGCAGGGTTCACTCCCGTAGCATGAACGTGTACCCCGCCACTCAGCGCTATGATCTTGACCGTAACGATGGCGAATATGACTAACGAGAGAACCGCTACTACCCGATCGTACGAATGGAACAGTTTGTACCCAACCCACGCTATGATCAGGCAAAGCGCGTTGGCGATTACGATTCCGATCGGTATTGACACATGCAGAAGCGAAGACAGGGCTTCCCCACCAAGAATCCCACCCGTCATAAAGTAGCCCAGGTAGAGGAACACCACAATGACCAGCGGCAAAAGCGCCCCCCACATGCCGAATTGGGCGCGGCTCTGAATCATTTGCGGCACGCCCATCCGTGGTCCCTGGACTGAGTGATAGGCCATGAACAGGGCACCGACGAGGTTTCCGATTACAATCGCTATGATCGCCCATTCGACGTTCAGGCCGACGGCCGCGGCGACGGCACCAATTGGTAGCAAACTCAACTGCATGTTGCTCGCGAACCAGAACGTTAAGAGTGAGTTCGCCCGACCGTGGCGCTGCGCGGGCGGCACAAAGTCTATGGCCTTCGCTTCTACGCCGACACCTAGTACGCGTGTGTCCTCTGCATCAGTCATCGCATCCTCCCCTAACTCCCGTTGATCTTCACCAGACGAACAGAGGCGTTCCGCTGGACGCCACATGGTCCTTCGACTCCAGAGTCGCTTGAGGTAGCTACCATTTGTCCCCGCGAATACCACGGCAGCACGGAGCCGGTTCGATCCCGAGCCACTGTGCGGCCGGAGCGCGAGGCTCTGGCAAGACTTCGACGCCACCTGTGGTCCAGTGACCCCTCGTGCAGCCGGGCGGGTTGAACAAAGAGCTGATTCGGCGATGGATCTCCCCCAGCGCCGAGGCCCAGCTGCGCCCACTGTCGACCGGGGAGGCCCCGCGGACGACTCGCTGCGAACCAACGTTGGACGCACAGCGAAGGGCGACGGCCCAGTTGGAGTAGATGCGATGGCGCACGAGGGCTGTCCACGGCACCCGCCCCTACCCTCGCCACCTGGCCGTCTCCCCTGGACCGTGGCAGTAAGAGAGGCATCCGAGTCCGGATGGACATCTGGTCCCCAAACCAACACCGGCTAGCAGCCTCAAGTTCACCACATCCTGCCGGAGCGTGCCGTGACGTCACCGGAAGGCCAACACACAGCACTCTGCGACCATCCCAGTGCTACCCGCGTGCCTGACTCAGAAGTTCAATGACATCCTCTGCTAGGATCGGTAGCCTTGTGGGACGCACGCCGATAGCGTTGTGAATCGCGCTTGCAATCGCGGCTGCACACGGCCCAATTGGTGGCTCGCCAATACCCTTCGCCCCAAACGGCCCTAAGCCCTCGCCGGACTCCAATATCGAGCACTTGATATCAGGTAGATCTTGCGCCGAAGGAATGGCGTATTGGAAAAACCCTGTGGTGAAATTGTACCCGTCCCGCAGGATAACGCGCTCGTAAAGGGCGAACCCGATCCCCTGTGCCACACCTCCTATGATCTGGCCCGCTACGCTCTGCGGGTTAATCGCCCGTCCGACATCATGGGAAGCGGCGTAGCCGATGACACGTACAGCGCCGGTGTCGAGGTCCACCTCGACGTCGGCGACGTGAGCTCCGAACGTGGCGTCTGGGTAAATCCGGTCGGCCTTGAGTTGCTCCCCCGACTCTTGGCCCCTCGGTGAGTTAAATGAGCTTAGGGCCGCGATGGGAATGCCAACTTGGGCACACATAACGAGTGCGTCAACAATCGGTATTACTTTGTTCGGACCAACCACCCCACGGCTCTCCATGCGGAGCAAACTCCTGTCCAAACCCGACATCTCTGCGACTCCGTCGAGCACATGGTCTCGGACCAAGGTCGCGGCACTCAGTGTCGCGTTACCTGACATGTACAGTTGCCGAGTAGCCGTCGTGGTTCCAGCCAGTGGGGTAAGGGCGGAGTCCCCGAAGTGAACCGTCACCTCCTCGTACTCGACACCCAAAACCTCGGCTGCGATCTGGGCCAGCGAGGATGCCTGTCCTCCACCCACATCAGGAACACCACAGCGGACTATTACCGTGCCGTCGTGCTCGAACCCCACCCAAGAGGACGATGTATCGTTCAGCCACACTAGCCTACCGTAAGGTTGTATGTTGCACGCAAGCCCGCGCCCAACCGCGTGGCGTTCATCCTGAGGCAGCGGTTCCTTCCCAATGGCAGCTTGGGCGGCATCAATGCACTGTGGTAGCCAGACGTCCGTAGCTACTGGCTGCCCAAACGGCATCCTGTCGCCCTTTCGCAGTGCGTTTCGCTTCCGGAGCTCCCCCGAGTCCACTCCAATCGCCTCCGCTAACTTGTCCATTTGAGACTCGTACCCAAGCACTACCTGCATACAACCGAAGCCTCGGAACGCGGACGAAGGTATATTATTCGTGTAGACGGCTCGGGCCCGAACGCGGACGCTCTCAGACCGATATGGTCCGCTCGCGGTGATCGTAGAGTACAGCAAGACAAACGCACTCAGCGCGGGATAGGCGCCTGCATCCGCCAATACTTCAACGTCCTGTCCGGTAATGGTACCGTCGAACTTCGCCGCCGTGCGGTACCGCACTCGCACGGGGTGGCGCTTCGCCCGTGCCAACAGGGATTCTTGACGTGTCCACACCATCTTCACTGGCTGGCCCGTGCGGTACGTCGCTAGCCCCAAGTAGGGCTCCACAGTCATGTCTTCCTTGCCGCCAAATCCGCCACCTACATATGGAGCGATGACCCGAACCCGCGACTCAGGCACGCCCAGTACTCTGGCTACGTCGCGGTAATGCTCGAGTACCTGGGTGGAAACGCGTATGTTCAGCACCCCGTCATCACCGAGCCAGGCCACGCCCGCCTCCGGCTCAAGGTACGCCGGGTCAGCAACTTGAGTCTGGTACTCCCCATCTACCACTATGTCCGCATCGCGCAGCGCGGCGTCAATATCTCCGTCGTCTACTGACCAACTACCTAGCAAGTTGCCCGTCTCATGCAAGAGAGGTGCGTCCTTGTCCAACGCGGACTCAGCATCGAACACACCAGGCAATTCCTCTAGTTCGATGTCCATTAGCGCTTCGGCTTCAGTGAGGACATCCTCGGTGCTAGCGATTACCAGCGCGATGGGCTCTCCGTGGTAGCGAATGCGCTCAGTCGCGAGGACGCATCCGCTCGCCTTCAACGCCTTTATTTCGAACTGCTGGCCCGGAACATCGAAGGTCACCTCGTTGTTGGGAACGTCCTCTCCGAAAAGCACGGCCACCACCCCGGGCAGTTGACGCGCGCGTGTGGCGTCTCGCCGCACGATTCGTGCGGACGGCATCCATGAGCGGACAAGGTGAGCATACAACATGCCTGGTAACTGATAG
>Ga0307373_10007913_pt1 | contig 16378 bp, 13 predicted proteins | sample OX2MG_FD_202534 | JGI IMG/M metagenome (GOLD analysis project Ga0307373, IMG submission 202534) | Soil microbial communities from Risofladan, Vaasa, Finland - OX-2 | ecosystem: Environmental > Terrestrial > Soil > Coastal area > Acid sulfate soil | place: Finland: Risofladan, Vaasa | collected... | reverse complement strand
GGACACACGCAGTTGCAGCGGATTCCGTCGCGGATGAAATCGACCGCGATCGAGCGCGTCATCGTCAGCACCGCGCCCTTGCTCATCGAGTAGGCGAAGCGATCGGGCACGCCGACGAGCGAGGCGATCGATGCGAGGTTCAGGATAACTCCGGCGCGCGCCTTGCTCATCCGCGCGACCGCGGCCTGCGCGCAAAGATAAACTCCCTTCACATTGACCGCATAGACGCGATCGAGATCGGCCTCGGCAGTCGTCGCCAGGTTGCCCACGTGGGCGACACCGGCGTTGTTGACCAGGATGTCCAGGCGCGCTGCGGCGCGATCGACGTTCGCGAACGCGGCGGCAACCGAGGCTGCGCTGGAAACGTCGCATTCGAGCGGCACGGCGGCGCCGCCCGCCGCGGCAATTTCAGCGGCGACGTCCGCAGCCGCGCCGCGGTCGCGTTCAAGAATGAACACCCGCGCGCCCTGCGCGGCAAAAGTCTTTGCGATCGCGCGTCCGATTCCCGAGCCCGCGCCGGTTACGATTGCCGATTTTCCGTCGAGGCGAAACACGCGCCAACACTAAGCCACTGCGATGCGCGCTGACAACCGCCGCCCACGGCGCAAGCGAAAACTCGCGGCTTACGCCGATTTCGCGGATCGAGCGGTCAGTCGCACGCCGAATCTTCGCGGCGCAGCACGCGATTAACCCGCGCCATCATTTCGCCCGAGATGAAGGGCTTGGTGATGTAATCGTCGGCGCCCAGGGAAAATCCCTTGACGATGTCGCCTTCATTGTTGCGCCCAGTCACCACGATCACTGGCAGCTTGCTCGTCGCCGGATCGTTGCGCAGCGCGCTCAGCACGGCGAACCCATCCATCTGCGGCAGTCCCACGTCGAGCAGCAGCAGGTCGGGCAGCGTTTCGCGTGCGAGCTTCAAGGCGCTTTTTCCGTCGCGCGCGAACTCGCAGCTAAAGCCCGCGTGGCGCAGCACGGTTGAAATCAGAATCGCCGCCGCCTGATCGTCATCGGCGACTAAGACCCGCCGCGCAGCCGCGCGCGGCGAGGGTCGCACCAGGTCGCTTTCAGTGCCGGCGTTGCGGATAATCCGAAACGCGCGCACCATCAACTCCGCGGTCTCGTATGGGCGGACCAGGAAGTCGTGGCGCATGTCGGCGACCGCCAGTGCGTGCTTCATCATTTGGTCGGCGCTTCCGACCAGAAGCGTGGGTTTGCGGATCCGTGCGATTGCCTCTTCGGGGGCGGTCGCGTCGTTCGCACCGCGGCCGGCGTCGATAATGCAGCCATCAAAAGGAGCGAAAGGATTGAGCCCCGGAATTGTCGCGCTGCCCGTTACCGTCTGCCCGAACGCGCGCATCGCAGTCAACGCTGAAATGATCGTACTAGCCTCGGCACCGTCGAAGCCGATCAGCGCGAATCGCCTCCCGCTGAGCACGCCGCCGAGATTATCGTTCATCTGCGCCTCACTTTGCGCGCGATCGAATTGCGAAGTCCGCACTGCCAATTCCGAACGCAACACCCGTGCCGCACGGGCGATGGTATTTGTAGAAAGCGAGGAGTCGCGGACGCGTCGTAAAGACGACGAATGCATTTCATCCCGCACTCGCGCAGCCCGTCAGAATGTTGCCGTTGTGCGTCGCTGGCACGATGCGCGTTTGGGACGGCTTGCAATCGTACCGCGGATGTCCCAATGCGGGACACGTCTGTCGTAGAATTCAGTATTGATTCGGGCACGGAACGTGCTGCGCATTGCGATGTTATGCAGAGAAACGATGACGGTCTCGATCATGATGTAATCGCCGACCTTAAGGATATTTCTCGCGACTCCGGCGAGGATCTCATCGCGGTATTGCTGGCGATGTTTTTCGAGGAGCTGCCGGCCCGGCTTTCGGCGATATGTGAGTTGGCGCGCGCAGCGGATTTCCCGGAACTCGAGCGCGCGGCACATCGGATGAAGGGAAGCGCGGCCGCGCTTGGCGCACAGCGTCTTGCCGGAATTTGCGCCGCGCTCGAGTCGTTGGGCGCGCGGCCGGACGCGCCGGACGCGCTGGAGGAACTGCTTGCGGCGCTCGAGACCGAGGCCAATCGCGTACGCGAGATTTTGCCGCTGGCGCTCGGCGGCGCCGCACAGCGCTGATTGGCGCGCGAGAATCAGATCCGCGTGGAACCCGCGGCCGCCGCGTTTCTGAGTCTGGCGAGATCGTAATCGAGCAGCTCGCCGATTCGCGCGATCGTGATATCGGGTGCGGGATATTTTGCGACATCCGGCGCGTCGGCCGCATAATGGCCCTGCCGCGGAAATACGGTCGTGACGCGCGCGCCCCACGCCTTCTTGAGCGCGGCCAGGATGCGCACTTTGTCGTCGACCATCACGTAATGCGCGGCCGGGAAACGCGTTGCGATATCCTCGAGTTCCAGCTCTTTGTGAATGTAGATCAGCACGTCGCCATCGACCGCGTCGTAAAGACCCGATCGCTGGATCTTGTGCGGCTGAAACACGACATCGCCGTCGGACAGGATTACCGAGTGGCCGAATTTCCCGAGATGCTCGATCACATCGAGTGAGTTCGGAAACAATCGGTTGGCGAACGGGTAATCGAGCAGGTAAAGCGACGCCGAGAAGATCCGGAAATCGCGCGGATAGTTGATCCGGTAGCGCTGCAGCGCGCCCAGGTAGTCCGCGTAACCAAGTTCCGTGCGTAGCTCCTCGAAGTACGACCAGTAGCGCTTCTGCTGCTCGGGGCCGACATCGGTTTCGAGATGGCGCATCAGGTCCGCGACCACGCGATCGTTATCGAGCAGGGTATTGTCCACGTCGAGCAGAAACACGATCTGATCTGAAGCCACGTTCGGATTCTCCCTTGAATCGGTTCGCGAGCGCAGCGCGCCGCCGCGCTTCGAGATTAGCCGAGTGCGCGCGATGAACGAAAACCCGCGCCGCCATGATTGGCGGGCGCCGGCGCGACTGCTAGAAGAGGCCGGTGAGAATCCGCGCCGACGAAGCCGCAGCCGCGCTCGAGGCGGCGGCGCTAGCGAAAGTCCGGCGCCGCCTGCTGCCGTTTCTGTTCCTGCTCTACATCGTCGCCTATCTAGATCGAATCAACGTCGGTTTCGCCGCGCTGCGGATGAACCGCGCGCTTGGACTCAGCGACGCCGTGTTCGGGTTTGGCGCGGGATTGTTCTTCGCCGGATATTTTATCTTTGAAATTCCGAGCAACCTGATCCTCGCGCGGGTCGGCGCGCGGCGATGGATCGCGCGGATTATGCTCTCCTGGGGCGCGGCGGCAATCGCGATGGTTGCGGTGCGCGGTCCGGCGAGCTTCTGCGCATTGCGTTTCCTGCTCGGCGCCGCCGAGGCGGGATTCTTTCCCGGCGTGATCCTTTACCTTACGCGATGGTTTCCTGCGGGCCAGCGTGCACGCGCAGTGGCGCTATTCATGACCGCGGCCGCGGTCGCCGGAATCGTGGCCGGACCAGTCTCCGGAGCGCTGCTCATGATGGGGCAAACGCTGGGCATGGCCGGATGGCAATGGCTGTTTCTGCTCGAAGGTGTACCCGCGATTGCGCTGGGAATCGTCGTCGCAATCGTGCTGCCCGACGGACCCGAGGACGCGCGCTGGCTCTCGCCGGGCGAGCGCGACGCGCTGCTTGCGATGCGCGAGCGCGAGCAGCGGGCGGCGCGGGCGCAAGTGCAGCGGCTCCGCGACGGACTCACGGATCCGCGCGTGTGGCTGCTGGCGCTGATTTATTTTGGACTCGTGTTCGGGCTGTACGGCGTGAGTTTCTGGCTGCCGCAAATCGTCCAGGGTTTTCGCGGCAGCAGCGATTTCGTGGTCGGACTAATCACCGCGATTCCGTTTATCGTTGCGGCAGTCGCGATGGTTCGGGTCGGCGCGATCTCCGACGCGATAGCGGAACGCGGCGGCGATCGGCGCCGCGCGCTGGCGCTGTGCGCGTATGCGGGCGCGTGCGGATTTGTTCTCGCGGCGCTTGCGCGGTCGCCGATTCTTGAACTCCTGGCAATTGCGATTGGCGCCGGCGGAATCTTCAGCGCGTTCGGCCCGTTCTGGGCGATGCCGCCGGAGTTCCTGGGCGGCAGCGCGGCGGCCGGCGCAATCGCGCTCGTCAACTCGCTCGGCAATCTGGGCGGCTTCTTCGGGCCTTACGCGGTCGGCGTGATGAAAGAATCGACGCACAGTTTCAAGAGCGGGCTCGCGGCTTTGGCAATTGCGCTGGTGGTTTCGGGCACGCTCGCGTTAACGCTGCCCGATCGTGCGGACGCCTGAAAAGCAGGCGGGCGCCGCGATTCGCTGCCCCGCGTGCGCGCATCTGCCGCGCGAATGTTCATCGCGAGCGTTAGCGGGGCGTGGTTCGAGTCGCGGCAGTGCGGTTACCAGTGATACCGGAACGGAAAACACGCGGCGCTGGCGCGGCATCACATTTGCTCGGATCACTTACGTCAAACCAGGCGCACGAACCGATATGTTTTCGCCTTGATAAGCGCGCTTGATGTTCCGGAGCAACAATTATGAAACCGCATACCGACCGGGAATCCGTGCCGGTGCTTGTGACCGAAATAGAATCGATACCGCCCGGAGAAGGGCGATGCTTCACCGTCGCGAAAAACCGGGTAGCGATCTTTCGGCTGCGCAACGGCCAGATATTCGCTTTGGACAACACCTGTCCGCATCGCGGCGGCGCGCTCGGCGCGGGACGCGTGGGGACTGATATGCGGTCGCGGCTCGAGACCGTGATGTGCCCGCTGCATGCGTTTAAGTTTGCGCTTCGCGATGGCGCGGGAATCGACAACGGGCTCAGTGTGCGGCGCTACCAAGTAGAGCTGCGCGGCACCCGGATCTATGTGGCCGCGCCGCGGGTATCGGCGCAATCGCCGACGCCCGATCGCTGCGGCGTTTAGCGCCAGAGCGGTGTCGGCGATGCGGCGCGCGAGCAAACCTTCCGCGGCACTTTGAGCGGAGCCGCCGCGCGCGGTAATGTCTGTGCCATATGGCGGTGAACCATGCGGCATAGCGAGCACGTAGATGCGCGGCTGAATTATCTCGAAGACCGCGGGCAGAAACCGGTTACTTATACCTATTCGCCGCCGCCCGGAATTCCCGCGCGAACCGGGAAGTACGCCAAGTTTCCAGTCGCAATCCACGACGCGCGTCCGATCGCGCGCGAGCTGTCGCTGGATCGGCAAGGCTTTGCGCTGATTCATCAGGACTCAGGGGTGCGTGATTTCTACTCGGACCGCGAAGTGCGCGAGATTTATTTTCCCGAGGTCGAGCGGATGGTCCGGGAATCGACCGGCGCGGCGCGCGTGCTGGTGTTCGATTACAACCTGCGCTGCCGCCCGCGGGCCAAGCAGGGCGAGAAGGGAATCCAGGAGCCGGTAAAAGTCGCGCACAACGACTACACGATCAAGTCAGGACCGCAACGGGTGCGCGATCTGCTGCCGGCCGAGGCGGACGCGCTGCTGAAAAACCGCTTCGCGGTAATCAACGTATGGCGTCCGATTCGCGGACCGGTCCAGGAGACGCCGCTCGCGGTATGTGACGCGCAAACCATCGCGGCGGCCGACTTGGTGATTCACGACCTGATTTACCGCGATCGTAAAGGCGAGGTTTACTCCGTCGCCTACAATCCAGCGCATCGATGGTACTACTTTCCGAAGATGAAGCGCGACGAGGTGATGCTGCTGAAGTGCTACGATTCGAGGACCGACGTGGCCCGCTTCACCGCGCATTCGGCATTTGACGATCCCACCAGTCCTGCGGACGCCGCCCCGCGCGAGAGTATCGAGGTGCGGACGATCGCCTTTTTCAGTTCGCCCGCCTGATCGTTCGTCGGTTCTTTACGGGACCATTAGCATCGCCCCGCGCGATCGAGGCCGCGCCAAATTACCAGGCATTCAGGCCTGCGCGAGAGCGCATCGGTCCGAAATTCAAAGCGAAGACTGTGTAGAAATTTCTCGACCCGGGCCGCGTATTTGCCGCGATTTCCAACGAATTTACGCTGGTATCAACCTTGCCTTGTATCTCGAACCTTACTTCACCAATTTCGGGGTACAAGAGCATGAAGGCAGCACTCAATCTGACAGACGACTCGCCAAGCGTTTTCTCCGGAGCTTCGATTTTGCCCGAGCAGTTCCGCAGCCCGCGCCGCGACCATCGGTTCGAAGGCGAGCGCAACCTTCTGTTCGCAATCCTGGAGGACGCGATCAGGTGTTACCTGGAAAACTGCAATAACCGTACGGCGCTGAAGCGAATCCAATACGTCGAGGCTCACGACTGGATTTTTTCGGTGAAGGATCGCGGGCCTTTCAGCTTTGTGAGCGTCTGCGAAAACCTGGACATCGAGCCTGATTCACTACGCGTCGGCCTCAGACGCAAGCATGCGCGGATCCGGTCAGTTACGCTGGTCAGCAAGGCCGCGCAGCCGCAAACCACGCGCGTTCTGCACGGTGACATGGCGGCGCGAGCATGAGGCGGAGCGGTTGGAGCGCGCCGCGGCGTTTCGACCCGTCACGCGATGTAACCACGGCTGGCGACACCCGTGGCGTGCGATACAAACTCTTCAGCCGTATTTCCGGGGCGGCCACCATGGAAAATACGACGGCATGTCTTTTGAGATCTTCTCTGGAAATTTTGCCGGACGCTTCTCAAGGAATGACAGCACGCCTTCCCTGACATCGGCGGACGAGCCCCGCACGAAAATTCCCTTGCTATCGACCTTGTGCGCTTCCATCGGATGATCCGCGCCGAGCATCTTCCACATCATCTGCCGAATCAGTGCGACCGACACCTGCGAAGTATTGTCAGCGATATCGCGGGCGAGAGCGCGCGCGGCCGGAATCAATTCCGCGGCCGGGTAAACTTTTCTGACCAGGCGCCCCTCGAGCGCTTCCTGCGCGGAAAATACCCTGCCGGAAAAAGTCCACTCGAGGGCCTGCGAGATTCCGACGATGCGCGGCAGGAACCAGCTCGAGCAGGCCTCGGGCACGATTCCGCGGCGCGAGAACACGAACCCGAAGCGGGCGGTTTCGGAGGCCAGGCGCACGTCCATCGCGAGTTGCATCGTGACGCCGACTCCCACCGCCGGACCGTTGACGGCCGCGATGACGGGCTTAAGGCACTCGAAGATTCGCAGCGTCAGTCGTCCACCGCCGTCACGGGTTACCTCGTTGCTCCAATCGATCGAGCCGTCGGCGCGGATCGCGCTTTTTCGGTCGGGACGATCGGCGCGCGCGGGCGCAAAGGTCTCGGCCCCCGACGACAGGTCGGCGCCGGCGCAGAACGCGCGGCCGGCGCCGGTTACGATAATCGCGCGAATCTGGTCGTCCTTGTCGGCGCGATCGAACGCGTCGATCATTTCGGTCATCATGATGCCGGTGAAGGCGTTGAGCTTCTCGGGCCGGTTAAGCGTGATCGTCAGGATGTTGTCCTTGACGTCATAGAGAATCTGTTCGTAAGCCACTTCCATCTCTCCGTGCTGATTATCGCGCGCCGGGAATCACGACTGGGCGCGAACCTCGTGTTCGATCCGGTCGGCGTATTTTTTGAGCGCGGCTTCGCGCAGCTTGGGAATGTGCTGGCTCGGAAACAGCCCGGTGGTCGCTTTGTACTCGCGCAGCACCTGGCGCGCGACGGTAACCTTGTGGACCTCGGTCGGTCCGTCGGCGAGTCCCATGTGAAAGCTCTGGATAACCTGCTCGACGAACGGCATCTCTCCGGTCGCGCCGAGCGAGCCGTGCAGATGAAGCGCGCGGGCGGCGACGTCGTGAAATACCTTGGGCATGAGCGCTTTGACGGCCGCGATATCCTTGCGCACCTTCAGGTAGTCTTTGTAGCGATCGATCTTCCACGCGGTGCGCAGCACCAGCAGGCGGAACTGCTCGATCTCCATCCACGAGTCCGCGATCTTCTCCTGCACCATCTGCTTGTCCGCCAGGCGCGAGCCCTGCGTGGTGCGCGAGAGCACCCGCTCGCACATCATGTCGAACGCCTTGCGTACCTGCCCGATCGTCCGCATCGCGTGATGAATCCTGCCTCCGCCCAGACGCGTCTGCGCGACCACGAAGGCGCCGCCGCGGGGTCCGAGCATGTGATCTTTTGGGACGGTCACGTCTTCGTAACGGATATACGCGTGGCTGCCTTCAGCCTCGTGCATGCCGACACCCATGTTGCGCACGATGTTCACGCCGGGCGTCTCTTTGGGCACGATGAACATCGACATCCGGTTGTATTCCTTGGCCTCCGGGTCGGTCACCGCCATAACGATCAGAAACGATGCGAGATGCGCGTTGGACGAAAACCACTTCTCGCCGTTGATTATCCAGTTGTCGCCGCGCAGTTCGGCCTTGGTGGTGAAGACTTTAGGGTCGGCGCCGCCCTGCGGCTCGGTCATCGAGAATGCGGAGACGATTTCGTTGTCGAGCAGCGGCTGCAGGAAGCGCTTTTTCTGCTCAGGGGTGCCGTAATGCGCCAGAATTTCAGCGTTGCCAGAGTCGGGCGCCTGGCATCCGAATACGATCGGAGCAAAGCGCGAACGGCCGAGAATCTCGTTCATCAGCGCGAGCTTGATCTGGCCGTAACCTGGTCCGCCGAGGTCGGGTCCGAGATGGCAGGCCCAGAGCTTGCGCTTGCGGACTTCAGCCTGGAGCGGGCGCACCAGCGCATTGCGCTTGGGATCGCGCACGTCATAGGGATGGCCGAGCACGTAGTCGAGCGGTTCGACTTCTTCGCGCACGAATTGGTCAATCCAGTCGAGTTCCTTCTGGAACTCCGGTTCAGTTTCAAAATCCCAACTCACAAAAGTTCCTCCTGTAGAATCTGTTGTTCAGCGCCTAAATTGCTCAGGCTGCCGACCCGGGCGTTTAACTTTTCAGATAGAGCGATTCGGGCGAGCTGGTTACGTTGGTGCCGAAGCCCGGCATCTACCGCATCAGCGGGCTCGTCCGTTCGAGTATCTCGGGCTTTACCGTCGAATACCACTTCCACCGCGGACGGCGGGCGCCGCCGACGCCTTCCATGACGCACCGGCCGTCGCGCTCGAGCAGCTTCGTGGCTTCGTTCACGTCATGCGTGCGAGAAATATCGGCCATCGCTCGTCACTCCGGCGAATTCCCGCGGCTCATTTTCCGTTGGCTTTGCCCGGTAACGGAGAAATCGCCGACAGAACCGAAGGTGATTCCGAATGAGCGTCCGAATGCTTGGCCATTCCCATCGCTTCGAGAATCTCGGGCCGGATATTCTCCGCGCCCTTTTCCGAGATGTGCTGTGCGATACGCGAGCCTACCGCGGCCATCGCGGCGCCGATGAAGCTCTCGCGATTGCTTCGCGCCCAATCAAGCGAAGCGTCGCGATTGAGGTTCAAGTCCTGGAACTTGGGCATCACGTAGCGCGCAATCAATTCGTACGAATGTTTGGTGGCCTCCCAGTTCGCCCAGTTATGCGCGAGCTGGAGAAAGCAGCCGAAGCCACCGGACTGTTTCTGCAGCCGTTCGATTTGCGCGATGCAATCGTCGGGTGTGCCGACAACGGCCAAGCCTGAAGCGATCAGCGCATCGACCGGGTCCGAGCCGTCGTCGGGGGCGACCGGAAGGGCGGCAACCTCGCGGAAATAGAACAGCCACTTTTCGAGGCCGAAGCGCACGTTGGCGCGCGCCTGTTCCCGCGTCTCGGCGACGTGCACGGGTCCCACCAGGCGCCATCGGTTGCGATCCATGACGGTTCCGCTATCGCGCGCCATATCTTCGGCAATCGCCCAGTTGGATGACAGCGCGTTGAAACCTCCCGCTGTCGTCGCGCCGAGTGAGAGGAGTCCGACGCCATGCTTGCCCGCGGCACGCGACCCGGTCGGCGAGACTTGGCTTGCGACGGCAACTTCGACCGAGGGTCGCGAGTACGGCGTTATTTGGAGGCGTGCACTTTCCAGCGTGAACCAGTCGGTTTTCTTTGTGACTGTCTCGCCGCGCAGCAGCGGCACCAGCGCGTCGAGCGCCTGGTCCATCATGTCGCGCTGCCTTCCGACCTCGATTCCCATCATCGCCGCATCCGAAGGCAGAGCGCCCGGGCCGACTCCGAACATCACGCGTCCGCGGGTAATGTGATCGAGCTGATTGATACGGTCCGCGAGCATCAGCGGATGATGATACGGCAGCGACGACACGCCGGTGCCGAGGCGGATGTGGCGCGTGCGCTCGGCGGCGGTCGCGATGAAGATCTCGGGGCTTGCGATAATCTCGTAGCCGGCCGAGTGATGCTCGCCGATCCATGCTTCGTCGTAAGAGAGTTTGTCCATCCACTGCACGAGCTCAAGGTCGCGCTCGATCGCGAGAGTGGGGTTTTCGTTGATGGGATGAAAAGGCGCGATAAACGCGCCGAAGCGAAGCTTGGATGCAGCCATGCGTCGTCCTCGACCTGTCTCCGGATGGATTTTTCTTGCGGCTACGAGACTGTCAACCCGATTAAACGATCGTTTAACGCCAGACGCAATCCCGCGCGGCGCCGGCGACTTAGAGCCTTTCCTTCACTTCTTTTGCGGCGCGGATTCCCGCGCGCACCGCGCCATCCATGCCGCCGTACGAGGTCGGTGAGCTTTCAGCGCCGCCCCAGACAATCCTGCCAATCGGGGGCCACATCGCGGCGCCATAGCGGGTCAAGAAGCCGGGGGGCAAAGGAGTCACGCATCCGGCGCTCCAGCGCTGGGCGGCCCAATCAACGGTTTCGTAACCGATTGGCTTGAGCGCTTGCGGTCCGAAGACCTTCGCGAGCGCGCTGGCCACCGCCATTCGCTGCACCGCCGACTCGCGCGGCGGCCAGGGCCCTTGCGTGAAGCCGACAATCACACCCGGCTTGCCGGAGGGCGGAGAGTTGTCGAGCGTCGTGATCAGGGTTGGCGTGTCGCTCATCGATTGACCGTTGAGTCCCATCTCGCGCCAGAACGGACGGTCATAAACGATGTTGAACTTGGTTCCGACTCCGGCAACGAAGTTGCGGATAAGTCCCGCGCGCATCGGCGGGAGTGCGGGCGCGAATGCGATGCGCCGGTTGTCGGCGGGCATCATCGCGACCACGACTTGCCTGGCCTCGAGCCTGCGGCCGGCCGCCTCGATTGCGACCGGTCCGCGATCCCATTTCGAGATGGATTTGACCGGCGCATTGAGTATCACGCGATCGCCGAGCTGCTGCGCCATCTTCAGACTCACGAGCTGCGAGCCTCCGACGAACCGCGATTGTTCGTCGCCGCCCTTTACCGCGATCATCGGTGCGACGCCGCCGACCGATTTTGCCTGGAACAGCGTGAAGAGCAGCGACATGGTTGCCGGATTTCCAAATACCGCGGTGCTGATGACATTCCCCAGCAGGAACGCCGCGGTCGGGTTTTTCACGTTTGCGGCGATCCATCCGCCAAGGCTTTGTTTGTCGAGCGCGGCGGCGTTGGGAGTCGTCCAGGGCGCATCGAGCACGACGGTCTGCGCAAGAGCTTCGAGCTTGCCGGCGGCTTCGATTACGGCCTGCGCGCCCGAAGCCCCCGACGCGTCCAGGCTGTCGCCGAGAACGCGCTGGCCACCCAGATAGAAAACAATCTTGCCGGTGTCGTAGGTATCAAAGGTGGCGATTCCGAGCTCTTTGGCGAGCGCGTGAATCTCAGTCTGGTGCGGGCCGATCCATTCGCCGCCGGCCTCGACGATATTGCCGCCTGCGATGGGGCGATTGAGCGTGCGGCCGCCGACGCGGTCACGCGCTTCGAGCACGAGCACGGATTTGACGCCGTCCTTGAGGAGTTCGCGCGCGGTGACCAGGCCGGAGATGCCAGCGCCGATGATCGCGACGTCCACGGATTGCGAACGCGCCGCGCCTTCAGCCGCGGCGCCGACCAACCGCGAGCCCGCGAGCATCGTGGCGGCGGTCGCGGCGGCCGAGGTGGCGATAAAATACCTGCGTGATATTTTCCGCAGCATAGATGAAGTCCCTTCAACCAGGTCGATACAAGACCACTGTACCTAGCCCTTAAGTGCCTAAACGCGCAACCGAGGGTTCATGCCGGCTGACGTATCGCGGCTTCGACGCGGGCTCACTGGAAGGACGATTCACATTCCTACGAACGCCAACGCCGCTCTCTTTCGCGCCCAGCGCGGCGGTGGCGAAACGTGAGTGAGATGGCGAATCGGTTGAAAGACAGGGTCGCGATTGTCACCGGCGCAGGAACCGCGGGCGAGGGTAATGCTCACGGCGGAGGTTTCGGCATCGGGAATACCGGTCGGTGCTCTCGCTGTAATCTCGAAACTCCGCGCTAAGCGATCCGGAGGCGTTTGAATAGCGAGAGCTTTAGCGTGTCAACCACGAATCCGTACAAAACCGCGGCGGCGAGCACGCCGCTCACGATGTAGGGCGGCAGCGGCGTCATCGCGATTCCGCCGATTGCCAGCGTTGCGATAATCACCAGATCGCCGACCGAGGACAGCACCAGCCACCCGCTCGGCTTTGACCACAGATGGTGGCGATTGCGAATCGCATACAGCGTCGCCTCGCTGGCGAACACCAGCGCGACGAAGGACAGGGTCTGCAGGGCCGGAGTGCTCATATCCATCCGGAATTTGCCGATCGCGAGAACCGCGACGCAAAAGACGAGTTCGCTGACTCCCAAAGCGGCGCCGGCAATAGTCAGTCGGCCGATTCGCCAGACATTAGGCATCGGCGACGGCGCGACATTATCGGTGGTTAGCGACATCGTGAGGAAATCTCCAGTGATCATTACGATGACCATCAGCATCGGAGTGAGTACCGCATGCCCGGTCATCAGCAAGCCCGCCGCCAGAAAAAGCACCTGTACAATTTTCTTGATTACCGAATTCAGCGTGTATGTTAGAATTCGCTGGAAGGTTTTTCGGCCTTCCTTTACTGCCGCAACTATTCCCCCGAGTCCCGGTTCGGTGAGCACGATTCCGGCGGCCGACTTGGCGACGTCGGTTGCGGTGGATACCGCTATTCCCATATGCGCCTGGCGCAGCGCCGGAGCGTCGTTGGCCCCATCTCCGCACATCCCCACGGTATGGCCGGCGGTCTGGAAGGCTTTTACCAGCGCGTACTTGTCCTCGGGCAGGACGCCCGCGAAAACCGCGAATGCGTCGGGCCGGGTTGTAGTGCGGATCGCTCCTGGCGGGCAGACCGGTCCGTCAAGCCCGACGGCGCTCGCGACGATCGCGGCGGTGACCGGCGCGTCACCGGTGACCATCACGGTGCGCACGCCCGCAGCGCGCAATTCGGAGATGAGCGGCGCTGAGTCGGCGCGCGGCGGATCGCTGAGCGCGATCACACCTGCAATCCGCAGCGGTGCGGCTGGCGCACCCACGGCGACTGCCAGCACCCGAAACCCTGCGGCCTCGAGTTCTTGCGCGGCGGCGGCAGCGGCCGGCGACGGTTCTGCCAGTCCGATAACCGCCGCAAAAGCTCCCTTGACCGTGAGTATCGTGCCGCCTTTCGGATCCAGCGTAGTAGCCTCGGAGCGCTTGGTCGCAGGATCGAAGGGCACAAACTTTACTGCTTTCGGCACGGCCGACGCGGGGCTTCGTGAGGCCGCGGCGCGGATTGCCGCATCGACGGGATCCTGACCGCCGTCGGCGCTTGCCAGCGCGGCCATCGCCAGCACTTGCGATTCAGCGAAGCCCGCCATCGGCCGGATTGCCGTCACGGCGAGTTCGTTGCGGGTCAGCGTGCCGGTCTTGTCGGAACAGAGGACATCCATCGTCGCAGCTTCGTCCACGGCGGAAAGGCGCGTCGGCAATACGCCGAGATGAGCCAGAGCGCGCGCGCCGAGCGCCTCGGCGAGGGTGAAGGTGGCAGGGAGTGCGACCGGAATAGTAGCCAGAACCGCGGTCAGGACCAGCGGAATAATTTCGTTCAGCGGCATTGCGAGCGTGTAAGCGTATGCGACCAGCAACACTATTATGACACTGTTGAAAAACGCGAGATTGCTCACCACCCGCATCACGGCTTTCTGCTGCGAACTGACTACGTGCGCGACGCGAACCAGCTCGGCAGTGCGTCCGAATTTTGTCCGTGTTCCAGTGGCCGTGACTTCCGCGACGGCTTCGCCGCGGCGCACCAGCGCTCCCGCCCAGGTTTGCGCTCCTGCTCCAGCTTCGACCGGAATCGACTCGCCGCTGAGCATCGACTGATCGAGCAGGACCGAACCGTCGAGCAGGCGCACGTCCGCGGCCACGACGGCGCCGAGCGAGAGCTTCACTATGTCGCCCGGAACCAACTGAGCGGCGGGAATGATCAACCATGCTCCGCCGCGCCGCACCGACGCATTGAGCGCGAGCCGCGACTTCAGCGCTTCGAGCGTGGCCTGCGCGCGCGACTCCTGAAAAAACCCCAGAGCGGCATTGAAGGCCAGAAGAAACCCTATAATCGATGCTTCGACGAACTTGCCGAGACAGAGTTCGAGCACGATTGCCGCCTCGAGCATCCACGGCACCGGCGCCCAGAACTTTCCGAGCGCCGACCGCAAGGGATGTATCGCGGTGTCCGGGACCGAGTTGGGGCCGAACTGTACGAGCCGCTCGGCCGCCTCTTCGGTACTAAGTCCTGACTGTGGGACGTTCGGGCCATTACGCATCATGACATCTCGGGAAATCGCGGGGGACTGAAATGGCGCTGAGCGTCCGCTCGCGAATCATCTGAATAGTTAGTGTTGAGATCCTCGACCTCTGAGATAACGATCTTTTCCGGCTGGGGATCCTACAATCCGCTGCTCGTCGTCTGCTGGAATAGCGCGGCGACAAGTGCCTGCGATTCTTCCTGAATTCGTTTCAGATGTTCGGCGCCGAGAAAGCTTTCAGAATAGATCTTATAGATCTCTTCGGTGCCGGAGGGGCGCGCGGCAAACCATCCGTGCTCGGTCGCGACCTTGAGCCCGCCGATGGCAGCGCCGTTTCCAGGAGCGTTCGTCAGCATCGCGGTAATCTTTTCGCCAGCGAGCTCGCTTGCGCGAATCTGCCCGGGCGTCAGCTTCTTCAGAATGTTCTTTTGCCCGGCGGTGGCCGGCGCGTCGATTCGCTCATAGACCGGCGCGCCAAATTCTCGCGTCAGCGACTCATAATGTTTTCCCGGATCGCACCCGGTCCGCGCGGTTATTTCCGCCGCGAGCAGTCCCATGATGATGCCGTCCTTGTCGGTGGTCCAGACGCTCCCGTCGATCCGCAGCATCGAGGCGCCCGCGCTCTCTTCGCCGCCGAAGCCGAGCGAGCCGTCGAGCAGGCCGGGCACAAACCATTTGAAACCCACCGGCACTTCGAACAGGCGCCGGCCGAGTCCAGCGGCCACGCGATCGATAAGCGAGCTGCTGACGACCGTCTTGCCAACCGCGGCGCTCTTCGGCCACGCATCGCGATGCTTGAATAGATACGATATCGCGACGGCCAGATAGTGATTTGGATTCATGAGTCCGGCGGAGGGAGTGACTATTCCGTGACGATCGTTATCAGTGTCGTTGGCGAAGGCCACGTCGAATCGATCGCGCATCGCGACAACCGGCGCCATCGCATACGGTGACGAACAGTCCATCCGGATCTTGCCGTCCCAATCCACAGTCATGAAGCGGAAAGTCGGATCGATCGCTTTGTTGACGACGGTCGCGGCGATACCGTAGCGATCGATGATCGGGCCCCAATAGTCCACTCCGGCGCCTCCCAGCGGATCGACGCCGATCCTGACGCCGGCGGAGCGGATTGCTTTCATATCCACCACGGCCGCGAGATCGCTTACGTAGGCGTTGATGTAGTCATGGCGATGGGTGGTGGAAGCGTGCAGCGCGCGCTCCATCGGGATGCGCTCGACTGCGCGCAGGCCGTCGGCCAGAATCGAGTTGGCGGTCTGCTCGATCCAGGCGGTGACGTCGGTATCGGCCGGGCCGCCATTTGGCGGATTGTATTTGAACCCGCCGTCGGCGGGTGGATTGTGTGAAGGGGTAATCACAATTCCGTCGGCCACGCCGCCCGTGCGGCCGCGGTTGTATGTCAGAATTGCGTGCGAGATGACGGGCGTGGGCGTGTAGCCGCGCCGGCTGTCGATCATCACCTCGATCTGGTTGGCGGCGAGAACTTCGAGTGCGCTCGCGAACGCCGGCTCTGAGAGCGCGTGAGTATCCATTCCGAGAAAGAGCGGGCCGTCGATCCTTTGCCGCTTGCGATAGAGGCAAATCGCCTGGGTAGTCGCGAGGATGTGCGCCTCGTTGAAACTGCGCTCGAAGGACGATCCCCGATGTCCCGAGGTTCCGAACGCCACGCGCTCAGCGACGCGCGCCGGGTCGGGACGCTCGGCATAATATGCCGTCACCAGACGGGGAACGTTGACCAGCATCGAGG
>Ga0307373_10007912_pt1 | contig 16381 bp, 14 predicted proteins | sample OX2MG_FD_202534 | JGI IMG/M metagenome (GOLD analysis project Ga0307373, IMG submission 202534) | Soil microbial communities from Risofladan, Vaasa, Finland - OX-2 | ecosystem: Environmental > Terrestrial > Soil > Coastal area > Acid sulfate soil | place: Finland: Risofladan, Vaasa | collected... | reverse complement strand
ACGCCCCTCGTGAGGGTCGCCATCGCGATCTGCTCGAAGGAGGCTCGCTCCTCGGTGTCGCTGTGCCCCTTGGAGGCGGCGGAATCGGGGAACACGCGATAGGCGAGGTGCAGCAGCTGATCGACCGCCCGCGGCGCGAGCGTGTAGGCGACCTCCCCGAACGTCCCCAGGCGGGTGCCCATGTGCTTCGGCCGCGTGCGCAGCGCTTCGCAGATCATGTCGCCCGCCTCCTCCGGGGTGATCGCGGGGAAGGCGTCATACATCTTCGTCGGGGTGATCATCGGCGTGCGCACGAGCGGCATGTGGATCGTCGTGAACGTCACCCCGTCGCCGATCACCTCGCTGGAGACCACTCTGGTGAACGCGTCGAGCGCTGCCTTCGAGGCCACATACGCGGAAAAACGCGGCGGGTTGGTCTGCACGCCGATCGAGGAGATGTTCACGATGTGTCCCGATCCTCGCTCGCGCATGTGTCCCATCAGCCCGATGATCAGCTTGACCGCGCCGAAGTAGTTCAGCTGCATCGTTCGTTCGAAGTCGTGAAAGCGGTCGTAGCTCAGCGCGATCGAGCGGCGGATCGAACGCCCCGCGTTGTTCACGAGCATGTCCACGTTGCGGTGATCGGCCAGGACCCGCTCGAGGAGGCGGTCGACTGACTCCATGTCCGACAGGTCCGCCGCGTACACATATGCGGTGCCTCCGGCGGCGACAATCTCCGCGCGCAGCTCCTCCAGCTTCTCCACGTTGCGGGCGACCAGCAGCGGCACCCCGCCCGCGGCCGCTACTTTCAGCGCCGCCGCCCAGCCGATCCCCGACGACGCCCCCGTGATCAGCACGTGCTTGCCGGTTAGCGCCTCTTGCAACGAGCGTGCATTCAGACCGCTGTCCATCTCCCGCTCCCAGTAGTCCCACAGCCGCGGCGCGTAGTCGTGCAGCGCAGGCGGGCTCTCCAGCGCCGAGCCTTTCAGTGCCCGGGCGGCTTCGCGCGTATCGAACTGCGGCTTCAGCTCCATGTGCTCGATCACCTCATTTGGGATTCCCAGCTCGCGCAGGGTGATGCTACGGGCCTGGCGCAGCGGCGGCAGCGCCAGTGCCAGCTTCAGCGGCCAGGCCGGCACCACATTCCTCAGTCGTTTGTCGATGCTCATCGCCACCTTCGGCGCGTGCGCGGCGGCCGCGAACTCGTTGTACAGCTCGTCCACTTTCTGCCCCTTCGGGTCCGTCAGGTGGAAGGCCCTGCCGTCGAGGTCTGGCTCGTGCGCGATGTGGTCGAGTGCCCCCGCGACCCAGTCGACCGGCACGACGTTTGTCTTGCCCATGTCCAGGCCCACGAGCGGCAGCCACTCGGGGATCAGTTTCCGCGTCCGCTGGATCGCCTTGAAGAAGTAGTAGGGACCGTCGATCTTGTCCATCTCTCCCGTCTGCGAATCCCCCACCACAACCCCGGGGCGGTACACCCGCCAGGGCACGTATGGCTGCTCGCGCACAATCCGCTCGGACTCGAACTTGGTCCTGTGGTAGGGCGAGGGCAGCTTCTGACCCTCGTCGAAGGAGTCCTCCTCGAACCGTCCGGAGTACTCGCCGGCCACGGCAATCGAGGAGACGTGGTGCAAGCACTTGCACTCCAGCGCCCGCGCCAGCTCGACCGCGTGTGTCGTGCCGCCCACGTTGACGGCCGTGTTCTGCTCCGCGGGCGCGGTCATGTCGTAGACCGCGGCCAGGTGGAAGAAGTGCTCGATCTTGCCCCGCAGCTCCAGCGCCTGCTCACCCTCGACCCCCAGCAGCGGCCTGCGCAGGTCCCCGATCACCGGCTGCACGCGCTTGCCAGCGCTTGCTCCCGTCACTGCCCGCCAGCGCTCGATCAGGTCGTCCAGCCTGCCGGTCGAGCCCGCGCGCACGAGCACATATACCTTGCCCTGACGCTGGTCCAGCAGCCGCTCGACCAAGCGCCGTCCAATGAAGCCGGTCGCTCCTGTGACGAAATACGCCATTGCTCAGGTGAGGATAACCCTATGCTCCTGCCCCGGCGCCCCCGCGGCCCTCGCCCGCCGCAAAGCGCGCGGCGCCCTGAGCGCCGTCTGCGAAGACCTCGGGCCCGGCCTGTGCCTCCAGGGCGAGCCCCTCGGCGAGCGGCATGCCGAGGCCCTCGATGGCGGCGCGCCGGTCGGCGAGCATCGTGCGCTGCGGGAAGCGGGCAAGACCCTCGGCTAGCGCCAGGGCTCGCTCCAGGTGTGCACCTGGGGGGACGATCTCGGTGAGCAGCCCCATGCTCAGCGCCTCGGCGGCGTCGATCATGCGCCCGGTGAGGATCAGGTCCAGCGCGCGGCCCAGGCCGATGATGCGCGGCAATCGCTGGGTGCCGCCGTCGATCAGCGGCACGCCCCAGCGGCGCTCGGGGTAGCCCAGCGTTGAGCCCTCGGTGGCGATCCGCAGGTCACACCACAATGCGAGCTCCAGACCGCCCGCCAGGCAGAACCCGGATATCGCGGCGATCGTGGGCTTGGTGGGCGTGAGGCGGGTGAACCCCATTGGCCCCTCCGCCGAGGTCAGCCTGCCTGCCATCGTCTCCGTGGTCTTCAGGTCCGCGCCCGCGCAGAACGACACTCCGCCCGCGCCGGTCAGGACCAGCACGCGCGCGTCGTCGTCGGCCTCGAACCGCAGGTACGCCTCGTGCAGCCGCGCGGCGGTGTCGCCGTCCACCGCGTTGCGCCGGTGGGGGCGGTCGATCGTGACCACCGCCGCGGCGCCGGTGCGCTCGTAGCGGACGGCTTCCGGCTCGCTCACCAGCCGCCGCGCCACCCGGCGCTGTCGAGCGCTTTCTTCGCGGCCTTGCTCGCTTCCTTGCGCTTCTCCAGCTTGCGCTGAAGCATGCTCATCACGAACACGAACGTGGGGAAAAAGATGATCAGGATGAAGCCGGCGTCCGTCACCACTTTGTCGTTCGTCGCGCCGTAGAGCCCGCGGCCGTCGTTTTCGGCCAGCGCCGCAGGCGCCAGTGCCAGCAGGAGCAGCACGGCTGAGGTGAAAGTGGCCAGCAGACGGCGCATCGCGGGGTGGATGCTACCTGAGCGCGCGGGCTCTCTCGGCCCGGCGCCTACTATCAGCAACCGATGGCCGTACTGATCGCATCCGACCTGCACAAGGACATGGCCGGGCAGCCGCTGCTGCGCGGTGTGTCGTTCAAGCTGGAGCGCCGCGAACGGATGACGATCGCGGGGCGCAACGGCGCGGGCAAGACGACGCTGCTGCGGATGCTCGCGGGGGAGACGGGGATCGACCGGGGCGAGCTGAGCGTGGCCAAGGGGATGCGGATCGCGCTGCACGACCAGCGCCCGCCGCGCGAGCGGACGGTGGCGCTGCGCGATTATGTGCTCTCCGGCTGCAAGGATGAGCTGCAGATCGAGGCAGAGCTCGCCGGCCTAGAGCGCCGGATGGCCGAGGGAGACACCGGCGAGACGCTGCTCGACCGCTACAGCCGCGCGCAGGCGCAACTGGAGGCACGCGGCGGCTATCTGTGGCGCGACCGCGCGACGGTCATGGCACGGGGGCTGGGATTCAGCGAGGCCCACCTCGACCGGGAGCTGGGTAGCTTCTCCGGCGGTCAGCTCACGCGCGCGTCGCTGGCCCGTGCGCTGGCGACGGGCGCGGACGTGCTGCTGCTGGACGAGCCCACCAACCATCTCGACATCGAGTCACTGGAGTGGCTCGAGCAGACCCTCGTGGGCCTCGATGCGGCGGTCGTGCTGGTCGCGCACGACCGCTGGTTTTTGGAGGCGGTCGGCACATCGGTGCTGGAGCTCGAGGCCGCCCGTTCGCGTTTCTTTGCCGGGACCTGGCATCAGTGGCGCCGGGAGCAGGCCGCGCGCGAAATGGCGCTCGGCAAGGCGATCGACAAGCAGCAGGCGGAGATCGAGCGGATGGAGCGCTTCATCGAGCGCTTCCGTGCCAAGGCGACGAAGGCCAAACAGGCGCAGTCGCGCGTGAAGGCGCTGAGCAAGATCGAGCGCATCGAGCGTGACCCGCGGGATGGCAAGGGGCTCGAGTTCGCCTTCAAGGCGCCGGAGCGTTCGGGCAAGGTGATCTTCGAGTTGCTCGACGGACGCGTCGAGGTCGGCGGGGCGGGCGGGGGTGGAGCGGGCGGGAATCCAATTGTCCTGCTCGAGCACGCCGAGATCTGGCTCGAGCGTGGGGAGCACGTCTCGCTCGTGGGGCCAAACGGGGCAGGCAAGACGACGCTGATCGAGACCCTCGCCGGCCGGCGTGAGCTGGCGGCGGGGAAGCTCAGCACGGGCCACAACGTGAACGTCGGCTACCTCTCCCAGCACGCCGATGAGCTCGGTGCTGGCGGCGACCGCAGCCAGAGCGTGGTTGAGGCTACCCAGCGCGACACCGGCTTGAATCAGGGCAAGGCGCGCGCACTGCTCGGGCGCTTCCTGTTCTCCGGCGAGGATGCGGACAAGCCGCTGGAAGGCCTCTCCGGCGGTGAGCGCCGGCGCCTGTCGCTGGCGGTGCTGGTCAATTCCGGCGCCAATGTGCTGATCCTCGACGAGCCCACCAACCACCTCGACATCGAGAGCCGCGAGGCGCTCGAGGACGCGCTGCGCTCCTTCGCAGGCGCGATCCTGCTCGTCTCCCACGACCGCGCGCTGCTCGACGCTGTGGGCACGCGAACCGTCGCCATCGAGAATCGTTCACTGCACAGCTACACCGGGGGCTGGCCCGAGTACGTGCGGATCCGCGACGAGCGCCGGGCCGGCGGCGAGGGGCCGCCGGCGCCGGTCGCGAGGCGGCCGGTCCTGGACACGGCAGAGCCGGGCGAGAACGGACCGGCGGTCAAGCCCAAGCCGAAGGGGCCGTCGAAGAACAGCCTCTCCGCGCAGGATCTGGCCGAGCGAGACATCGAGGATGCCGAGGCCGCGATGCGCGCGCTGGAGGACGAGCTGGCCGATCCGGCGGCGTGGGCCACGCAGTACGAGTCGGCCAAGTCCAGTGCGCGTCACACAGCCGCACGGAGGGCCGTGGAGGAGGCATATACACGTTTGGAGGCGCTCCCCGACTGACCTAAACTGCTCGTATGGACCGCCTGAAGAGCATGCGCAACGTAGCCATCGTGGCGGTGATAGCCGCCGCGGTGTACTTCCTGCCGTCAGGCGGACGCGCCGCGAGCACGTTCGAAGCGCTGCTCTACGTCGGGTTCGCCGTAGCGGTCGGCTACCTCGGGCTGCGCTTCTACCGCGAAGGCCGCATCGCCCTGCACGGCCTGGGCGATCGCCACCGGGGGCTGTTGTACGGCGGTCTCGCGGGGATCGTGTTCGTATACGCCGCCCGCACGCGCATGTGGCAGACGGGCCTCGGCGAGCTCGCCTGGTTCGCGCTCACCGGCCTCGCCGTATACGCGCTGCTCGAGGTCTATCGTCACTGGCGCGCCTATTGAGCCTCGCTGAGCAACGCCGCAGCCTGCCGGAGGAGCCCGGTGTTTACCTCTTCCGCGACGAGAAAGGCCGCGTGATCTATGTGGGCAAGGCGAAGTCGATCCGCAAACGGGTGGCGTCGCACTTCTCCAAGGCACAGGTTCGGAGCAGCCCGGGTCACGCGGAGATGGTGGCGAGTGTCGAGAGCCTCGAATGCGTGGTCGTCGCCTCCGAGGCAGAGGCGCTGCTGGCTGAGCAGAACTTCATCAAGCAGTACCGGCCGCGCTTCAACATCCGCCTGCGCGACGACAAGTCCTACCCGTTCATCGCGATCTCGCTCGACGAGGACTACCCGCGCGTGTACTTCACGCGTGAGCGTCACCGGCCGGGCAGGGCCTACTTCGGCCCATACTCGAACGCCAAGCGCGTGCGCAGCACGCTGGAGGTGCTGGCGAAGGTGTTCATGTTCCGCTCCTGCACAGGGCCGGAGCCGGGGCGGCGCAGCGGCAGCCCGTGCCTCGACTACTACATAAAGCGCTGCGAGGCGCCGTGCGTCGGGTATGTCTCCAAGGAGGACTATCGCGCGAGCATCGATGGCGTGGCCGGCTTTCTCTCGGGACGTTTCAAGACGATCGAGCGCGACCTCGAGGAGCGGATGCACGCGGCCGCCGCCGCCGAGGAGTTCGAGCAGGCGACCGTCGAGCGCAACCGGCTGCGCGCGGTGCACTCGCTGTTAGAGCGCCGGCGCGTCGCGAACGAGGCCGTTGGCACGTTCGACGCCGTCGCCGTGGCAATCGACGGGCGCGAGGCCAACGCGCAGGTCTTCCAGGTGCGTGACGGCGTGCTGTCGGACCGCCAGTCCTTCTACCTGGCGAACGAGACCGAGCGCGAGGAGGCGGAGGTCGCGGAGGAGTTCATGCTGCAGTACTACGCCGGGCACTCTTCCATCCCGGCGCTGCTCGTCGTGCAGCGGGCGCTCGGCGAGCGCCCGGCGCTGGCGGATGCCCTGGCGAGCCGGCGCGGTGGGCCGGTAGAGCTGCGCGCGGCCGAGCGCGGCGAGAAGCGCCGGATCCTCGAGCTGGCAGAGCGCAACGCCCGGCTCGCGCTTGATCAGGAGCGGCTCAAATCCGAGCGCCGCCGCCAGAGCCGCGTGGAGGCCGTCGAAGGCCTGCAGCAGGCTCTGGGGCTCGACGTGCCGCCAATTCGCATCGAGTGCTTCGACATCTCCAACCTCGGTGGCACGCACACGGTCGCCTCGATGGTCGTGTTCGAGGGCGGCGCGCCGAAGAAGTCCGACTACCGCCGCTTCAAGATCCGCACCCTCGCCGAGGGTGCCCCGGACGACTTCGCCGCAATGGCTGAGGTGCTCGACCGCCGCTACGCGCAATGGGAGCGCCAGGCCGACATCTCCCCGCACGACCCGGAGTACAACGCGAGCTTCGCGGCCCTGCCGAATGTGATTGTGATCGATGGCGGCAAGGGACAGCTCGCGGCCGGTCTCGGCCCGCTGCGTGGCTTCCGCGATCGCGGTGTTGCCGTGGTGTCTCTGGCCAAGCGCATCGAGGAGGTCTTCATCCCGGGGCGAGCGGCCCCGCTGGTGCTCGACCACTCAACACCCGAGTTGCAGCTGCTGCAGCGTGTGCGCGACGAGGCGCACCGGTTTGCGATCACCCACCACCGCACACGCCGCGACAAGGCGATGACGACATCGCTGCTGGACGAGCTACCCGGTGTCGGCCCCGCGCGCAAGCGCGCGTTGCTCGCGCATTTCGGCTCGCCCGATGCGGTAGTGGCGGCCTCGCGCGAGGAGCTTCAGGCGGTACCCGGCCTGCCCGCGAAGGTCGCGAGAGAGCTGCACGGTGCTCTGCACCGCGCGGGCTGAGCACGGCAAAGTAACCACCCTCGTCCGTTGTTAGCGGCACAATGAAGACGATGGCCGCGATCAAGTCACGCCTGAAGGACTTCGTCGTGATCACGGGCTTCTCCGGCGCCGGCAAGTCGACGGCGATGAACGTGTTCGAGGACGCGGGCTACTTCTGCGTCGACAACCTGCCGCCGGAGATGATTCGCTCGCTCGTGGAGCTGGTCGTCCACAAGGGCACCAAGGTCGAACGCGCCGCGGTCGTCTCGGACGTTCGCGGCGGGGTGTACTTCGAGGGGCTCAAGGAGGTCGTCGATGACCTCGACGCGCTCGGGCTGACCCATAGCGTGCTGTTCCTGGAGGCGGGCGAGCAGGCGCTGGTGACGCGCTACAAGGAGACCCGCAGGCGCCACCCGCTGGCGCCTGACGGGAGCGTCGCGGCGGGCGTCGCGGCCGAGCGCGAGCTGCTGGCGCCGCTGCGCCAGCGGGCGGATGTGGTGATCGACACGACGGGCATGTCGGCGGCGTCGCTGCGGGCGAAGATCGCGGAGGAGCTTCTGCCCCGTCAGGCGGTCGGCCGGCTGGCTGTGACGTTCATGTCCTTCGGCTTCAAGTACGGCCCCCCGCGCGAGGAGGATTTGGCGCTCGACGTGCGTTTCCTGCCAAATCCTCACTATGAGCCCGAGCTGCGCGAGCTGACCGGCAATGATGAGCGTGTCGTGCAGTACATCGCGCGCGACGGCCGGCTGGGAGAGCTGTATGAGCACCTGCATCCGCTGCTGGACTTCCTGCTGCCTCAGTACGTCGCCGAGGGTAAGGCACACCTGATGATCGCGATCGGCTGCACCGGCGGGCGCCATCGCTCGGTCGCGATCGCGCGGCACTTGGCCGAGCGCTACCGCGACCACGATGACCTCGACGTGGTGGTCGCCCACCGGGATATCGACTAACGCCGCAGTGGCTTCTGGGCATGGCCACAAGGCGGCTCGCTGATAGCCTTCCCCAGGCACGCCGGGCCACGGAGCTGTCTCCCGAGGCCCGGCATTGTTCATTTGACATAGAGGGTGGCGCAGCTGGCCAGGGGCCGGCGCACCGGGCCCCTCTTTTTCTTTCATGGAGGCGTAAAGAATGCCGGTACGGGTGGGGATCAATGGATTCGGCCGCATCGGCCGGAACGTTTTCCGCGCTGCGCAGGCGCGCGGGGAGCAGACGGGCCAGGAGATCGAGTGGGTGGCCGTCAACGATCTGACCGACGAGGCGACGCTGGCGCACCTGCTCTCCTACGACTCGATTCTCGGTCCATACCCGGGCACGGTAGGGCACCGCGAGGGCGCACTCGAGGTCGATGGCAAGGAGATCAAGGTGCTTGCCGAGCGCGATCCCTCTGCGCTTCCATGGGGCGATCTGGGAGTCGACGTGGTGATCGAGTCCACCGGTCTGTTCACGGATCGCGCGAGCGCCTCCAAGCACCTTGCGCAGGGGGCCAAGAAGGTCATCATCTCCGCGCCCGCGACGGACCCGGATGCCACGGTCGTGCTCGGTGTGAACTTCGACGAGGCATACGACCGCGAGAATCACCAGATCGTCTCGAACGCGTCGTGTACGACGAACTGCCTGGCGCCGGTTGCCAAGGTGCTCAACGACACGGTCGGCATCAAGCACGGCCTGATGACGACGATCCATGCGTACACGGCCGACCAGCGCCTGCAGGACCTGCCGCACAAGGACCTGCGCCGCGCGCGCGCCGCGGCGATCAACCTGATCCCGGCCTCGACGGGAGCGGCGAAGGCGATCGGGCTGGTGATCCCCGAGCTGCAGGGCAAGCTGCACGGCTTCGCCGTGCGGGCGCCCGTGCCGGTCGGGTCGGTCGTGGACCTGACGGTGGAGTGCGCGCGTGAGACGAGCGCCGATGAGGTCAACGCTGCGCTCAAGAGCGCCGCCGAGAGCGGCCCGCTTCAGGGGATCATGCAGTACACCGAAGATCCGATCGTCTCGACCGACATAGTCAAGTCGCAGTACTCCTCGATCGTCGACTCGCTGCTGACGGCGGTCGTGGACTCGACGATGCTGAAGGTCGTCGCCTGGTACGACAACGAGTGGGGCTACTCCAACCGGGTCGTCGACCTCGTGCAGAAGGTGCTGTAGCTCCGATGAGGAGCATCGACGACCTGGACGTTCGCGGCAAGCGGGTGCTCGTGAGGGTCGACTTCAACGTGCCAATGGACACAGGCACAGATGACGGGCTCCTCGCGGGCGGCGTCCCGCTCGTGAGCGACGACACGCGGATTGCGGCGGCGCTTGCAACGATCGAAGAGCTGCGTGCGCGCGGCGCACGGTTGCTGCTCGTCTCCCATCTCGGGCGGCCGAAGGGCGTGCGCGTGGCGGAGCTGTCGCTGGCGCCCGTGGCGGACCGCCTGCGCGAGCTGACGGGCGCGAAGGTGACGCTGGCCCCGGCGGTGGTGGGTGATGAGGTGACGGCAATGGCGGAGGAGTTGCGGGACGGGGACATACTGGTGTTGGAGAACGTGCGCTTCCAGGAAGGGGAGACGAGCAACAATCCGGAGTTCGCGCGGGCGCTGGCTGAGCTGGCTGACGCCTATGTGAACGACGCCTTCGGCGTGGCCCATCGTGCGCATGCGAGCACAGAGGGCATCACGCACCTGCTTCCGAGTGCGGCCGGACGGCTGCTGGAACGGGAGGTCAAGACGCTCACGGGGATCCTCGAGCATCCGCAGCACCCGCTCGTGGCGATCGTGGGCGGCGCGAAGGTGGCGGACAAGGTCAGGGTGATCGAGCGCTTCCTGGAAGTGGCTGACGTGGTGATGATCGGCGGCGCGATGTGCTTCCCGTTCCTGTGCGCGCAGGGTCACGCGGTGGGCAACTCCCTGTGCGACGAGGAGGATGTGAAGCACGCGCGCAGCGCCCTCTCCAGCGCCAGCGACACCGACTCCCCGCAACCCGGCCGGGCGCGCCTGCTGGTGCCCAGCGACCTGGTGATCGGCGAGCGCTTCTCGGCGGACGCCGCCCACCGCGTGCTTGACGGGGTGGAGGTGCCGGAGGGCTGGATGGGCCTGGACATCGGCCCCAAGACGGCGGGGCGTTATGCGAGCGAGATCGCGAGCGCGGGGACGGTGTTCTGGAACGGACCGATGGGCGCGTTTGAGCTGGAGCCGTTCGCGGCAGGGACGCGCGCGGTCGCGGAGGCGGTCGCGAAGACCGAGGGCTTGACGGTGGTCGGTGGCGGCGACTCGGCTGCGGCGCTAGCGCGCTTCGGACTGGAGGACTCGGTCGATCATCTCTCCACGGGCGGTGGCGCGACGCTCGAGCTCCTCGAGGGCCGGACGCTACCCGGCGTGCAGGCGCTCGAAGGAGCGGGCGTGGTGTCGTGAGCACCCGCACGCCGCTGATCGCGGGCAACTGGAAGATGTACAAGACCGAAGCGCAGGCCGAGGAATACATCCAGGCGCTGCTGCCGCGCGTATCCTCGGTGGACGGTGTGGAGGTGGCGATCTGCGTGCCGTTCACGGACCTGCGGGCGATGGTCGACAGCGCCCGGGGCTCACGCGTGGAGGTGTATGCGCAGAACTCACACCAGGAGCTCGAGGGGCCCTACACGGGTGAGGTATCGGTGGCGATGCTGAGCGATGTGGGCGTGCAGGGAGTGGTGCTCGGGCACTCCGAGCGGCGGGAGCACTTCGGCGAGACCGATAAGGCGCTCGCGCTGAAGGTGCCTGCGGCGCTGAACGCGGGGCTGCGCCCGATCCTGTGCGTGGGAGAGACCGAGTCCGAGCGTGAGAACGACGAGACCGACCGCAAGCTGCGCCAGCAGATCAAGGACGACCTGGTGAATGTGCCGAACGAGCGGCTGGCCGAGGTGGTGATCGCGTACGAGCCGATCTGGGCAATCGGCACCGGCAAGGTGGCTACTGCAGAGCAGGCGCAGGAGGCGATGGCGTTCATCCGGGCGCTCGTGGGCGACCGGGACGCTGAGGCGGCGGACGCGGTGCGGATCCTATATGGGGGGTCGGTGAAGCCCGAGAACGCGGCTGAGCTGCTCGGGCTTGCCGACGTGGATGGTGCGCTCGTCGGCGGCGCGAGCTTGGACGCCGAGTGGTTCGCGCAGATCGTGGCGGCCGCCACGCGATGAGCCTGCCCGCCGGTCCGGGCAAGTTGCCAGTGGGGGGCGTTTGCCTGGTGGTGCTCGACGGCTGGGGGCTGGCGCCAGCCGGGCCCGGTAACGCGGTGTCGCTAGCCACCACACCGGTGTTCGATGAGCTGTGGGGCTCCTATCCCCACACGACGCTGACCGCCTGCGGCCACGCTGTGGGTTTGCCCGAGGGGCAGATGGGCAACTCCGAGGTGGGACACCTCAACCTCGGCGCTGGCGCCGTCGTGCGTCAGGACCTCGTGCGCATCGACGACGCCGTGGCAGACGGTTCGCTCGCCGCCAACGAGGTGCTGGCGGCGGCGCTCGACGCGGAGCGGGTGCACCTGATCGGCCTCGTCTCCGACGGCGGCGTGCACTCCTCGCTGGCGCACCTGATCGCGCTGATCGCGCTCGCACGGGAACTGACTCCCCGCCCACCCCGCGATCTCGTCGTGCACGCCTTCACCGACGGGCGTGACACGCTGCCGCACGCCGGGGCCGAGTACCTCGCCGAGCTCGACCGCACGCCCGGCGCGCGCGTCGGCTCGGTCGTTGGGCGCTATTGGGCGATGGACCGCGACCGCCGCTGGGACCGCACGCAGCGCGCCTACGACATGCTCGTGCTCGGCCAGGCGCCCTACAGCGCCGAGTCCGGCGAGCAGGCCGTGCGCGCTGCCTATGAGCGCGGCGAGACGGACGAGTTCATCGAGCCGACGCTCGTCGGCGCAGCGGCGAGGATCGCGCCGCAGGACAGCGTGATCGCGTTCAACTTCCGCCCCGACCGCATGCGGCAGTTGACACGGGCGCTTGCCGAACCCGGGTTTGGCGTCCGATCGGATTCCCACCCATCCGAGCTACCCGGCTGGAAGGGGCGGATGTCCGCCCGGCCAGTCGCGCGGTACACGACGCTCACCGAGTATGAGGAGGGCTGGCCGTACCCCGTGGCGTTCGGACCGGAGCGTCCGCAAACGACGCTCGGGAGGGTGCTGGCGGGCGCTGGGGCAAAGCAGCTGCATGTGGCGGAGACAGAGAAGTACCCACATGTGACGTACTTCTTCAACGGGGGCGAGGAGGCGCCGCTTGCGGGCGAGCGGCGTGCGCTGGTCGATTCGCCGCGCGATGTGCCCACGTATGACCACAAGCCGGAGATGAGCGCGCGCGCGGCGGCGGCGGCGTTCACGGGGGCATGGCTCGAAGAGCGCCCGGCATTTGGAATCGTGAACTTCGCGAACGCCGACATGGTCGGTCATACGGGTGTGATCGAGGCGGCGGCGAGGGCGGTCGAGACGGTCGACGAGTGCCTCGAGGAGGTTGTAACGGCGGTACACGAGACCGGTGGCGCATGCATCGTGACGGCCGACCACGGCAATGCCGACCACATGCTCGAGCCCGATGGCAGCCCCAACACCGCACACTCGCTGAACCCGGTGCCGCTGATCGTCACCGTGCCGGGCGTGAGGTTGCGCAATCAAGACGGCATACTCGCGGATGTGGCACCAACCGTCCTTGACCTGTTGGGAATCGCACAGCCGGCCGAGATGACCGGTCGCACGCTGCTGCTCGAGGAGGAGGAGGAAGCGAACCGGTGAACCTCTCACGCAAGCTGCTCGCCGGATTCTTCGTCGCCTCCGGGGTCAATCACTTCGTCTCGCCCCGTTTCTACCGCGCGATCGTGCCGCCGCGGCTGCAGCACGACGCCAAGCGCGTCGTCGAGGTGAGCGGCGTGGCCGAGATCCTCGCCGGGCTCGCCGTGCTGCCGGTGCGCACTCGCCCGGCGGCCGGCGCCGGGCTGATCGCGCTGTTGGCCGCCGTTTTCCCGGCCAACCTCTACATGGCGCGCGAGCCGGAGCGCTTCAAGCGCGTGCCGCGCTGGGCGCTGTACGCACGCCTGCCGTTGCAACCGCTGATGATGTGGTGGGCGTGGCGAGCGACGCAGCGATGAGCAAGATGTCCCGCGAAGCGGGTTCCGGCGCTGCTATGTTCGGTTGAGGAGGACCTGGGGTACAGACCGTTATGTCGACCGCGACCGCCGTCAAGATCCCTTCTGAGGAGGAGGCTCTCAGTGAAGGAGAGGTACGCGCTTGGCGCGGCCTCATGCGAGCGCACGCGTGCTTGGCCAAGCGGCTGGATGCCGAGCTGGAGCAGGCGCACGGGCTGCCGATGACCTCCTATGAGGTGCTCCATCACCTCGAGGATGCGAGCGGGGGACGGATGCGGATGTGCGACCTGGCTGAACAGGCGCAGCTCTCGCGCAGCGGGCTGACGCGGCTGGTCGATCGCCTGGAGCGGGATGAGCTGCTGGAGCGTTGCTCCTGTGTGCACGACGCGCGCGGGTCATATGCCTGCCTGACGGAGCTGGGGCGCGAGCGATTGATGCAAGCGCGCGGCACGCATCTGGCAGTTGTCAGGGAGCACTTCTTTTCGCACTTCTCCGAGGGAGAGTTGAGCACGCTGGCAGAGCTGTGGGACCGCATCGCGCCTTGCGGCAATGGCAACGGCTGCTGAAGCCGAGGCGTCAGCGCCGCTGGCGCCGGTGCATGTAGAAGCCGCCGCCGAACGCAATCAGGACCGCGGCGAGGCCATATAGGCCGAAGGTCTGGATCGCATTGCTGGCTGAGTGGCCGAGGAAGTAGGCGAGCAGGCCGATGGCGGTGGCCCAGGAGATCCCACCAAGGGCGTTCCAGAGGACGAACGAGCGCCAATGCATGCGCGTGGCCCCGGCGAGCCAGGACGCCCATACTCGCAGCCCGAGCAGGAAGCGTCCGAAGAACACCGCCTTGGGGCCGTGGCGCTCGAAGAACGGCTCACCGGTGCTGAGGACCTCTTGGCGCTGGCGATGAAAGCGCCCCGGGCGCTCGAGCAGCCAGCGCCCTCCCTTGCGCCCGATCAGGTAGCCGATGTTGTCGCCGGCGATTGCCCCGGCGGCGGCCAGCACAATCACCAGCTCGATGCTGAGCTTGCCGCGGCTGGCGAGCACGGCCGCAGTGATGAGCGCGGTCTCGCCTGGGATCGGCACGCCGCTGGACTCTCCCATGACGAGGAGGAAAAGCAGCGGATAGCCGGCGACCTGTACCAGGTGGCCGGTGTTGAGGAAAGATGCGAGCATCGGCGAGCCTGAAGCATGCCGCAGCCGGCGAGGACAGCCGGGAAGCTGGCCGGGGCGGGGTGGACTGTGAATCTACTATTTGGTGTTTTCTGAGACGAGCTGTCTGAGTTCGACGGCGATCTGCTGGACGTCCGAGGAAACGACCTTGCGGAATTCTTTTTTGGCTGTAGAAGGGGCGGTCACGAGCACGATCGCGATGATCGCGCCGGCGAGTGCAAGCAGCACGAGCAGGGTGGGCAGCAGGCGAGAACGCCGGCGCCCGGCACGCTGCACCGAAGGGGCCTGAGCAAGGATCGGGGCCTGGGAACGTACGGGTCCGGGCCGGGGCCGCCGGGGAGTGACGGCACCGGCAGAGCCCCCGCGCTTAGAACCGCGTGGCCCGGCCGTCAGCAGGCTCGTCGCGTCGGTAATAGGTCCCCGCCCACCCTCCGGCCCACCCCCCGTCCCGCGCGCGACGGTGGGGGGTTCGCTGGGCGCAATGCCGCGCACGCCGTCACCGATCGCGCGTCCCATCTCACGGGCGGTCTGGTAACGCTCGCGCGGGTCCAGTGCAAGCGCGATCGCGACCGCGTCGGCCAGCTCTGCACCGACGGCAGCGACGAGCGTGTCGAGCGTAGCTGGCTGCTCCCGCTGTTGCTTGAGCGCCAGCTCGGTCAGCGAGGTGGCCTCATACGGCAGTCTTCCTGAGATCAGCTGATAGCTGACCACCCCCAGCGCGTACAGGTCGGCGCGCGGTCCGGCCTCCTCGCCGCGCGCCTGCTCGGGAGCGAGATAGGCGGCGGTGCCGAGCACGGAGCCCACCTGGGTGATGCTCGACTGCTCGGTCGCCTTGGCGATGCCGAAGTCGGCCAGCTTCACCTCGCCTTCGCGAGCGCGGAGCAGGTTGCCGGGCTTGACGTCACGATGGACCACACCGTGGCGATGGGCGTAGTCCAAGCCTTCGCAGGCCTGCTCGATGATCGATACAGCTTCCTCCACCTCGACCCAGCCGTCGTCGCGGAGGATCTCCGCGCAGGAGGATCCCTCGATGTACTCCATCACGATGAAATGGCGGCCTGAGGGCTCGTCCAAGCCGGAGTCGAAGATCTGCACGATGTTGGGGTGGACCAGGCGCGCGGCGGCCTGCGCCTCGCGCTGGAAGCGCGAGACGAACGTGGGGTCGTCCGCGAGGTGCTCGGCGAGCAGCTTGACCGCAACCTGGCGCTCCAGGCGCAAGTCCAGAGCGAGGTGCACGGTGGACATCCCGCCGAAGCCAAGCCGGCCCTCCAGGCGGTAGCGCCCGGCGATCTCTACCTCGCTCATTTCCCAGCTTCCTGTCCGTCGCCGGGTTCGGTCCCGCCGGCCCCGCCACGGTTCTTGTGGTCTTTGCCGCCGCCTTCGCCTTTGCCGATGCCCGGGCCTTCTTCTTCGCTCGGTGCGGGCGTGCCGCCGCCGGGTCCCGGGGGGCTCGGCGTGGTCGCGGTCTGCGTTTCGGTGGGCGTCGTCTGCGTGACGGCTGGCGTCGTGGTGGTGCTCGTCGTGCTGGTCGTCGTTTTCGGCGTGGTTGTGGTGGCGGTCGCCTGCGGCAGCGCTTGTTTGCATGCTTCGAGCGCGCCGGAGCGGAGCTTTGAGACTCCTTCTCCCAGGCGGCTACGGAGACTCGCGTCGACCGATGCTGGCAGCACGTCGAAGTCGTGCTGGGTTTTGAGAAGCGCGGTTTCCGTGGCTGTGCAGTCGCCGCTCTGGGCCGCCTGCGTCACTCCTTCGAAGTCGCTCTGCAGCGGCCCCGCGTCGCCGGAGGGGATCAGGCCCTTACCGGAGCTCCCGCAGGCGATGGGCAGGACGGCAGCGACGCCGAGCAGGCCGGCGCAAAGGAG
>Ga0307373_10007911_pt1 | contig 16383 bp, 13 predicted proteins | sample OX2MG_FD_202534 | JGI IMG/M metagenome (GOLD analysis project Ga0307373, IMG submission 202534) | Soil microbial communities from Risofladan, Vaasa, Finland - OX-2 | ecosystem: Environmental > Terrestrial > Soil > Coastal area > Acid sulfate soil | place: Finland: Risofladan, Vaasa | collected... | reverse complement strand
GTTTCTGACCACGCACTCGCTCACGCACAACTGATTTGCGGCGCAGCCGCCGACCCAATCGCGGCTTTGGTGCCGACTGGTCTAGATTGCGCAATATCTCTTCAATTTCGCGCTCGTATTTATTTGGCATTGCAGTTCTCTTCCTTGAACTCGCCGGTACTCTCTGATAACATGATACCAACTTCTAAGCGCATAGACAAGAGTTTAGCCTACCAATATTCCCTAATTTATTCCCTCATTCATCCGTGAGTGATCGAAGCAATCCCCGCACCTTATCTACCAGTTCAAGTGGATGAAAGGGCTTGGTAATATGCACCGCCGCACCCAGATCAATGCTGATCCGCTCGTAAATGTCTTCGGCATGAGCCGTCATTATTATAACCGGCACAGACTGAGTCGCCGCGTTTTTACGGAGGTTGCCAAATATCTGATACCCGTCCAGTCCAGGCATCATTACATCTAATATAACCAGGTCGGGCGTTTGAGTTGCAAGCATATCTTGCAACTGTTGCCCGTTGCCGGCAACAGCGACTTCAAATCCGTTCCTTCTCAACGCGAAGGTGATGATCTCCTGTACCTCTTTGTCGTCATCCACGACAACTATTCGCTGTGGCATATGCTACCCCCGGCTACCTCAATATCACTATATCAGCATCTTTCTTCAATCATTCAATCATATCATACCTTGTTCATAATGTGAGTACAACACTTTCATCCCTTTGCACCTCTTTAGCTAGATTTATCCTCATTCCCACGCTAAATACACGAATTACCCCTCATAAATGTTGACGACCCTTATTTGCTCTGCTATCATATTGTATGTAACACTCAATTGAAGAATACTGGCAAGAAGGAAGATGGCATGCCAAGGTCTACCTCTCCAACATGGCAATCCGTTTTGCAGACGATCATTGAAGTACCAGGAGAGCGCCAGCGCCTGGTAAATGCTCTGGGCATCAACCCGATGACACTTAATCGCTGGTTAAAAGAGGGTACTCAACCCAATCGCAACCACTTGATCGCGCTGTTGCAAAACGTCCAACCGCAGCATCGCCAGGAGTTGCGTGATGCCATGAAACACAGTATTCTCGAAGTCGAAAACTGGACCAGAGATGAAGATCCCGCCCAGATTACCACAGAATTTTATATCCAAATTTTGAACGACCGCGCCTCGCTCATCGAAGTTATCCGCAGCCGCGAACTGCTGAATAAGATCATCAAGCAGGCTTTGATCCAGCTCGACCCGCATCAAATCGGCATGGCGATCACCCTTGCGCAGTGCATGCCACCGAAAGATGGGAAAATTCGCAGCCTGCGCGAACGTATGGGACAGGGCACACCCCCCTGGATTGCAGACCTGGAAAATCTCTCTATTTTTCTCGCCATGGAGTCGCTGGCAGGCTACGTCGTGCAAAATCAGCGTCCTTCAAGCATCGAAGACCTGAATAAGGAATCACTGCTTCCAGCATACCAGACAGAAAATGAGGTGAGCGCCGCCGCCGCCCCAATCATGCTTGATGGCAACATTGCCGGATGTTTGTTAGCTTCCAGCATCGAAGTTGGTCATTTCACGCAGGAGCGATTGTCGTTACTCAGCGCATTCAGCGACCTGGTTTCCCTGGCGTTGGACCCTAAAGACTTCTATCCGCATGAAATGATTCAGTTAGGGGTTTTGCGCCACCGCAACGCCGACGAGCAGCGCGTCATTTTACGTGATTTCCGCGCCCTTGTCCAGCAGAAATTGGTCGAGAGTTATCAGAGCAAAACGTCACTGACATACATTGTGGCTGAAGAGCGCGTCTGGAGAGATCTGGAAGACAAAGTGCTTGTCAGCTAATCGCCCGATCACCCGATCACCCGATCAACCCTCAATACTATACTTCCGTTGCAGATAACGCAACTGGTCAACTTTCGCAAATCCGAGCAAATCGGCTGCGCGCGCGCGATTATGTTGCGTATTCGATAAAGCCCAGCGCACAAAGTACTGTTCCACGCGTCCAACCACCTCTTCAAGTGAAACCTGGCCGGGTGGTCGCAAGTCTAACCACTGTTCCCAGGGGTCAATCTGATTTCCATTGCTGGCATCGATACTCCCGGCAATCTCCCTGGGCAGATGAGCAGGCAGTAACTCATCGCTATTGCTCAAAATCATAGCACGCTCAATCACATTTTTCAATTCGCGCACATTACCCGGCCATTGATACGACAGAAGCAGACGCCGGGCTTCAGCCGATATCTGCCTGACATTTCTGCCGAGCGACTTATTAAAATCATCGATGAAACGCGACGCAAAGAGTAAAACATCATCGGGCCGCTCGCGCAATGGTGGCAGAGGAATACGCAACACTGCCAGGCGATAAAACAAATCCGAGCGAAATATGCCCTCCTTCATCGCCTCTTCCAGATTGCGATTGGTGGCCGCCAGGATACGCACATCTATCTTGACCTCCTTATTTCCACCCAGACGATAGAAGGCCCGTGTTTCCAGCACACGCAGCAATTTTGACTGCATCTCAAACGGCATCTCCCCGATCTCATCCAGGAAAAGCGTTCCCCTGTCTGCCAGTTCGAGCAAGCCGCGCTTTTGCTTTTTGGCATCGGTGAAGGCATATTGCTCATAACCAAAGAGTTCGCTCTCCAGAAGATTACTGGCGATAGCGGCGCAATTCAGGGGATGAAATGGGCCGGACGCGCGCTGGCTCTGGTCATGTATAGCGCGTGCCACCACTTCTTTGCCGGTGCCGCTTTCGCCCGTAATGAGCACCGAAGCCGTATCGCTGCGCGCCACGCGGGCAACAAGATCAAAGACCTCTCGCATACGCTCGCTGTGACCTACGATATAGGAAAAATGATAGTTGTCGCTGCGTTCGTGGCGTAACTGGCGCAGTTCCCTGTGCATAGCACTGGTCTCCAGCCCGCGCCGCACCGATAGTAAGAGTTCCTCTAAATCAAAACCCTTGATGAGATAGTCAAGCGCGCCCATTTTCATAGCGGCTACCGCCGTCTGCACATCTCCATAGGCAGTGAGCATTATGACTGGCAGAGTCTGATCGTTTTTGCGAATTTCGCCAAGAACTTCCAGCCCGCTCATTTTCGGTAAACGCAAATCCAGCAGTACCAGGTCTATCGTGTTTCTCTGTAATTCGAGCAAACCTGCCTCGCCATCCGGGGCGGTATAGACCTCATAGCCATGTTTTTTAAGAAAGCGCGCGAACTGATGAGGTAAATGTGGTTCATCGTCAATAATCAGTATAGTTAAACTCATGACAACTCCTCCTCGTCGACTTGCTCCGGTTTTCCACAATGCTGGTCAGGTAATGGAAGCTGTATAGTGAAAGTAGCTCCATAACCCAGTTGACTTTCGACGAGCAGAACACCATGATGATCCTCGACCAGACGGCGCGAAATAGGTAAACCCAGACCGATTCCATGCGCTTTCGTTGTATAAAATGGTAGAAATATGCGCTCAAGTTGATCCTGAGCAATGCCAGTTCCCGTATCGCCTACGCTAATTTCCACCCAATTTTGAACTTCACCGGGCAATGCCATATCGATGCGCGCACCATTTCCCTGTCTTACCTGGCAGGTGAGCGTAATAATGCCTCCCTCGCTCATTGACTGAAGCGCGTTGATACAGAGGTTCAGCAGCACCTGTTCTATCTGGGCAATATCGATACACACCGCGTGCGCGTCGTGATAGACTCGATGGACGACAACGTTCGCTTCCGCGCACTGCCTTTCGATCAGGGCCAGCACACGCTCGCATACTTCCACCACGCTGCCCTCGATAGCATGCTGAGATCGTGGCCTGGAGAAGAGCAGCAGGTCCCGCACAATAGAGTCTAGCCGCTCTACCTCTTTCAGCACAACCCGCACCGAATCGCGCATACCATCGTCAACCTGCCTCCCATAGTGATACTCGTTCAAAGGCAAAGAAGCATCGTCCGCGAGATCATCCAGAAGCATCTGCATCGACGTTTTGATCGAAGCAAGAGGATTACGCACTTCATGAGCAACACTGGCTGCCATTTCACCTAGAGAGGCCAACCGATCAAGGCGGCGTTTCTCCTCCTCCAGGCGCCGCATAGCGGTCACGTCATTGAAAGTTGCAAGCGCACCCATCATTTGCCCCAGGTCATCGCGCAGGGGCAAGAACATCACATCAAGCGTCATTTCCTGCCCATGACGATCAGCAACGGTGAGCGTCTCCCGTTGAGATGTACCCGACTGGATGACATGCTGGAAGATACGCCAGGGGAATATTTTCTGCGCGGGCTGGCCCATAACTTCGTAGGGATGATATCCAAGCATTACCTGGGCCGCGTGATTAACGGTGGTCATCTGACCTTGCAGGTCAGCAGTAATCAACCCACTTGGTATGCTCTCCAGGATAAGCTCCTTGAAGCGTTGGTCATCCAGCACCTGGCGCAGCAATTTACGCGCCTCGTTACGCGCCTCTACCACATCGGCCACCAACGCGATGTTTTCCAGCACCGAACTGGTCTGATTCGCCAGCACCGAGAGCATCACGACTTCCTCGCGGCGCAACTTCCAGGGCCGGTGATAGGCTCCCACAATGACCCCCAACAATTCTGGCCCATATTTCTGATGACTCGCCACATTAGCGGAATGACCCACAAGACTATCGCGAGAGAATGTCTCAGATCTCAACGACTGTCCGCTACCCCGGCTATTCCAAAGGGGGATGGCAAAAAAGGTCTTGATTTGTGCTGGTAGCTGATTGAAGTATTCATTAGTGAGTGAGTCGCCGGGACGTTCCATGACAAGAGGCATGGAACTCGTCTCCCTCTGCTCGCTCAAGCGGCGCAGCAGTATCTCCTGTAAGGCCGATGGCATCCACGCAACAGTGCCAGGCACAGAAGAAACAAGCACGCAATCACACAGGTCAGCAGAAGCAATCTCCTTAGTGCGCTGCACTATCATGCTTCGCACCCGTTCATGTTCATACAGGGAAGAATGAAATTGCCTGCTAATGCTGTTGAGCAGCGAAAGCTCATGAATACGTTCCCGGTCGCGCTCAAGCAGGCGAGTATTTTCAAGCTGCATCGCCACAACCCCGGCGACCACTTCGATCATTTGCGTCTCTTCGTTTGACCAGCCGTGAGCCTCCGCACGTTCCGTCTGCGGCGCGCCAACTCGCAGATTCAAGGGCTGTGTTTCGGGGGTATTCCTATCACGAATGGCGACGAGTACACCTATACCGCGTTGCCGGTAGAGCAATGGAACAACGACTGTGTCAGGCCAGGTATGATCTGCCGGCGCTGTCACGGCGCGGCGCGTTCGCCAGGCGCGCGCTTCCAGCGTATCGCCATCCAGGTTGATTGGATTGATGTGCGCGACAGCTAGCAGAGAAGGAGACCAACCAGGACTATCATCAAATGATCCGGCAGCAAGCTGTAAGGTTTCACCGGTGCGCTGATAGAGCAACACACAGCGGCAAAAAAGCAAACGCGCAAGTCGGCGAGGTAAACTATCACGCAGCGTGCGATAATCGGTAATCGCGCTCACTTCGTCGAGGAGCGCAGCCAACGTCTCTGTAACGTCCAGATGCTTTACACGCTGTTCCACTTCCATCATCACAATTAACCCCCACCATATACTCATCCCTGTAGACCACCGACATCACTATAGCAGAAAATCATCCAACTTGCACCCCATAGCGTTGCGTCATGAAAAAATTGTCATGTTTGCCTCTGGATTGTCACTTCTTCATTCGTACTTTATAATACAAGAAAACGCAGTAGAAGAGGAAGCAGATCATGAAACCAATCCATGAAACCGCTCAACCCGGCTCTGATACTACTTCGGATAGAACGACACACAAAGTTCACGTGCGAACGCACCTGCTTTCTCGGTTAGCAGCGCTCTTTGGCGTACTGGCTTTGGGCTTGCTCTACCTGCTTCTCCCTGCAAAACTCATCATCGGACCCAACTGGTTGTTGTTGGTAATCGAAGCAGCAGCGATACTTCCAGTGGCAGTGGTCTCTTTGACAATGCAACGCCAGCTTTCGCACACCATGATACGTACACTCGCCCTCGCCTTGCTGGGTATTTTAACGCTCTCACTGGCTATAGGAATAACACTGCTGGTTTTAACCTTACAAAATGAAAAAGGGAACTTCCTGCTGCGTTCGGCAGGCATACTCTGGACCTTTAATCTCCTGGTCTTCGCCCTGTGGTATTTTGAAATCGATGGCGGCGGCCCGCTAAAGCGCCACATTGTTGGTCCTCAAGCCACAGATTTTCTCTTCCCACAATATGCATCCGGCAACAGTAGTAACTGGATGCCTCACTTCGTCGATTACATCTTCCTGGCGTTCACCAGCGCGACTGCGCTCAGCCCGGCTGACACCCAACCATTGACACGCACCGCCAAAATCCTCATGATGATCGAAGCAGTCTTTTCTGTGGTCATCATCGTCTTGCTGGCTGCGCGCGCCGTCAATATACTCGGTTAACGGCCTATTTTATACAGAAGGTGACTTCCTCACCGTGGTCATCTTCCTGCCTTTTGACCATACTCCTGGCGGGTGTCGTAGCGGCCACTTCCCGCCCCTGCTTAAATACATGCAGGCGCGCTGGCAGCAGGCGTAACGCTTCAAAAGCGCCAGGGGCGTCCAACACCAGGAAATCGGCGGGTTTGCCCTCCTCAATACCATAGCGATCCTGGATGCGCAGCGTTTTGGCGGCGTTGCTTGTAATCAGGTCCAGCACGTCGTTGATCTCTTCATAACCGCTCATATGGCAGAGAAAGAGCGCCAGTTGGGCAGCCGCCAGCATATCGCCCCGTCCAAGCGGGAACCAGGGGTCCATAATTGAATCATGCCCCAGCGCCACGTTCACTCCTGCTGCCAGCAGTTCTTTGACGCGCGCGATGCCTCGCCGTTTTGGGTAAGTGTCAAAGCGTCCCTGCAAGACGACATTATCGAATGGATTGGCTATAACATGCACCCCGGCACGAGCCAGCAGGCGCAGCAGTTTAAATGCGTAAGCGTTATCATACGAATGCATGGCCGTGCAGTGACTGGCCGTCACGCGCCCCTGCCAACCCTGCTGCAATGAATCCGCCGCCATCACCTCGGTGAAACGCGAATGCGGGTCGTCGGTTTCGTCAACATGGCAATCAATGTCGCGGTTGAACTCTTTCGCCAGGTCAAAGACAAAATGCACGTCTTCAACGCCCATATCACGGGTCCACTCGTAATGTGGGATGCCACCTACCACATCGCAGCCCAGTTCCATAGCCCTGCGCATCAACTCACGCCCGTTGGGGAATGACATGATGCCATCCTGGGGGAATGCCACCAGTTGTATTTCGCAGATGTCGCGCACTTCTTCGCGCACCTCCAGCAAGGCGCGCAAAGCGGTCAATGCGGGATCGCACACATCGACGTGGCTACGAATGTACAGCGTACCCTGCGCCACTTCCCAGCTCACCTCTTCCAGCACCCGTTTCTTCACATCTTCGCGTGTCAACGACGGTTTGCGCTCGCTCCAAATCTGGATACCCTCCAGCAGAGTTCCGCTGGTGTTGTAGCGCGGTTGCCCCACCGTCAGTACAGCATCAAGATGCACATGCGCGTCAATAAATGGAGGCGAGACCAGCCGCCCGCCCGCGTCAATCTCGCGCGTCGCATCCTCCGCAATCTCAGCGGCGATACGCGCGAAATTGCCATCCTGGACGGCAATATCGACAAGCCCCTGGCGACGATGGAGTTGGGCATGACGCACTATGAGATCATGCGACATTGTGATCCCCCTTCGTGAAAAATATATGTTTGCTTATGGAAAATAGCAGGCAGGCGGTGATCCACCGCCTGCCCTGAAAGCTCTCAGTAAAACGAGATTACTCGCCGCCCGCACCAGCTTCGCCGCGCGGACTCGTATTGAGTTCAATGCGCCGCAGGATAAAGTAGGCAATGCCAGCAAAGACAACGCCCAGCTCAAAGCCAATGTCCATGCCGTATTTACCACCCAGAGCAAAAGCAACCGGGCCAACGAATTTGGTTTGAGCCGCACCCAGAACAACGCCCACCAGCCCAACCGCCATTGAGACTATGGCAGCCCAACCAATAGGAAGTCGGCTCGCGTTGTTCCAGTCATCGACGTTGTACTTACCACGCCGGAAGACGAAATGCTCCAACACCAGGATAATCGACCAGGGGCCAAGCCAGTAGGCGATGAGGAGCAGGAAGTTTTGCAACGTTGATGCAAAGTTGGCAGAGTTCGGCACCGCGATGGCCACATAAATCACCGCGCCTACCAGCGTCCAGACCCAACGTGGGACCCGCTGGAATGTGCGCCCAAACACCTGGACTGTGAGGCCCAGGCTATAATCGTTCGGGATATTGTTGGCTATCACACTAAGGGCGAGCAGCACCAGGATCAGCGTGCCAAAGCCACCCAGGGGACTGACAACAGCAGACATTAAGGCACCGCCGCCGCTACTGTTAAAAATTGTCGCCCAGGGACCATTTGTGGTAAACAGCATGCCCAACGTCTCCAGCAGGACACAGGGAATGAACACGCCCAGAAACGTCAGCCAGAAAACGCGACTTGCAGGTGTTTCTTCAGGTTGGTTGACGTTATAGTCAGCCGCGTAGGAACTCCAACCGGTAGCGAAACCGTAGACAGTGCCGCCGAATGTGATAAAAGAGACGAGGCCAGCGAGCGTAAAAGTGGTGGTTGACGGTGTGATGTTGAAATGCTGCACCGAAACGATGAGCATCACGACAAAGATGATCGCCATCGGAATCCACGCCCAACGCTCGTAGCGATGCACGTAGCGATAACCGAAAATGCTGACAAGCGTGGTGAGTACCGCGATAATCAGCACACCGACCCAGGCAGGCACGGCTCCATTGCTCAAAGCATTGACGAGCTGGCCGCCAATAATTACGTTGACGGTGGACCAACCAATACAGGCAGCCACATTGAAGACCGCCATGATGATGCCGCCTACCCAGCCAAACGAGAAGCGCGAGATGGTCATCTGACGTAGGCCAAGCTTGGGGCCTAATGTCGAGAAAAAGGCCACGGGCAGCACGCCAAGCGCGTTAAAGACGATGATAACGATAAAACTGTCCCAGAAACCGAGGCCGAAGATGGGGATCGCCAGCGCGCCCAGGGCCACGGTGGAAAGGACGAGGTTGGCGGAAAGCCACATAGTGAAGTTGTCGAAGATACGGACATGAGTGCGGGTTTTGGGAGAAACGCGTTCGATACCGTGTGTCTCTAATCCACGTTCCTCTGGTATGGCAACAGTGTCGGTAGCCATTACGTTGTCCTCCTGGAGAAAAAACAATTGCATGATTTAGCAAAGACAACTGAACTTCCCTGCCGGTCGAACATCATCTCGTCAGAGATGCCAGGCCCTCTGAAGGTCTCCACACTTCTGAGGCACAATTCATTCATAAGAACCTTATTCAACTCTTGAATTATACAACAATAAACGCGACGCGTTCTCCGTCGTAACACGCCGTGCCATTTTCTAGCCAGGGAGCTGAATATATGTCAAGTATACCATATTCATGCGCGTTAGAGAACCTCTGCTACACATTGTTCTCTTATGTTGAAAGCATACATACAGGCAGCAAACAACCTGTATGAGAGAGGTTCGCATTGATAAGTACCACTTTTATACGAATATGCTTGTTCAACGCGCATGTTCGAACGAATATCGCAAATATTAATGGCAATTTATCACCATTTAGTAATTTAGACCTCAAACCACTAGACGGAACGGGTAAAACTATGTACAATTGTATCTATATACAAACTATCCATACGATGTCATATTTTTTGACATTTTGGTCATCTTTGTTTCTATAACAACCAGGGTCTCCCGGCAGATCAGGAGGTGAGCATGTCGTCCAATCAAGTCACATCCACAGAAAATGTGGATCATCAATCGGGTTTATCTAACCACACAACGACAGCACAAACTCTTGACGAACTTCTCCAGCGCAATGCAGAGTTGGAAAAAGCGCTAAAGGCGCGTATCAGAGAAAATATCTTCCTGAACGAAGTGATTTCTACCGTTGGATCGACGCTCAAAGTAGAGGAGGTGCTTCGCCACCTGGTCGAAACTATCGTGCGTGCCATTTCTTGCCACGCGGCATTCATCTACCTCTATGAAAAAGAGAAGGACCGCCTCGTCCTATCCAGTACCAGCGCTCAATACAGGCACCTGGTTGGTACAATCGAACTGGCGCTGGGTGAGGGCATCAATGGCTGGGTTGGCTTGACCCAGCAACCCGTCTTGCTAAAAGAAGAGGCGATGAGTGACCCGCGCTTTCGCTACTATCCTGAATTGGAGGAAGAGAAGTTTCAATCGCTGATGACGGTTCCCATTATCGCCAGAGACCGCCACCTGATCGGCGTCATTACCCTGCACACCGCTGCGCCGCACGAATTTACCGAACAGGACCAGACCTTCGTCAGCAACACGGCAGCGCTAGTGGCAGGAGCCATCGAAAATGCTCAGCTTTATGAAAATACGCAGAGGAAGCTGAACATCTTAACCACGCTCTCAGTTCTGAGCCAGACCATCAGCTCAGGATTGTATCTTGATGAGATGCTGCGCTCGCTGGCAACACTAACCGTACAGATCATGGAAGCCGATCAATGTGTCATCCTTTTATTGGACATGGCGCGCGGACGCCTGACGGTACGCGCTTCCGCGCCCAACTTGAACGAGCGCGCGCTGAGCTTCCAATCGGTTGATATCGATCGCACGACCTGGGAGAAGTGGCAAGATTTTAACACGCGCGGCCAGTTCCCCGAAACGAATTCCACTACCCTGGAGCGCTTGAATCCATTGAAGGACACTCAACACAAAGCTTTGTTCTCAGTGCCACTTGTTTCAGGAGCCGAGCACCTGGGATTGTTGAATATTTATTCCTCCAAGTCCCGCCGCTTTACGACCGAGGATCAGACGCTGTTGGGAACGATCGCCAACCAGATCGCGATGGCCATAAAGAACAGTCACCTGGTTGATATGCTGGCACAGAAAAACCTGGTTAAAGGTTTCTTTGATGACCTGATGTACGGCACGTATGACTCGGAAGACACGCTGCGTCAACGCGCGAACTTCATCGGCTGCGACTTGACCAGGACACACACGGTCGCCATGATCGAAATCATGCACATGGATGAGGAGAGCAGTCAGGAGAACGAGCGCATCCAGGCATCTACCAGCAAAGCGCAGGCTGAGGCATCCTCTCAGACGGACGAAGACCGTTTCGCGCTACATAAACGAATCACCGGTCAGGTACGACGGCGCATTCAGGATAATTTTCCCGGCTCAGCGCTTTATGAACGAGAAAACTTGTTAACCTGCATTATCTGCCTGAGCAAAGACCCGACTGCTTCGCGCTTGAAAACCGCGCTGCGCGACCTGGTGCGCCAGATGCGCGTTGAGCATGGCGTGCATATGTCCATCGGCGTCGGAAACCCCTGCCAGCAAATCAGCGATTACCGCCGCGGCTTTGCTGAAGCAACCGAGGCGCTTCAGATGGGCCAGAATCTCAATCGAGATGGAGGCGTGACGCATTTCAACGACCTGGGCGTCTATCGCTACCTCTATAAAATCGCGCGTATGGATGACTTGCGCGATATGTACCAGGACCAGGTAGCCAACATCGCCACCTATGATCGGCGCAAAGGCACCGATCTGCTTGACACGCTGGAAACGTACCTGGAATGCGCGGGCAACCTTACCAAAACCTCGAATCGTCTGTTTGTACATCGCAATACACTTATCCAGAGGCTCGAACGCCTGCAATCCCTGTGTGAAATCGATCTTCAAGATCGCAGCAACTGGCTCACTCTCCAGGTTGCCATCAAGGTCTACAAGCTGCGCTCGAATAGAGAATAAATGGATAAAAACTGAGCGGTGCAATCGCGATGGTTGCACCGCTCAGTTTTTATCCATTTAGTGATGGAAGATTAAATCATGGCAGCAAGGCTGCTTTCGACCTCTGAAACTTCCTCCTGCGATCCATCAGCATCCTGTTGCTTGATGCGCCCACCGCGTAAAGGAATCTCTTTCAGGAAGAATACAGCTATCGTACCAACCAGCATAATTACCACGCTCATGATGAAGACGTTGTGAATGCCTGTTGCCAGACCTACCCTCACGGATTCGATCACCTGGTTGAACATCGTCAGGGCTGCTGAGCCCTGGTGCGCGGCGCTCGTTTGCAACTGCGACTCTACTCCAGGTTGCAGCAATATCTGCGGATTATTGAACAAGCCCAGAAATTGTGCCACTTTAGGTTGAACAGCCGCCAGTTGCTTGACAGTGTTTGGCAACGCGTTCTCGAAGGCGGGCAGGTAGGCGGCATTCATGACCGAACCCATGGCCGCCAGCGCAATCGTGCCGCCAATCGAGCGGAAGAAGGTCAGCGAGGCGGTTGACTCACCGATCCTGCGTGGCATAGCGTTCTGCACGACCAGCGTATACAGCGACATGCCGAAGCCCATTCCAATACCAAGTACCAGCATAGCCAGCAATACATCGGAGTTGCCAGAGTTGACATTCAGACGGAACAGCAGCAGCATACCAGCCACGCTCGCGATCATACCGAAGATGGCAAGCAATTTGTATTTGCCCAGACGCGATACCAACTGGCCGGAAACGATACTGCCAACCACAAAGGTCAACATCAAAGGCGTCAGCACCAGGCCGCTGTTCGTGGCGGACGAGCCAACAACCCCCTGCACAAAGAGGGGAATGAAGAAGACAGCGCCGAACAGCCCCATACCAAAGATGAACGTGACAATTGACGAAACAGTGAAGATGCTATCCTTAAACAGGCTCGGCGCGATAATTGGTTGGCCATCGTGCCGCTCCAACCACGCTTCATAGATCACGAAGGACACTAACATGACCAGCGCGAACACGAACAGGCCGATAACCTGAGGAGACAACCACGCGTATTGTGAGCCTGCGAAGGTGAAGCCAAGCAGCAAAGGCACTGTACCCAGCACCAGCAAAGCTGCTCCCACATAGTCGATCGAGACCTTTTGCGCTTTACTGCGCAGCGTCGGCATCAGGAAGATCAATACCAGCAGAGCTATAATGCCGACAGGCAGATTCACATAGAAGACCCAGCGCCACGAAGAATACTGGGTTATCCATCCGCCAAGCGCCGGACCAATAATGGCGGAGATACCAAAGACAGCGCTGGTCACTCCCTGCCACTTGCCACGTTCGCGTGGCGTGAAGAGGTCGCCAACCACAGCAATGGCGATAGGCATCAACGCTCCTGCTCCAAGTCCCTGGAACGCGCGAAAGGCAATCAACTCGTTCATCGTCTGCGACGCGCCCGATAAAGCCGAACCCGTCAGGAAGATTACGATGCCGATCAGAAAGATGGTCTTGCGCCCGAACAGGTCGGACAGTTTTCCGTAAATCGGCACCGTCACCGTAGATGTCAGCAAGTAGGCGGTTGAGACCCAGGTATATCGATCAAAGCCCTGCAAATCAGCGATCACGCGCGGCATAGCCGTCGAGACAATCGTCTGGTCTAGCGAGCCTAATAACATTACTAACAGCACGCCGGCCATCGTCAGAAGCGTATCGCGCCGCGAATAGCGCGGCTGCTCATAATCATCATCAGCTATCGCCTGGCTCTTTGAAACTATATCAGTTCCATCGGACTGACTCGAAACAGTTTTCATAGACAATTAATCCTTCTGTACAGTTGCTATGCCCTTAAAGTAGAACCGTCCAAGCTGTTTCACAAACTCATCAATCGGCATTTGCGTATTCGCGTTGAGACGTTCATAACTTCTCGGTGACAGCAGACTAAAAAATGCACTAACCATTACTGGCGTGGGCAAAGTATTATCAAATTCACCCGCCGCTTTTCCTTCCTCCAGGATCGAGGTGATGAGCACGTCCATGCGATCCCACTTATCGCGCATGCAGCCTTTCTTATCAACAAAAACCCGGCGTAGTTCCGAGCCATTGACAACCAGGTAAGGTAACTGCATCAAATGACTCGTACGCGGGTCAAAAAACCCACCATACACAACCCGCAATATCGCCTCCAGCTTCTCACGATTGGTGCTGGCTGAAGCGACCGTACTTTCAACAATATCCAGCATTTTCTGCGCGTTGCGCTCAAGAATCGCAATCACCAGGTCTTCTTTGCCGGGGAAGTGCAAATACACCGTCCCCTTCGCAATACCAACCCTGGCTGCGATCTCATCGACAGAAGTTTCAAAAAAACCCTTCTCCGCCAGCACTTCCTCGGCAGCTTGCAGGATTAACTCTTCACGCTCATGGCGCTGCTTTTCCTTCAGTGAACGAGGAGCCGTTACAGGTTGCATCGTTGCACCTCCTTGGTTATTATGACTCCCATTTTATTCTCTGACATTGTTAACATTTCGTGACTCTTAATTATTTCGTGACCTTATAGTCATAATTTTAGCATGTAGTCATAATTTTGTCAAGTAACGTAGAGGGAGCGCCAGGGATTGTGCATGAGACCAGAATCAAGTATGCTGTAAACTGGAACTGATCTCGCATTAAATAGGAGAGAAAGACGCTGCATATGAAGTCTATTTACATTGCCGGCCCTCTATTCAACTCACACGAACGCTGGTACCTTGATCGCATCGCGGAAACGCTTGAGGCGGCTGGCTACCACACATTTCTGCCTCACCGCGATGCTGGGCTGGTCAAATTGGGTTCAAGCGAAGAGCGTTCGCGCATTTTCAAGCTTGATATCGACGCCCTCAACACATCCGATCTCATCGTGGCATTACTAACCGGAGCCGATCACGATTCTGGAACAAGCGCCGAACTGGGCTATATGTATGCACTGGGCAAACCATGCATCGGCATAACCGACGACAAGCGCGGCATGCTGAATAACATCATCTGGGGCATTTGTGGCAATGGTGAACGCATCGTACTCAGTATCGACGATCTGCTCCCTCTCATACAGAACAGTTTAAAATTTGACAAAGGTAAGGAATAATGATAATATTTCCTTACCTTTATAAAACTAGTACGAGGGGACAAAATGAAAGAGATCATCTCCACTATCACCAGTAAGGGCCAGGTAACAATTCCTGCCGAAGTGCGCAAATATCTGGGCATTACAGCGAATGACAAAATTGCATTCGTCATCGACGACGAAGGAGTTGTACGATTACGAGTTCCTCGTTTTCCCACAATTGCTTCACTCAGAGGCTCAGCTGGAACTCTCAGGAAACCCTTATCCTGGGAGCAAATGCGCCAAATTGCTTATGAAGACCGCTTCAAAGCAAAGTACGATGGTCAGTAATGACTCAACCATTTATTGACACGGACGTTATCATTCGCCTTCTTACCGGCGATGATCCAGTAAAGCAAGAATCCGCTACATCTCTATTCGACCAGGTGGAGCAAGGGTTGCTTACTCTTACTGCACCTGACACAGTTATTGCTGATGCCGTATTTGTGCTTTCTTCCCCGCGACTCTACCACATTGCTCGCGGTGAAATTCAGGAAATGTTAACAACGCTTGTTCGGCTTCCTCATTTTCAAGTTGAAAACCGATTCAATGTGCTACGATCGCTTGAAATATATGGTTCTTCTAATTTAGATTTCGGCGATACACTTATCATTGCTTCCATGGAGCAGCAAAACTCGCGCATTCTTTACTCCTACGACAAAGGCTTTGATCGCATACAGGGAGTAAATAGACAGGAGCCTTAAAAACTCCTATCACGCCTCTTCCTTGCCGCGCATCTCTGTATCACGCAGGGAGAATAAGCTACACGCAGTCATCGTCGCCGCAGCTACACGTCTCGCCGGTGCGCGCCTCGTGCAGCGCCTCGCGGCCTTCGCGCACGATGAAGTAGACGAGGCCAAGCGCGGCTAACGAATCAGCCCACCACAGACCGAAGAAGGTGTTCAGCAGCAGACCCGCCAGCAGGGTATAAGACATGTAGGCGCAGGTTACACTGCAAGCAGCGTCAGCTTTAAGGGCGGCGCTGCCAATGCGTTTTGCCACGCGCACCTTGCCCTGCCAGAGCGCGGGCATAATAATAGCGGCTGCAATGGCTAACCCAACGCCCAGCCAGGATGTTTGGGGATGACTGCGGGTAATCAGCGAGAAGAGGCTACCGGCAACAATATACAGGGCCAGCACAAACAGGCTGATGGCAGTGATCCAGGCAGCGCGGCGTTCGGCACGTTCGACGGTCTCGATCGAGCCTCCACGCTGCTCTTTGAGCAAACGCCAGAGTAAAATGCCGCCAGCAAGCAGTTCGACAATGCTGTCGAAGCCGAATCCCTCAAGTGAGACGCTATGTGCCATGAGTCCGGCAGTAATAGCAACGCTTGCTTCAACAAGCATCCAG
>Ga0307373_10007909_pt1 | contig 16385 bp, 13 predicted proteins | sample OX2MG_FD_202534 | JGI IMG/M metagenome (GOLD analysis project Ga0307373, IMG submission 202534) | Soil microbial communities from Risofladan, Vaasa, Finland - OX-2 | ecosystem: Environmental > Terrestrial > Soil > Coastal area > Acid sulfate soil | place: Finland: Risofladan, Vaasa | collected... | reverse complement strand
CCTCGTCGACGATCCGGATCTCGACACCTGGGAGGGGAAGCCCGACCGAGCCCACGTGTCGACCCCGGTCACGTGCAGGAGTGCGCGTCACCGCACCGAACTCGGTCATGCCGTAACCGACCATGGCATCGCCGCCGGGCAGCCGCGACCCGAGTCGTTGCAGTGTGGCGCGGGCGATGGGTGCTGCGCCGATGGTCAACACCGCCAGACTGGAGAGGTCGGCATGGTCGAAACGGGGATGGGCCACGATGAGCTGGGCCATGGCCGGAACGATGAAGGCGGACACCGGTCGTCGGTTCTCGACGAGCGACAGCCACCGGCCGGCGTCGAAGCGAGGCAGATACCAGCCGGTCAGGCCGCCCCGCATCGGACCGTAGATGAGCAGCGCACCGCTGGTGGTCGAGAACGGCGAGGAGGTCATGTAGCCCAGACCGTGCCAACCGGTCGGGTCGGCTGCCGGTTGGCCGGGGTCGTGACGCACCACGACGGCCTTGGGGTTACCGGTGGTTCCCGACGTGTACATGATGTCGACCGGAGCGCCGGCATCGGTTGGAGCCACCGGTTCGGAGGCGTCGGGGTGGAACAGCGAGGACCACTCCGCCGCACCGGCCCCGCCGGTGGCGGCCACCACCCGGAGGCCGCGGATCTCCTCGGTGAGTCGATCCCACGGGACGCCTACGTCGACATCGCTGCCGGCCAGCACCACCGTCGGCTCGGCGTGGGCCAGGATGGCCCGGAGCTCGGGTGGTGCCAGCCTGGTGTTGACCGGCACGGCGATGGCCCCGGCACGGTGAATGGCGGCGTAGGCGATCAGCCAGGGGAACGGCTCATCGGGGCCGACCGCCAGGATCACCCGCTCGCCCCGCCGGAGGCCCCGCTGGGCCATGCCACGAGCCAATCGGTTGGACTGGGAGTTCCAGTGGCCAAAGGTCAGGTCGGACTCGTCGGCCAGGTTGTGCCAGGCCACGGCATCGGGGTGCCGTTCGGCCAAGGTGGCGACCGCATCCCGGCGGTACCCACCCGCGGTCATGTGCGCCGTTCCCGTTCCGGTGAGACGGTGGTCCGCCAACTCCGGCTCAGTACGGCTCACCGCCCTCGAGGATCCGACGGGGGTTGTCGACCATCATCATCGTGATGTGGTCATCGCTGATGCCGGCCAGGCGCATCGCCGGAAGCACGTCCTGGGGGATGTGGGTCCAGCGCCAGTCGTTCCAGGCATTGGACACGGACGGTGGGAACCAGTCGACGTGGCACATGGCGTCGTGCGACAGCACGATGCGATCGGCGTGACCGCGGTCGCACAGGACCTTGACCGATTCGATCCGCTCCGCCATCGAGAAGGTACTGATCCCGAAGTGGTCGAAGCCCAGGTAGGAGCCGTTGGCCAGCAGCGCCTCGTGGTAGGCGGTGTCCAGCGTCCCGCCCGAGTGGCCGATGACCACCCGGGCCAGGTCGACGCCCTCGTCGGCCAGGATCCGTTGCTGCTCGAGCCCCCACGGTTGGGGAGGCGTGGGGGTATGGGTGGTGATCGGCACACCGGTCTCGCGATGGGCCTGTGCGACGGAGCGGAGCACCCGCTCCACCCCTTCGGTGATGCCGGGGTTGTCCGTGGCGCACTTGAGGATGCCGGCCCGCACCCCGGTGTCGCCGATGCCCTCACGGATCTCGCGGACGAACAGCTCGGTCATGGGCTCCGGTCCACCGAAGATGGTGCCCGGACCGCGGAAGTGGAAGAACATCGGCACGTCGTTGTAGGTGTAGACGCCGGTGGCCGCGACGACGTTGATCTCGGGGACCTGTTCGGCCACGGCGACGATGCGCGGGATGAAGCGTCCGAGGCCGATCACGGTCAGGTCCACGATGGTATCGATGCCGTGGGTCTTCAGTTCCCGCAGGCGCTGGACCGCGGTGGCCTGGACCTGCTCCTCGTCCCACTCCTCGGCGGTCTTCTCGATCTCCGGACTGAGCACGAAGACATGCTCATGCATGAGGGTCGATCCGAGGGCGGACCCCTCGATCGGTCCCAGCACCGTGTTGACCCCGGTCATCGCTCCCTCTTCTCCCCCTAGCCCCCACTGTTACCGGGCGGCGTCCGTGTCATGGTACCGGCGAGCCGGTCGTGCGGGGCTCGCTCCCGTTTGCCATGATGCTGGGCATGCGCGAGCACCGCTACTCGATCGAGATGCCCCATGCCGCCGCTCGGATCTGGGCGCTCTTCCAGGACTACGACCGCTGGACCGACTATGCGCCGATGGTGCGGCGGGTCGATGTGCTGTATCCGGGCGATCGGGATCACAACGGCCGGCTTCGTCGGGTCATCTTCAAGATGCCCCTCGGACGAGAAGGCTCGGCCCTCGAGCTGGTGACCGACGTGGAACCGGAGCGCGGGTACACCTACACGATGATCTCCAGCACCCCCGGCAACGATCAGATCGGACATGTCCGACTCGAACCGGTGGCCGCCAACCGCACCCGTTTCGAATTCGACGAGCAGTACAACCTCACGACATGGCCCTTCCGGTACTTCGAGGGTCCGATCTACCGGTTCATCAACAAGAACAACGAGGACAGCATGCGCCGGGCCTCTCAGTGGCTGACCGACCATCCCGAGTACCGGGCCGACCTCGTCGACTCCTGATCGACGTCGGGAGCGTCCGGACCCGACCGGTCACGGCCGCGCCGGTTCCGGTCGCGGATGCACGGTTGGACCGATGGTGAACGGCTCGACGAGTTGGGTCATCAACAGTCCAGGGTGCCACCGACCGTCGGGAGTCTGCTCCGTGCGGACCGAGCCGTCGGCCAGTCCCGTCGGGGTGGCGGGCGCGCCCTTGGTCGGGAATTGGGCACGACGGGCGAGCACATCCCACACGGTGAGGACGACTCCCAGGTTGTAGCCGTCCTTTCCGTCGAGGGCATGGTGCAGGCGGTGGTACGCCGGGCTGACGACGATTCTTCCGAGCGGACCGAACGACCAGTTCAGGTTGGCGTGCGGGAGGGTGCCCAGACAGATGTAGCCCGTGATGAGCGCGGGGGCCATGCTGTGCCCGCCCATCAGGGCGATCACGGGAAAGGTGGCCAATAGGAACCCGGGGAGATGGCTCAGCGGATGGGCCCGGAACGACGTCAGGACACTCAGCTCCTCCTGCGAGTGGTGCAGCGCATGGAGTCGCCACAGGGGGGCGAATCGGTGATCGGCCCAGTGGGCGAGCCAGTTGGCCCCGTCCATGAGGACGATGGTCACCGCCAGCAGCAGCCAACCGGGCCATGACGCAGTCCCAGGAACCTCCAGCCACGAGACATGCGTGCCGAGGAGCTGGGCGAACGCCACTCCGAGGAGCGTCATGAGGGGTACCACGACGATGACGTGAAGGGCGAAGAACGTTCCGTCGTGCAGATGTCCTCGGGCCAGGACCGGACGGCCCTCAGCGGGCCAGCGCCGCTCGCAGAGCAGTGTCGCCACCACCAGTCCGAGCACCAGGGGGGCCAGGAGCTCGGCTCGACCGGCGGCCAGACTGGAACCCAGGCCGCCCCGCCGTTCGAGGGAGCTGACGGCCATCCACACCAGGCCCGACGTGGCGGCGGCCACCCCGAGGGTGGACAGGGACAGCCTCGCCCGGTCACTGCGGTCTGCCACTACCGGCCCACGGACGGGAACCCCCGCCCAGTGCGGTGCGGGCACGGTGACCAGAGTCACGACGCGGAGACCCTGGTCACCGGAGAGTCGGTCCGCTCAGTAGCCATAGCCACCGCCACTTGTGGTCGGCGGCGACGTGGCCGGGGGAGCGGTGGTCGGGGGTGCTGTTGCCGGGGGCGACGTGACCGGGGGGGAGGACGGGGACGTGGCCGGAGCCATCGTCCCGCCGGTCGATCGGTTGGCCGGAGCGGCCGGTGCCGTGGCCGGCGTCGTGGTTGGCGACGGCGCGCTGGTGGTCGGGGCGGCGGTCGTCGTCGTCGCCGGTGTCGAAGCGGATGCCGGCACGACGAACCAGATGCCGTCGAGGCCCTGGCCCTTGGTGTCCTCGGCCTTGGTGTCACCGGTGAATCGGTACAGCGGCATCCCCCCGAACGTGACCTGAAGCCCCCCGCCGGGACGGGCGACCGTGCCCAGCATCGAAGTGGTCACGCCCCCCGATCCGATGACATGGGTGGTTCCGGCGGGCACGGTGAGGGGAGGCCACACGGCGGCGCATCCGCCGGTGCAGGTGGGCGTGCCGGTTCCGTCGGGAGCGTACCGGTAGAGGGTCCTCCCTGACGGATCGACCAGAATGGTGCCCAGAGTGCCGGCACTCGCACTCGACACCATCGCGACGGCGGTGTTGGCCGTGTGTGCGGCCTTGGTGGACGTGGTCGATGTCGCCCCACTCGAACCGCATGCCGCCGCCGCCAGCACCACGCCACCGAGGGTGAGGCCGAGGAACCATCTCGACCCCCGCCCCCGTCGCCCGCTCGACTCGGCCCGCTTCGATCGTCCGCTCGTCTCGATGATTGATTCCATGCCACAGACCTCGTTCCTTCGTTCCCTTGGTTTCCCCCGGTACTACGTTCGGAGGATCGGGTCTGTTCAACGAGAGGTCGATGCACGGAGGGTTGACGAAACCGATGGGCGGTGACGATTGAGGCGCCGAGGTCGGACCCGTCGGTGGTGCCGGTGCTACTCAGCCGACTCGGCGAGGTCGATGAGGGACTGGCCGGTCATGGTGAACATGGTCTCGTCGTCCGACTGCCGCCACAGGTCGAGCAACCCGATCGAGAGCGGGTCGCAGCCGTACCGCATCGGCCCGGCGTCATCGAGGATGGCATCGGCGATCAGCACGGCGGCGTCCGCCGCCGGCGAGACCATGGGATCGGCTGTCTGCTGGCGCAGTCGCGCCGCCTGATCGGCCATGGGACGGTACCGGTCGAACCGGGTCGCCGCTTGATCGCCGGTGCTCAGCTGGAACATGTCGGTGTCGATGAGACCGGGCAGGATCTCCACCACCCGGATGCCGGACGGAGCCACTTCGACCCGGAGGCTCTCCCCGAAGGCCGACACTGCCGCCTTGGTGGCCCGGTAGGCGGAGTAGAACGGCACGGACGCCAGAATCGACGATGACGAGACGTTGCAGACCACGGCCGGCCGGTTCTCCCGCAGTGTGGGGATGGCAGCCATGGTCATCCCGACCAGGCCGATGACGTTGGTCTCGAGAAGGCGGCGCCAGTCGTCGAGGTCACTGTGCTCGACGGGGAGGTAGTCGGAGTCCGCTCCGGCGTTGTTCACCAGCACCCGAAGGTCGCCGGGCAGTTGGAAGGCGCCGGGGTCGGTGACGTCGAGCTGGGCCACCGTGATGCGTCCACCGGTGGCGTCGGGTAGATCGACACCGTCGTCAGGATTGCGCATGGTGGCCATGGTGTCGAAGCCCCGATTGGCGAGCTCGATGGCGATCGAGCGCCCGATCCCCCGGCTGGCGCCGGTCACCAAGGCACTCCCGCTGATCTCCATGTCTCGTTCCTTCATTCGGCTGTCCGACGTCACCCATGCGTCGCGCTGCCACCGTAGTCAACGACCAACGGGGCCCCGTCATCGTCGAGCTGGCACCTCCGAGGTCCGAGTATCACGAGCCCAAGGGGCGTCGGCGTTCCGTTGACGCTCCAGGCCGATGGATCGTACGATGCCGGTCGACCCACCCATCGGTGCAATCGGAGGTCTGGACGTGCGGACGTGGCCCAGGTTCTTCATCAACGGGATTCCCGCATGACCCCCGGTCCGTTCGACGCCAGCATCGAGCACTACCCCATGTCGGGCCTGGACGAATTCATGATCCACAACCACCCCAATCCGGTGCGGGTGATGTGGACGTCTGACCTGCAGGCCTACGAGCGCATGTGGTTCACCTGCCAGGACCGGACCGGGGATCTGCTGATCGTCGCCGGCATGGGTTTCTATCCCAACCTCGGCACCGCCGAGGCCTTCGCCATCGTCAACGTCCGCGGACGGCACACCACGGTGCGGGCCCACCGGAAGCTCGGGCTCAACCGCATGGACATGACCGTCGGACCGGTCAGGTTCGAGCTGGTCGAGCCGTTCCGGCAGTGGCGGATGCGGCTCGAGGACAATGAGTTCGACATCGCCTTCGACCTCTCGTGGTTCGACACCAAACGACCGGTCTACCGATTGATCGGCGGCGGGATGTTCATCGGGACCCGCCCCTTTGCCGGTGTCGCCGGCTACGACGGCTTCGGCCGGCAGTCCGGTTGGGTCCGCGCCCACGGTGAGCACTTCGAGCTGGATACCGGGTCCTATCTCGGGACCCGCGACCATCACTGGGGGACGCGGGACGGTGTGGGCGGCCCGACTCTGTGGAGCGGCAACCAACACCCGCACTCGGGGGAGTGGGTCGAGTTCGAGAAGTACGGGCTGTGGGGCGACCATCTCCTCTACAACCTCGGCGATGACCGACGGGGGAGCGACACACTCCGTGGTCGGCGCCACCGGCTCCGCTTCGAGCCCGACACCCATCTGCTGCACTCGGGCGAGGTCGATCTGGTCTTCGCCACCGGCGAGGAACGGACCATGACCTTCGAGCGCCTGGGCAATCAGATCGCCTTCCTCCGGTGCGGCATGTACGGCGGGCCCAATGGGGGAACTCCCGATGGCGACATCTGGCACGGGATGGATGTGGGAGACGGTGTGGTCTCGGGTGAGACCTACGACGCCAACGATCCGGACATCCGGGCGAGGATCTGCGGTCTCGACCAACATCATGCCCGGTTCGAATGCGACGGCGAGGTGGCCTATGGGATCATCGAGCCGTACGACACCCTGTGCTACGAGATGGCGAGGAGCGGCCTCGGTGGCTTCTCACTGCTCGAGTGAGCTCGGCCCGTCGAGCAGTGAGAGGAGGGACAGGCTCACGTGATCAGCGATGACACCGTGGATCTGGACTTCAGCCTCGCTACACCGGGGTTCTTCCTGGCACCCGAGTACTTCGCCGTACTCCGGTGCCTGCGTGAGCGGGCACCGGTCCATCGCACCGCCGACGGCCTGTTGGCCGTCAGCCGTTACGAGGACATCCGGGCCATCAGCCGCGATCCGGTCCGTTTCGTGTCGGGTCGGGGTGTCCTCATCAATGATCCACTGAGGAGCGCCGAAGGGGCGGGCCAGAACACCTGGTCGATCATCCATCTCGACCCGCCCCTGCACGCCACCTACCGGTCGTTGGTCAACCGGCAGTTCACGCCGCGGGCGGTGGCCCTGTTGGCGGACCGGATCCGTCGCACCGTCACTGAGGTGTTGGACTCGGTCCCCATCGGGCGGGAGGTGGATTTCGTCGACGCCGTCGCCGCTCCCGTCCCGATCGCAGTGATCGCCGACATGTTCGGAGTGGCCGACGCCGACCGCGCCCTCTTCCGTCGCTGGTCCGACGCAGTCATCGAGAGCACTGATCGCACCGAGTCGGAGCGGGCCGAGGAGGTCGGGGAGATGGCCGCGTTCTTGCACGGGCACATCGACTCGCCCTCGACGGAGTCCAACGATCTGCTGAGCCTGCTGAAGACGTCGTCACTCGACGGTCGGCCGCTCAGCCGCACCGAGATCATGGGATTCTGCATGACCCTGCTTGTGGCGGGGAACGAGACCACCCGGACGCTCATCACCGGTGGTGTGGAGGCATTGGCCCGCCATCCTGAGCAGCGATCCTTGGTGGTCGACGATGCTTCGCTGGTGCCCGGGGCCGTCGAGGAGATGCTCAGGTGGGTGACCCCCATTCAGGCGTTCGGCCGGACGGCGGTGGTCGATGTCGAGATCTCCGGTGTCACGATCGACGCCGGAGAGTTCGTGGTCCTCTTGTACGCGTCCGCCAATCGCGACGAGGAGATCTTCGGCCCGACGGCCGACCGGTTCGAAGTCACCCGGCCGACCCTGCCCACCCACCTGGCGTTCGGCTTTGGCGAGCACGTCTGCATCGGTGCCAGCCTGGCCCGGCTCGAGGCCCGGATCTTCTTCGAGGAGCTGCTCCGGCGGTTTCCGTCCTTCGAGCTCACCGGCGAACCGACGTACACCCGATCCACCTTGGTGAACGGTGCCCACGTCATGCCGGTGACCCTCTCCGCCTGACCGGGCCGCCCACCAACGCAACCGCCCAGCGTCTCAGGCACTCAGAAGATCGAGGCGCCCGTTGGCCGTGAACTCGCCGAGCAGGTCAGCGACATCCTCCGCCACCATCGGCTCATAGGTATCGCTCCGGCCACTCCGGTGCCACAGCGGGTCCGAGGTGTTCCATCGCTCCGTGCGCAGGGGCCTCTTGTCCACCTTGTCGGTGGCGGTGACCGGAAGAGCCGGCACGATCCGCACGTACCGGGGTGCCCACTTGGTGCCGAGGTCCGACTGCGCGGCGAGAAATGCCGTGAAGTCCGTTGGGTCGAACGTGGTGCCGGGCTCGATCTCCAGCGCCGCCATCACCTGATCGCCGGTCCGGCTGTCGGGGACGGCGTACACGGCCACGCCCCGGACCCCGGTCCACCGGCCGAGGATCCGCTCGATGGGAGCGGCGGCGAAGTTCTCGCTGTCGACTCGCAGCCAATCGCCGGTCCGTCCGGCGAAGTAGAAGATCCCCTCCTCGTCGCGATAGGAGAGGTCACCCGACCAGTACCAGCCATTGCGGGTTCGTTCCGCTTCGGCCTCAGGGTTGTTGTAGTACCCCTCGAAGTTCGACCGTGTGCGGCGCCCGACCAGCTCGCCGATGGCCTCGGTCGGGTTGACCAGGCGCCCGTGCTCGTCGAAGACGGCCCTCGGTTGCTCCTCACCGGTCTCGGAGTCGACCACCACGACGTCGTCACGTTCGCTGGCGCGACCCAGGGCCCCCGGCCGGCCGTCGTCAACCGGCATCAACACGATGGCATTCTCACTCGATCCGTACCCTTCGAAGAGCGGAACACCGAATCGCCGGGTGAACTCGGCCTTGTCCGGGGCTGATGTCTCGGGGCCCAGCACATAGCGGAGCCGGTGGTCACGGTCGTGCGAGGTCGCCGGTGTGGCCACGATGTGGGAGATGGCCCGGCCCACGCTGTTGAAGAACGTGGCTCCCGTCTCGCGAACATCAGGAAGGAACCCCGATGCCGAGAACCGTCTTCGAAGGGCCAGGGTGGCCCCGCTGGCCAGCGCCGGGAGCACCGCGGCGGAAAGCGCATTGCCGTGGAACAGGGGCATCGCCGAGTACAGGACATCGTCAGTGGTGAATCCGATGCGGGCTGCTGAGCGGGCCGCCCGACCCTGGGTCATCCGAACCGCCTTGGGACCACCCGTCGACCCCGAGGTGAAGATGAGAAGGTACAGGTCGTCCGGCTGAGGCTGCCCCCCCGGGCCATCGGGCGCCACCAGTCCACCGAGTCGACCCTGGTAGTCATCGCTGTCGACGACCAGTACCCGAGCCGGATCCATGCCCAGCTCGAGCCCGTCCAGCAGCGCCCGTTGCGACGAGTCGGTCACGATGAGCTGGCAGTCGGTTTTGATGATGTCGGTGGCCAACTCCGCGCCCCGCCGGGTGGGATTGATCCCGACGATGACGGCGCCCACCAACGCCGCGCCGGCGAGCAGGAAGAGGTACTCCGAGGTGTTCTCGAGAAGCACGCCCACATGGAAGGGGCCGTCCCGGCGGAGATCGGTCAGGAGGGCGCCGCGGATCTCCGACTCCGCTACCACCTGCCGCCACGTCCACTCGCGGCCTTCGAAGAGCAGGCCCCGGTGGTCGTCGTCGGCCCGCAGCCGGACCAGGTCGGCGGCGGTGGCGAACGGGGGCGTCACCCGAGCCGGTCCCTGACCAGGTCGAGGAGGGGATTGTCCTCGATCGGCATCAGAAGGGGCTGGCCCGCGGCCCGGCGGAGATAGCTGATACGGGTCATGATGGCGGTGCTCCGGACCATCGCCAGCGTCTCGTACCAGTCGAGGTCCCGCACTGGGCGCCCGGTCCGCTGTTCGAACAGGTTGATGGTGGCGGCCCGGTCGGGGAACCCCGCGAGTCGCTCGCCGAAGATCCGCTCCATGGTGAGGTCGAGACTGGTGAACCAGGCCAGATCGTGTTCGGGCGCGCCGACCGACGTCATATCCCAGTCGAGGACGGCGCGCGGGTGCAGGTCATCGCCCAGCACCATATTCTCGAATCGGGCATCGCCCCACAGGAGCACCGGCTCGGATTCGATGACCGGACGGTGCTCGCGGCACCAACGGAGACCGTCGGCCAGCACCGGTACCGGGCATCCGTCGCTCGACCACTGCAGGTACCGCTCCCAGAAGTCCAGCTCGGCACTGTTGTCACGACGGGGGACCTCGACCAACCCGGTGATGTCGGCGCTGTGGATGGTGGCCAGGGTGCCGATGAAGTTGGCGTAGACGCGGCCGTGGTCGGCGTCGTCGTGTTGGAGCAACCACCGATCACGATGGGCCAGTGAACCGATGATGTGGCCGTCGACCCGGGGCATCACCATGAAGGGAGCGCCGAGCCACCCGGTGTCCGACTCCACCACCGGGTCGGCGACCGGCACTCCGACCGCCGCGGCAGCGACCTGCGCGCTCCACTGCGACCGCAGGTCGTAGTGCTGGAAGGTTCCGACCGAAGGAGGGGCCATGCGGATCACCAGCGACCGGTGGTGCTCGACGCCGTCAGCTGACCACGCCGCGTCGACCATGACCGTCTCACTGGAGTACCCCGCTGACGGGCGATGCAGTCCGGTGAGCGTGACGCCGCTCCCGTTGTGTCGTTGGGCCAACCAGCGCGTCAACCCCGCGGTCAGGGCATCGTCATCCTGCATCGTGGTGGTTGCCATCGGTTCGGGTCCGGTCAGTGCTCGACGATGGCGCGCACCGCGTCGGCGATGGTGCCCGCTGACGGCATCACCGCGGCCTCGAGTGTCGCCGCCGACCCGATGGGAGCGAAGAGAGCACCGATCCGGCGTACCGGTGCTTCGAGTTGGCCGAACAGCTCCTCGTTGACGACGCTCGCCACCTCCGCACCGAATCCGGCGAAGCGCGTGGCATGGTGGGCGACGATCACCCGGCGCGTGCGGGCCGCTGATTCCAACACGGCATCGGCGTCGAACGGAACCAGGGTGCGCAGGTCGACCACCTCCACATCGACCCCGTCATCGGCCACGTCCGCCGCGGCGGTGAGCGCATCCCGCACCGTCCGGCCGTAGGTCACGATGGAGACATCGGAGCCGCGGCGTTTGATGTCAGCGGTTCCGAGGGGCACCCGGTGGTCTCCATCCGGTACCGGACCGGTCGACCCGTACAGGGCGACGTTCTCGATGAAGACACACGGGTCGTCGTCGAAGATGCAGGACGTCAACAGGCCCTTGGCGTCGGCCGGGGTGCTCGGTACCACCACCTTCAACCCCGGGATGTGGGCCAGCCAGGCCTCGAGGGTCTGGGAGTGGGTGGCGCCCGACCCGATCCCCCCGAAGACGGCGGTACGGACGGTCATCGGAACGGAGAGTCGACCACCGGACATGAACCGGGCTTTGGCCGCGTGGTTCACCAGCTGATCGAGGGCGATGCTGATGAAGTCCATGATCATGACCTCGGCCACCGGTCGGAGACCGGACATCGCCGCTCCGATGGCTGCCCCGACGATGGCCGCCTCGGAGATCGGGGTGTCCCTGACCCGGTCGGTCCCGTGGGTGGTCGAGAGCCCCTTGGTCACCTGCGAGATGCCGCCCCCCGGGTCGGCCAGATCCTCTCCGATCAGCAGCACGTCGGGGTCGGAGGCGAGCGCGTGATCGAGTGCCAGATGCAGCGCATCGCGCATGCTCCGCACCGTGGCCGCCACGTCGTCGGGTGGCTGCTGGTCGGTCGTGCCGGTCATCGGGGGGCACCGGCCGGGTCGCGGTACACGTCGACCAGCGCACCGGTGCCCTCCGGTGGCTCGGCCGGCAAGGCATCGGCGAACGCCGAGTCCACCCGGTCGTGGGCCTGTTGTTCGAGGGTGACCGCCGCCTCCTCATCGAGGACCCCTCCGACGATGAGCGTGTTCCGGTAGCGCCCCACCGGCTCGGCCAGACGGGCGGCGTCCAACTCCCCTTCGGGCATGTACCGCATGGCGTCCCCGAAGTAGTGGCCCCACAGCCGGAAGGTCATGCACTCGAGGAGCGTCGGGCCGTCACCGGCCCGGGCCCGGTCCACCGCGGTGGTCAAGGCGTGATGCACGAGGTCCGGATCGTTGCCGTCCAGGGTCACACCGGCGATGCCGTAGGCAGCCGCCCGTTCGGAGACGCGTGCCACGGGCTGGGCTTCGGCGGTCGGGGTCAACTCCGCGTAGCGGTTGTTCTGGCACACGAAGACCACCGGCAGGCGCCACAGTGCAGCCAGATTGACCGCCTCGTGAAAGGAGCCGGTACCGGTGGCCCCGTCACCGAAGCTGGCCACCGCCACCTGGTCGGTCCCCCGGAGCCGCGCCGCCAGGCCCACGCCCACGGCAATGGGCACACCCGATCCGACGATGCCGGTCGACAGCACCAGTCCGGATGGCGGATGGGAGATGTGCATGCCACCGCCCTTGCCGCCGTTCACCCCGGTGGACCGGGTGAGGATCTCGGCCACCAGTGGCCCGAGCGGCACGCCCTTGGCCAACTGGTCGTGCAGCCCGCGGTAGGTGGTGACCAGTTGGTCGTCGGATCGGAGCACCGCACCCATCGCCGCGGCAATGGCCTCCTGCCCGGTGGCGGGCCAGTAGGTGCAGGCGAACTCGCCGCCGCTCAGCCCTCGCCTGATCCGGTCGTCACACGCCCGGATCAGCACCATCAACTCGTACATGCGCCGGCGGTCGGCATCTGATGGCGCGGCCTGCTCGGTGCTCATCGTGTCGCGCCCCGTACCGTTGCCTGGTCCTCCGGCTTCGTCGGGATCGCCGGCATCAGGGTGGTCACGTACCGGCGGGGGCGCCAACGGTGGCCAACGAACCTGCGTGGGAGCCGGCCAGGTGACCCCACACCAGTCCCATGCCGATCGAGGTCCCCCCTCCGTAGTAGGCCGGCCCCGCCGGGCTGGCGATCACGTTTCCGGCGCCGTACAGGCCGGGGATGGGGCGGTCACGAACGTGTTGGATGCGTCCGTGCTCGTCGACCCTCGGGCCGCCCTTGGTCCCGACCGAGCCGACGTGGACCGGCAGCGCGTAGTACGGACCCACCTCGATGGTGCCCAGGTTCGGATGGGATGCGGACGGATCCCCGTGGAACCGGTCGTAGGCACTGGAGCCTCGGCCGAAGTCGTGGTCGCTCCCCTCACCGACCATGCGGTTCCACCGCTCGATGGTCTCGGTGAGCCCGGTCGCATCGATGCCCACCGATCGGGCCAGGCCGTCGACCGTGTCGTGCACGTGGAGCCAGTCGGGGTCAGGATCGCCCGGCCTGGCCGTCATCACCGGATACCGGCTCCGGAACTGGTGATCGAAGACGGCCCAGCAAGGCAGGTGCCGGGTGGAGTACTCGTTGGCGTCGAAGGAGAAGAAGGCCTTCTGCATGTCGTTGTAGTTCGCCGCCTCGTTGACGAAGCGTTGGCCGAACCGATCCACGATGATCGAATGGGGCGCGGTGCGCTCGATGCCGACGAAGCGGGCGAGCGGTCGATCCTCGTACTGCTCGCCCGGTAAGGCTGCCGCCGGGTACCACCATGTCTCGTTCATGTTGGCGATGTCGGCACCGACCTCCATCGCCATCAGCAGGCCGTCGCCCTCGCTGGCGGGCGGGCTGTGGGGATGGGTGAGGGGACCGGGGAGGAAGCGCGTGGTCAGACTGGAGTTCCATTCGAATCCTCCGGAGGCGAGCACCACCGCGCTGGCGGCGATCGTCGAGCGGCGGCCGGCGCCGTTCACGACCAGGCCCACCACGTGGTCGTCGCTCATGGCGATCTCGCACGCCCTGGTGTCCAGCATCGGCTCGACGCCACGCGTCAGGCAGGCCTCGAGCAGTGCGCCGATGAGGGCCTGGCCGCAGGCCACCCTGTGGTCGGCCACCCGTTGCTGCACTTCGACGGCGTCGAAGCGTTCAGGGAAGTAGGCGGGCCGCCACTCCACCGTGGCTTCCTGCAGCGTGATCGGGAGGCCGAGCACCGGCGGTCGTCTGAGCGAGTCGGCCCAGCGGCCGAGCCGTGAGGTGTCGTACAGCATCGGCTCCAGCATCCGCCCCGACCCCTTGGCCCCCTCCATTTCGGGGTGGTAGTCCGGCCACGACATCGGTCCGAGCCGCAGGGGTGTGTGCTCCTCGAGCCCGGCCACGATGCCGGGTCCGCGGTCCACGTACCGCTCGAGCAACTCGGTCGGTGTGCGTCCGGCGGTGAGCCGGTCCATGTACCGGAGAGCTTCTTGGCGGGAGTCGTCCACACCGAGCTCGGCCATGTGGTGGTTCTGGGGCATCCAGATCCCGCCACCAGAGACGGCAGAGGTTCCCCCGATGGACCGCGTGCGTTCCACCACGACAACCCGCGCCCCCTGGTCGTGGGCGGCGATGGCGGCCGACAGAGCTGCCGCTCCGGAGCCCACCACCACGACCACGTTGTCACCGGACGAGTCGGCGGCGGAACCGGAGGCGGCGGTGGCGGTGGCGGGAGGCACGGCGTCGTCGGTCGGTTCAGGCCCGGGCCAGGTAGCGGTCGAGCTCACGGTGCATGGTGGTGATGCCGGATTCGTAGGTGTGCGACAGGCGGAGACCCTCGACACTCCGACTGTGTATGCCCCGCTGTTGGCGGGCGATGTTCGAGAAGTCCTGCAGCGGGATCCGTGGCCAGTGGTCGACGTCGTCGGGGGCGAAGGGGCCCTGGAGCGTCGGCCTATGGATCTCGTCGGTTACAGCGGGGATGGTGAGCGACCACAGCTCGAAGACGCACGACTCGGGATCGTCGCCGTTCGGACGCACACGGTAGACGAGCGCGTTGCCGTACTGCGGGAGGACGAAGAAGTTGGGGAACAGGTAGAACACCCCACCCCACCGGGCCAGGGCCACAGGATCGGGGGGCGGCAACGGGATGCCCGCCCCGGCGGCGTACTCGTAGAGGGCCTTGACCAGTTCGGCGCCAAAGGTGCTGCCTTCGGGAATGGGGCGCGTGCGCATCCCTTCGAACACGTGGACCTCGCGGTCGAGGGTCATCGCCTCGAGCCCGCTGCTCAGGAGGTGGACCGACTCGATGATGGCGTCGAACTCGCTCACCCCGACCTGGGAACCCTTGTTGGCCTGCGCGTTGGGTCGGAGTTGAAAGCTGGAGTGGCCGTGGTCGTGGACCGAGTAGACGAGGCTGTCCGGGTCGTACTGCTCGGGGTGTCCCAGGGTCAGTTGGGGATGGGTCTGAGGGACGTGGTACCCCTCCATGAAGGCCTCCTGGGCCATCTTCCAGTTGGCCGAGAGGATGGTCGATTTCCACCAGAGGACCCTCATGTCGCCGAATCCGAGCGGGTCGAGGAGGCTCGGGATCGGTTCGAGTGCTTCCAGCAGGGGCGGCGCAGAGGGGTCGAGATTGACCCACGCACAGGCTCCCCACATCTCCACCCGGGCCTCTCGGAGGCACAGTTCACCGGGCGCCAACAGCTCCGGATCGAACGCGTGGGGCCCGTAGACGAAGGAGTTGGATCCGTCGAGGTTCCATCGCCACCCGTGGAACGGACAGATGATCTGCCCCCGGGGGAAGGTTCCGGTGCCCTTGGCCAGTTCGGTGGCCCGGTGGCGACACGCGTTGAGGTAGCCCTTGACCGTCTCCTCGTCGACCCGAACCAGCAGGATCGACTGATCGGCGATGGTGTACTCGACGTAGTCGCCGGGCGACGGGAGCTCCTCGAGTCGACAGCCCATCTGCCATGCCCGCGGCCAGAGCCGTTGGCGCTCCAGTTCGGCGAACGATCGGTCGTAGTAGCGGGCCGCCGGCACGAAGTCGGCTCGGCCCATGGCGTGTGGGACATCCGACCGGATTTCAGTCGCCGTCTTCGATGGCGAGGGATTCGGCTGCATCGCGATGTCAGCCATCGATGTCCCCGTCCGGAACGCCGAGCATGGTGATGGTCCGCTGGCGGAACCGCCACCGCTCACCGATGCGGACCAGCTCGTCGTGGTAACGACCGGCGGCGACGATCGCCGGCCCGGCCGGAGTCGACCGCACGAAGAGATAGTCGGTGGCGGTGGTGGCGTTGTCCCCGTCGATGTCCATCAACGAGTTGGAGGTGATGTGCTTCCCCCGTGCCTCGGCCGGCTGCACGGACTCCATGTACGTGCGGATGGCCTCGCGGCCCTGGGTCACCGTTTCACCGAGGACGAGGCGGGCGTCTTCGGTGAACAGGTCTGACCATGCATCGAACCGGCCGTCGTCGCACCATTGACTGTATTCACCGAGTGTCCGCCGGATCTGATCCTCGTCCTCCCCCACGGCTCTCCCCTCG
>Ga0307373_10007904_pt1 | contig 16392 bp, 13 predicted proteins | sample OX2MG_FD_202534 | JGI IMG/M metagenome (GOLD analysis project Ga0307373, IMG submission 202534) | Soil microbial communities from Risofladan, Vaasa, Finland - OX-2 | ecosystem: Environmental > Terrestrial > Soil > Coastal area > Acid sulfate soil | place: Finland: Risofladan, Vaasa | collected... | reverse complement strand
CATAGGCATCGAAAGCGGGCTGACGGTGAGTGGGAGGCGGTGTCTTCCTAGTGCCGACGATGGTATTGGGCTTCGGAATCGCCCAGCACGTCGCCCAAGGGCACTTCGCTCCTCGTGATCGTGCCGACCGTCGCCATCGGCGCCTTGACCCACTACCGGCATGGGAACGTGGATTACGCACCGCTGGTTTTGTGGCCGGCGCCGGAGTCCCGATGGCGCTTCTAGGTGCAAACCTGGCCTGCACCTTCCCAACCGAGCACTGCTTGGGTTGTTCGGAGTTTTTCTGCTCTTCGCGGCCACGCGCCTGTGGCCGTGGCGCTGCAGGCGATCGATCAGCAGCCCGGCGAGCAGTGGCGAGCCCGGCCTGAGATGACCACGTGCCGCGTGGAATACCGTTTGATAATTCCGCTTCCCCAACGCCACAACGCTAGGGACCGTATTCAGAATCGGAGACTGTGCCGCCTGGTCGTATAGCATGTTTACTCTTCGCGGATTCCGGACAGGAGTCTTGACGCTTCGTTGGAACTGGCTCGGTACGTGCGCGTTTTGCGCGAGCGCCTTTGGATGATCGTGGCCTGCCCGATCCTCGCAGCTCTTGCCGCGGGCATCGTCAGCTTTGCGCTGCCTCCAATTTATGAGGGCGACGTCTCGTTGTACGTGCGACCGGCACAGCCGATCCAGGGCAGCGATCCCACGGTGGCCGGCCTCACAACCGACGCGATCCTCGGCACTTACGCGAACTGGATGACGCAGCGGCCGATCCTCGAATCGGTCAGCTCGCAGCTCGGCCTGGGCTTGCGCCCGGAGGACCTGGCGAAAGAGATCAAGGTGACGCCACGGACGAACACCCTACTTCTGGATGTGGCCGTCCAGGACACCAACCCTGCACGCGCTCGTGACATCGCCAACCAGCTGGTCGCCGACTTCATCGATACCGTCAACAGCGAGCAGCTCCCCACCGCGAGCGCACCGGCAATTGACAAGTTGATCGTCACCTCGCCAGCGGTTTTGCCGGATAGACCGATCTTGCCGAACAAAACCCTCGACGTTGCGATCGCGTTTGCAGCCGGCCTCCTCGTAGCGGTCGGGATGGCGTTCCTGCTCGATTACCTGGATCAATCGATCAAGAGCGACGACGACCTCGTAGAGCGCCTGGGCTTGATTCCCATCGGCCACATCGCGTACACGCCGACGGCCAAGGCGAGGCGCAGCGAGCTGGTCGCTCTCGATCCCCATTCGACCTCGTCCGAGGCTTTCAAGGCGCTGCGGACCGGCATCCTCTTCTCGACCCTAGATCAAGCCCTCAAAGCCATCGTCATCACCTCGGCCGAGCTGGGCGAGGGCAAGTCGCGCACGGCCGCCAACCTCGCCATCGCGATGGCACAGGCGGGTCACAGGACGCTGCTGATCGACGCCGACTTCCGTCGGCCGTCACAGCACCGAATGTTCGGAAAGGTCCGCAACATCGGTCTCTCCAACCTCATCATCCAGGACGCGACCGAGCACGAAGCGATCACCCAGGTCGAGGACGTGCCCAATCTCTGGCTGCTCCCGTCTGGGCCCACCCCGCCCAACCCCTCGGAACTGCTGGGGTCGGCCCGCATGATGGAGCTGATGTCCAAGTTGTGGCAGCAGTTCAGCTACGTCATCGTCGACACCCCACCCGTCAACGCCGTGACGGACGCCTCCATCCTGGCCGCCGCGGCCAACGCGACCATCCTCATTGTTGAACAGGGGCGAACGACGTGGCCGGCGCTGACGCACGCCAAGCTGCAGCTGGAGAGGGTCAAGGCCAACGTGATCGGAGTCGTCGTGAACAAGGTGCGTGCGACCTCCGGCTCCTACTACTACGGCTACGGCAACTACGGAACGCCCACCAACGGCCAGGCGTCCACGCCTAGGCCCCAGGGACGAGTCCCAGCGGAAGAGCGTCCCGCGGGAGTCTGAATCTCGGCTGTCAGGCCTCCCGCAGAACTCCTCGTTTTCGCAGAGCCTCGATCACCAGGGCGGCGGACTGGTCGACCGTGAGCTGGGCGGTGTCGATGCGGACATCTGCGCTCTCCGGCGCTTCGTATGGCGAGTCGATACCCGTGAAATTTTTGAGCTCGCCCGCTCGCGCCTTCTTGTACAGGCCCTTGGGGTCACGCTGCTCGGCGACGGCGAGCGACGCGTCGACGAACACCTCGATGAACTCCTCTTCGTCGACGAGCCTGCGGGCCATTTCGCGCTCGCTCCGAAAAGGAGAGATGAAGGCGACGAGCACGATCAGTCCGGCGTCCACCATCAGTCTCGCCACCTCGCCCACGCGCCTGATGTTCTCAACGCGGTCGGCCGCGGTGAAGCCCAGGTCCTTGTTGAGCCCCTGGCGCACGTTGTCGCCGTCGAGCAGGTAGGTGTGGCAGCCCATCGAGAGCAACCGCTTCTCGACCAGGTTGGCGATCGTTGACTTTCCGGCCCCAGACAGTCCGGTCAGCCACACCACGCACGCCTTATGCCGGTTGAGCGTCGCCCGAGCCGCCTTGCTCACTTCCACGGCCTGCCAATGGACGTTCTGCGACCGGCGCAGCGCGAAGTGGAGCATGCCGGCCCCCACCGTGTTGAAGGTGACACGGTCGATGAGGATGAAACCGCCCGTGTCCCGGTTGTCGGCGTAGGAGTCGAAGGCGATGGCCTGGTCGAGTTCCAGGTTGCACACTCCGATCTCGTTCAGCTCCAGCTTGGTGGCGGCAACGTGCTCGCCCGTCTCCACGTTCACCTTGTGCTTGAGGGGCGCCACGGTCGCCCCGGCCGTCTTGGTGCCACAGCGCATGAGATAGGACCGGCCCGGGAGCATCGGCTCCTCCGCCATCCAGATGAGGGTCGCCTCGAATTGGTCGGCGACTCCGGGAGGAGACTCGGCCGCCCCGATGACATCTCCGCGACTGATGTCGATCTCGTCGCGCAATGTCAGCGTCACCGCCTGGCCGGCGGCCGCGACGGCGAGGTCGCCGTCGAACGTCACGATGCGGTCGATTGCGCTATCGCGGCCGGCGGGCATGACGCGCACGCGGTCACCGGGCCGCACCGAGCCTCCTGCGATCGTGCCCGAGTAGCCGCGAAAGTCGTGGTTGGGCCGGTTCACCCACTGCACCGGCATGCGGAACGGCGCCCTCTGCATGCGCTCCTGGTCGATCTCGACAGTCTCCAGGTATTCCAGCAGCGGCGTGCCCGCGTACCAGGGCATCCGCGAGCTGTGCGCGATCACGTTGTCCCCGAGCAGCGCAGAAACGGGTATGCATGCGAATTCCGCGAGGCCCAGCTCCTCGGCGAGGCGCCGGTACTCCCCTTCGATCTCGGCAAAACGGTCGGCCGAGTATTCGACAAGGTCCATCTTGTTCACGGCGAGCGCAACGTGCCGGATGCCCAGCGCCGAAACGATGTAGCTGTGCCGGCGCGTCTGGGTCAGCACGCCCTTGCGGGCGTCGATCAGGATGACCGCGCAGTCGGCGGTCGAAGCGCCGGTGGCCATGTTTCGCGTGTACTGCTCATGTCCGGGCGTGTCGGCCACGATGAAGTGCCGCCGCTGGGTCCTGAACTGGCGGTACGCCACGTCGATCGTGATGCCCTGCTCCCGCTCAGCGGCCAGGCCATCGAGGAGCAGCGCGAAGTCGAGGTTGTCCCCTTGTGTCCCCACCCGTTTTGAGTCGGCCGCCAGCGCCCTCAGGTGGTCCTCGTACAGGAGCCCGGACTCGTAGAGGAGCCGGCCGATCAGCGTGCTCTTGCCATCGTCCACGCTTCCACAGGTGATGAGGCGCACGAGCGGCATGCGGTCGAGCGCAGCCAGGCTGACCTCGACATCTAGACCCGTCTCGGTACTCAGAAGTAGCCCTCCTGCTTCTTCTTCTCCATCGAGGAGGGTACGTCCCGATCTATCACGCGGCCCTGCCGCTCCGACGTCGTCGCCACCATGAGCTCGCCCAGGATGTCGACCAGAGTCTCCGCCTCGCTCTCGACCGCCCCGGTCAGCGGGTAGCAACCCAGTGTGCGGAAGCGGACCTTGCGCATAGCAGGCTTCTCGCCGGGCCCCAGCGGCATCCGCTCGTCGTCCACCATGATCAGGGCCCCATCCCGTTCGACGATGGGCCGCTCCTTGGCGAAATACAGCGGGACGACAGCGATGTTCTCTCGATAGACGTAGCGCCATACGTCGAGCTCGGTCCAGTTGGACAGCGGGAACACGCGCATTGACTCGCCACGTCGCTTGGACGCGTTGTAGAGTCGCCACAGTTCCGGCCGCTGGGCCTTCGGGTCCCATCGGTGCTGCGCCGTACGAAACGAGAAGATACGCTCCTTGGTACGCGAAGCCTCCTCATCCCGCCGCGCCCCGCCGATGGCTGCGTCGAAACCGTACTTGTCCAAGGCCTGCTTGAGGGCGACCGTCTTCATCACGTCGGTGTGCATGGCCGAACCATGAGTGAAAGGCCCGATGCCCTGAGCGAGGCCCTCCTGGTTTGTGTGCACGAGCAGATCAAACCCCAGCTCCCTAGCGGTCCGATCCCGAAACTCGATCATCTCCTTGAACTTCCACATGGTGTCGACGTGGAGCAGAGGGAACGGGATCTTGGCCGGATAGAAGGCCTTGCGCGCGAGGTGGAGCATGACCGAACTGTCCTTTCCAATTGAGTAAAGCAACACCGGCTTCTCGGCCTGCGCGACAACCTCGCGAAGAATGTCGATGGACTCGGCTTCAGCCTGCTCAAGATGCGCCGCGGTAGTGGTGCCAAACGAGGTGACGAACATGGAACCGAAATGTTACTGGGCGAACCAAGCCAAGGCGAAACCTCTCCATGCCGCAAGCGTTCTTCTGCGGCGGCGGCCCTAATTCAAATCGACCGCCCCGAATTCAAGGCGGGGAGAGGCCACCGAGGCGCGCACCCCATCTATAGACATCCGTTGGTAGCATTTGGGGGATGCGAATGCGACGTGCTCGCGTAGCCCTTGTGCACGACTATTTGACGCAGCGAGGCGGTGCGGAGAGAGTGCTACTCGCAATGATGGCGCGATTTCCCAGCGCCCCAATCTATACGTCGATCTTTGCGTCTTCCAAGACGTTCCCGGAGTTTCGCGAGGCCAACGTGACGACCACCTGGCTGGACCGGGACATGTTCAGGCACGACCATCGGCGCGCGCTGCCTTTCTTGAGTTCAGCATTCGAAACCCTAGCAGTCGATGCAGAAGTCGCCATATGCAGTTCCAGCGGGTGGGCTCATGGTGTGCGGGCCACCGGCAAGAAACTCGTGTACTGCCACACACCGGCGAGGTGGCTGTATCTGAGAGATCAATATCTCGGCAACAGACCAAATGCGTTTAACGCCCTCGGCCTAGCGATCTTAAGTCGGTCTTTGAAACGTTGGGACCAACGTAAAGCTGCCGAGGCAGACAAGTACCTGACACAATCCTCCGCAATTCAGAAGAGAATCGCGGACATTTACGGGATTGAAGCTGAAGTCGTACCCGGACCTCACACAATTGATCCGACAGGGACACAGCGGTCGGTAGAAGGCCTAAGACCCGGTTACCTGCTGTGCGTCTCTCGACTCTTGCCCTATAAGAACGTTGACGCGATCATCGTGGCGATGCGGCACCTAACTGACCTCAAACTCGTAATCGTCGGAGACGGCCCTGAACGCGGCCGTCTATCGGCTGTAAGCGGACCTAATGTGGCCTTCCTGGGCGTGACCTCGGACGAGGAACTGCGTTGGCTCTACGCGAATAGCCGGTGTCTTTTGGCGGCGGCGCACGAGGACTATGGGCTCACCCCCTTGGAGGCAGCGGCATTTGGGACACCAGTTGCGGTTCTGCGAAAGGGAGGCTTTGTGGATACCGTGGTGCAGGACGTTACAGGAATATTTTTCGACCGCGAAACTCCAGACAGCATCGCTGACGCAGTTACCCGACTACTGGGACGTGAGTGGGATAGGTATGCTATCCGTCGCCATGCGGCTAACTATACCGTTGACAAATTTGGGCGCAAGCTTGAGCATCACGTTTCCGCGCTCTTGAATAAGGCTCCGGTTTCTGATGCTGGTTAGCCATCCTATGTAGGCCTGAGGATGCTCGAAATAATTTGCGACGGCGGCTTGCCAAACTTGGCAGGATGTCGCAGACAATTGTGACTACTGAGTTGTTAAGGCGCGAAGGGTCTAGAAACTCGAATATCTTAAGCGCAAAAGTCGGGCGACACCGGTCTTACCTAAGCCCGGCAGCAGCGGGTAGTCCGCGCCTAGGGTGACTTCTGCCTCGGGAGCCCGCTTTCTCATTTGCTCTACCAATATACTGCGGCCGTAGGCGCCTAACTCCAATCCAGTCGCCTCAAAGAGTCGGTCGATTGTTGCGGCTGGCTTTTGGATAAGGTCATTCAGATGAAACATGTGGAAGCTATCCCCATAGAGGGCACGGAACACTTCGATATTCGCTGCAGCTTCCTCAAGCACTCTGAGGTGGTAACTAGCCAAGCCCTCGCTGCGCACGACGCTTGCAAAGTCATCTAGGCGGGGGCCGAAAGGCATCAATTTGAGATGCCTAGTAGCTCGGAGTAAGCGATACACATATACAGAAAATGGCAAATAGTCTCGAGCGCGCAATTGGCTAGCTAGCCGCATGCCGCCAGAAGGATGCACGTCAAATGCCAAGTTTCGAGCATCGTGAACGGCGGGCACGATTGTAAGGTATTTTCGGATCCATCGGCTCAGCGAGACTCCCGCCCCAGCTTCGGAGTTCCTAAGGTTGGACACCAGACACTGGACCGGTTCCCTCACCGTGTAAATTACGATTGCATCTGGAAACACAGCGTGCACTGTCCTAGGTCGGAGTGAGTTGGGAGGGCTTTTCTCAATCAGCCTCCGAGTTCCTGCCGCCTTCTCTAGCGTAGCTTTCACCCAGCGGGTAGCAGAAGCTCGGCGGTTGTGGTCGCAGTCACCCAGACTAGCGAAGTCCCCAGCCTTCCAGAGAATGTGGTTTTCCATCGCAGCATAGGTGCCTGCAGCGGTCGCCAGTAAGCGAGCAAAGACAGTTGTCCCGCTTCGCGCGCTTCCGATTACTAGAATCGGTGGCTTCGGTTCAAATCGCTTATTCACTAAGCCGGCACGACGGCGGCCATCGCAGCCGAGCCTGCGACCACTAGGCCTACGGCAAGAAGGGAGGGCCAGACGCGGACGGCACCGCTAATCGCTTTGGGTTGCGGCGCAAGCACGATCGCAAGCAGAACAACCAGAGCCTCCGATAGACCGGTAGCGAGCGCCGAGCCCCGCAGACCGAATATCGGAATGAGAACCACGTTTCCTACAACATTGGCCATCGCGCCACCAATCGTAAGGGCGGCGTAGATCATAGGTGGCCCGGTTAACGCTGTCAGAACCCAACCGAGCCCCGCGACCGCGATGGCAAACTGGCCGCCGAGAATCGCCACTACCACCCAATCCGTGCGAAATGGAGAGGGCAGGGCACTGTGCAGGCGGCTTAGCAGGAGCCAGATGAGCGCAAATGCCGCCAGTCCCAACAGAAAGCTGTATGAAGACAAAGCTCGGCGACTTAGTAAAGCGTTCTGCTGGAGTATGGCGTAGGCAGCCATGAGCAAATAATTCGCCTTGTATAACAACGCATAGACGCCGGCGGACGGCCAGCCAAGAAACGCCGCAACCAGAATTACGTCCACACTCGTGTAGATTTGGATGGATACCTGTGCGGACATGAACGCCGTAACTTCGGGAATCATCCGCCAGTTCCAGGCGGGCTTTAGGGAGAACCCTAGCTTCGCATAGCGACCTAAGCCGTAAGCGAAACCAGGGAGATATCCCAGGAAATACATATATACGTGATGCAGATAGATGCCGCCTAACACGAAGATGGCACTCAAGCCAAACGCCACCAACGAGATCTCCGCGTAGGCACCCATTCTGTCATTTCCGCGCATGACCCAAGATGGCGCGCAGCTCTGAAGCACGGCAGTCAGGATCGCGCAATCCCACAAGAACAGGTTGCCGGGTCGTAAGACATACAAGCCGATGAAAGAGGTGGCGCCGAGTACTAGCGAGGCGGTCGCTGACCATCGCCACACTATTGCGATGGCAGAGCGCTCGTCAGTGATGACAAAACGCTGCGCATAGGCGGCGAAAGAATAGCCGCCTATCACTTGTATGTAGACGGTGATAGCTTCAATTGTCGCGATATTGCCTGCCAAAGATGATCCCTCTCGATAGAACACCAGTGGCAGGGCGACCAAACTGATAAGGCGCGGCCCGGGCAATCCAGCGGCTAAACCAAAGAGCCTCTTTGCCGCGGGTGCGACGTGAGGGCGGCGGGACCCCCAGGTGCTAGTCAAACAGGGGGTTCTTCATGAGAACATCGATGTCCAACGTGCGTAGCGAGGTTGGATCAACAAATCCCTCGTTGACTCCGACAATGTAGAAACCCTGCCTAAGTAGCCGCGGAAGCAATTCGCTCAAGAGGGTAGCGCCGTCATAGAGAGGCGCAAGAGCGAGCTCAATCTCCAGGGCAGCACAATTCTGGAGCGAAGCCCCGGCGCCGTCGATTACACTTTGCTCAAAGCCCTGCACATCGACCTTCAGGTGGATCCTCGGGGACTTCAATGAAAGAGAATCTAATATCGGTGCTATAGGAATAACTGGGACTGTGATGGTTCGGGCGACGTCCGCGGCGGGAACGATCTTGGAATAGAATTGACTCGGGTTCAGCAGACTACTACTTACACTGTCTCTGGTTACCTTCAGAATTGCCTCGCCCGCGCTAGCTCCAACTGCGACCTGACGGCCTTCCCAGTTCTGGTCCTTGTGCCAACTGCGATACAGCCGGTCAAAAGCCTCGGGCTGGGGCTCGAAACTGGTAACTCGGCCCGAATACCCGTTCGCACGAAGTTGGCGCACGTATTGTCCCAAATTCGCTCCAACATCAAGCACGTGTTCAATCCGCCAAATCTGGAGGAGACGGCCGCGCCTCCTCTGGTAATCTGAGCGGGCCACTCTACTCACTTCGAGGCCAAGTAGCCTCAGCGTGCTGCGAAGAGTTTTCCGTATGTCCTTGCGCATCGTTGTCGTGCTCCGCGCTCTAGGAGGCACTCGACGAGTCTGACGAAGGGATAACCGTGGACAGTACCTTCCGATGCAGGGAGCGGATTTCCATGAAGCGTCCGTCATTCGCAGTGAATCGGGGTAGCGCCCACTCCCGAGCCCGCATTCCAGCCGCGCGACGTTCGGCCGGATGGGCCAGAAGGTTTACGAGGTGATCTGCGAAAAGGCGGGGATCATTGGCGACAGAGAGGAACCCTTCCGTCGTGCCCGCACTTTCAATGCCCTCGGCAGCAATGGTCGTAGCCACTACCGGCATGCCATGGAGGAGAGCTTCTATCACCTTAAATTTCACTCCCGAACCACGAAGTAGAGGAGCCACCGCGACCGCGTGACGCTCATAAGCTTCTGCTAGGCATCCTACATAGCCGTAAGCGACCACATTTTCGGGCAGACGCGACCGCAGCTGGGTCGGCATGTCACCCCCGACGAGCCCCAGATGTGCGGATGGCATTCGCGATATAACGTGGGGCCATACGGCCGTTATCAGCCAAGCTAACCCTTCACAGTTCTCCGGTCTATAGAAAGCCGCCACGAAGATAACGCCGGCGCCAGCGCTGTTGCGGACTGATTGGTTAGTCACGCGGGGAACCGGTAGCAGCGGTGCGAAAGTAGCAACGCGGGACTCAACTCCGAGGCGGCGAAGGTAATCCTTACTTCCATGGTGGAATACGAGTACGAGATGAACTCCATTTAATAGCGATCGTTCGGCCCGTCTAACTAGCGGATAGCGGAGCCGGCTTACGAGGCGCCTTAATGGGGAGCCGAAATGGCGACCTCTATCGACGGACTCCGAGAATACGTCCACCTCAAAAGCGATTATCTTAGCTTTTGGGCTCATCGCTCGTACTGTGTCTGACAGGCATAGAAGCGTTGGGAACATCAGATATACAATGTCCGCCGACGCAAATATCGCGGGCAATTGAGGTGCGCTTCGAAATGCGCCTTCAAATCCCAAACCGGCACCAAATCCGTCGCGTCGAAGGCGACTCAGGTACTCCAAGAGGTCCGAAACAGATGGTCGACGGAGGTCGAACAACTCTACATCTATGCCGAGAAGGCCCCCGACTGAATCCGAGCGATTGTCTGACGTCCCCGGCGCAATAACACTCAACTTCTGGCCCAAGCCGGCTAGACAGCGAACATACTGCGTGACAAATAGTTGGCCCGCATGCCTGGCCTTATCAGTGGGCGCGAATGGCGTCACGACTACGATTCGGATCACCCTACCTCCGGCGGAGCCCAGCGTTCGGCTGGCCTACCCTCCAGCGCGGGCCCGAGACAAAGGTGCAAGCCCACCCTACCAAGGCAAGGAACAGAGCTATCGCTCCCCAGTTCAGAACCGTATATACCAGGCCACCCTTACTCATGTAATCGAGGACGGCGAGAACAACCACCAGCCGGCAAAATCGTGCCCATGGATGGCGTCGCCATTTCGCCGAGACTTCTAGGTAAGCCATGAGACTGCCGAGGGCGAACATAAGTACGAACGCCATATAGATCCCAAAATCGTTAGTCAATTCCGGAAACGCGCCAATCGTAACCGGCGGAGACGGGATCGATGACAGGGGGCTGATGCCCAGCATCGCGCAGGAGATCAAGCGCGAGAAAGAATATTGCCCGAATAATGGCTGTCCAGTGTACTCGCGAATAAAGTATGGAAGATCCAAACCTAGCTCGGTCTGCCCGACATTGGGGAACGAACCAGTAAGTACGACTACGCCAGGTACTGCACCTCCGGTAGTGGCGCGCGCATAGAGCAGATCCACAAGGGTGGCGTTTGAGGCCTGGTATGTCTGATACGTAGTTCCGACCAGGAACACTGCGGCCACGGCCAGAGCAATTGCCCAACTGTGGCGACCCAAAATCCTTGCCGTCGTTGGTGGATTGACCTTTATGAGCAGGAAAATCGCTCCTAGATAGATGAGAAACTCGATTAGGCCGCTCTTGAAGCCGGAGCCGATCCTTGTCAGAAGCAGAGCGAATAGAGTGAGCGCCGTCCACCTGTCCCTGTACCAATCCATGCGCCGGGTGGCTGATTCAAATGCGACCAATCCAGCCGCCAAGGGCAGTCCGAACAAGTAAAGCCGACCCGGCAGCCCAAAGAGACCGGATCCGGCGAAATCGTAACGAGCTACCTCAACATTGGACGCGAGCAAGGGGATTCCGACACGTGAAAAGTGGTAGGCCGACCCTAGTATGGCGACCATGGCAACCATGCGGGCTTGGCCCCTCGTCATCAACGATTGTCCCTGCACGGCGGGTTCCTCTCTAGGGTTACGCCCCACCTTAGATGCAAAGCCTATGCGCGTCATAACGTAGCCCGCAAAGGTCACGGACAGGGCTGCGAACATAAGCCACGCGACGACGTAAGGTGCCTCACCCGAGTCGGCAAGAATGAATGCGCCAACCACAGCCGGGGCCAGTTCGACACCGATGAGAGCCCATAGCCCAAAATGGCGACGGGAAAGAACATATATGGCGAACGGTGTGATCAGCAGGGCCGCCCAGGCTACAAAGCTCACGTTCTAATTCCGCTCCACACCCCAGCAAGCGTGTAAAGAGCCTTGTGAGGTCGCGCTCTAACGGCAAGGAAGAGGGCGTGAGCCAACTTCAGCGCTACTGGCACGAGCACTAGGTTTGGAAAATGCCGCTTGTAAAACAGCAATGCGCTTCTAGCCGCGTTGTAATGGGTCGTGCTGGGTCGTTGGGCAAATCTAAGCGCAGACCCAGTCCCGGCCCCACCCTGATGCTCGACAGCGGCGCCGGCGATTGAGTCCGGTACCACCCCAGCGGCAAGTGCGCGACAGGCCAAATCGATTTCTTCAAAGAAGAGAAAATATGCGGGGTCAAACCCGCCAAACTGCCGCCAAAACCCATCGCTCATGACAATCGAGTGTCCCGCAGGGTAGAGGACTTGCGCGGCAACGCAGCTGTCTCTTCTGTGCATGGTAAGCGGGTCGAAAGCGATCAGTCCGCAGCTATGGTGACCAGCGTTGTAGGTCACGGTTCCCGCAAACCATGGGTGCCGAGGATCACGACGTGAGAGGTTTAGCACCAGTCCGTTGAGGGCATCGGGCCGCAACGAAACATCTGGGTTAAGAACCCAAAAGAAATCCGGGCGGTCTCGTGCCGCAGCCTCGGCCAAGCCCCTGTTATTTCCTCGTCCGTAGCCGATGTTCCCCATTGGCTCCAAACAGCGGATTACAACGTTCGGTATCGGTTGTGGCAAGGAGGCAATCCTGCCAGGAAGACCTAGGTCATCGACCGAATTGTCGACCACGGTGATCGAGAGTTCAAGCGGCATTTGCTCAGTCGTCATTTGCCGGGATTGCTCGCGCAGCCCATCTATCAATGCCAAGACGCTAGTGGTCGTCTCATAACTAACCACCACGACAGCGAGGCACATTCTATGGGCGCCCTGTGCCGCTTCAGGATTAAGGGTGGACGGGCAAGGCCTGCTCATTCGAGGTTCAGGGAGGATCACCCAAGGTTGGCCGTAGCTTGACATTGCGGGTAGCCAAGGTTACGCATCCCAGTCGACCACAAGGACCCGAATCATAAGGATATCGGCGGCGAGTTAACCGGGCACCCCGACTTGTAGATCGATCAGTTAATATCTCGCACCCAAATGGACATCGGCATCATCACTACGCCGCTTGAGGGTGGGGTTGTCGTCGAAACCGACTTTTTAGGGATCAGCGAGGTCCTTCATCGAGAGCTGGCATCGCTCTAGATTTCGAGTTCGTGCACGACAACCTCGCGTTCCCCGCACGGGGTGCCTTTACCCGAGCGCCGGCGCGGGATCTGACGGCCTAAACTTTGCCTTTGGCGGACACGGAGCAGCGGGCTGGTATCACGCACCCTGCCCGGGTGAGTGCACGTGGTTACCCATTGAACTGGACCCAGCTGCCACGTGGCAAGAAGGACTTAGTACTAGACCGGCAGAGCCTCCCGAAGCCGCGGCCGGCGACTCCGCGCCGACGTTCTCAGGCGCGTCGTGGGCGATGGCGCGTTCTAGCGCTTCACCCCAGGCTCAGGCTGGGGAGTACTGCCTGAGCCGGTTGGCCGGGTGTGATCGAAACGCCGGTCGAAGTGAGGTTGATGATCCGGTCCTGGTCGAGGGCGGCGGTGGTCGAATAGGACTGACCCGTGCCGTTGTTCCAGGTCACGGCGATCCTGTCGGCGACGGTTCCTGGCTGCTTCTGCCAGTAGACCTGGTCGACGCCTCGGGCGCTCGGCGTCCAGGGCGTGTCATAGGTGAACACGGCCTGCCCGTGGCCGCCCCCGCAGTAGACGTCGGGCAGCCAGCCGTCACCGGCGCGCGTTCCGGCGGGCGGTGCCGGGTTGGGGTATCTCACGGCCCTGAGATTGTCGGACATGGCGCCGGCCGAGCTCGCGACGAAGAGCCGGAAGTTGGTGCGATAGGAAGTGCGGTCTTCACTTCCGCACACTGTTGCGTTGGTTATGTTCACCGTGACGACGTGGTGCAGGGTGTTGCCGTTCTTCGTCAGGGCAATCGAGTATGAGCGCGTGATGAAGTAGTTGGTCTTGTTGCCCCAGTAGTTGGCCTCGACCTCCATCATGAAGTCGCTCGCTGATGTGGGATTGACCGTGGCAGACCACCCCACTCGATTGATCTCGGCCTCGACGGTGGGGTTGTTGAAGTAAGCCTGCAGGTGACGCTGGGCGGCCAGGGTGTTGAGGGCACTGATTAGGGCTGGCCACTGGTCGGACGGAAGTGAGGCTACGCGCTGCATGAGAGGGCCGGCCACGGCAGCCAGGGCCGTCTTGTGGTTGGCGCTGCCGACGACGTCCAGCTTGATGATCGTGGGCACGAAATTAGTCGATGTGAGGGTGCCGATCCCCGGGACGGCGATCGGACCGGTGAGCGCGAGCATCTGGGCCACGCTGTAGTAGTCGATCGAGATCACCGCGTCGACGGTCCCGATGCGGGGCTGGGCGAAGTTCTCGGCGGTCACAGCGTTGGTGGGGAAGTCGGGATAAATGTTGGAATCGACGAAGCTCCAGCTGGTGTCGGGGATGATCTCGCGGTACGGGCTCGGGATCGGGATGAACCCTTTCTGCCAGGGCAGCGGCCGTGGATCGGCGAGGTTGTAAGAGTCCCCGCTCTGGACCACGCTCAGGCTGCCCGCGCTGGCCCGGACCAGGCTGTAGGTGCCGATGAAGCCGCCGCCCGGCCGCAGCTCGGCCGGGTTGACCTGCTCGATCAGGTAGTTCCTCGTGCCGTTGCCGCCCAGGACCTCGGTCATCACGGGCACTAGGCGCTCAAACTCGTCGATGCCGGATAGGGCGGTGTCGATCGTCGCCTTGGCCTTCACGAAGGTGGCCTGTTGAGAGGCCGGCAGCACCGCGACGTCGACGCCCGCGGCGGCGGTCTTGGCGGCGGCGAACTCCTGTTTTACGGTGACCATGGTGGCCTGGGCCTGGTCGAGCACGGTCAGGAGTGTGCGCCCGGCCTGGTCCGTGGAAGGAGGCTTGATCAGGTCGCCATCCAGGCCGGCCAGGTTCTGGCCCGCCGCGGAGATGGCGACGCCCATGGCCGCGATGCCGTCGACCGCGTTATGCCGGGCGAGGACCTGGTCTTTGACTCCTGGCGTGCGCTCGAGCCACTGGAGGAGCCGGCTCGTGTCGGCGAGATGGCCGGCGGCCTTGAACTCGGCCTGGGCGCCCGCGAACTGGCTGGAAGCGGTCGCCGCGAGCGTGGCGTCGTGCTTGGTGTTGGCGGCCTGGAGGCTGGCCTTGCCTGCCTCCAGCTGCTTCTGGCCGCTCTCCAGGTCGGTGGTGAGCTGGGCCTGCAGCTGATCGGCCTGGACTTTGAGGAAGTGATAGCCGAGGTCTGTGCCCCCTGCGATGCCCCCCAGCACCAGGATGACTATGACCGCCGCCAGGAGCTTGTGGGAACGGAGCCTGCGGCGCCTATTGGAATTCACCCCGCGGGCAGTTTAACAAGCGACTGTACGGCTCCTTGAGAGCCTGCGGGCAAACGCAGTACCCTGCTTGCCTGCGTCCGCCGGATTCCTTGGGGGTGAGCTCGCCGGCCATGAGAAGCTACCGCGTCTATCTCGCCCTGCTGGTCGTGGCTGCGGCCATCGTCGGGGCCCTTCTCCACCCTCTCGCCCTTTTGCTGGCGATCAGCCCGTTCGATCCCCGTGGCCTGATCCGGTTAATGGAGGAGGCCCGTTCTGCCATCGCAGACCTGTTGGGCTGGGGGGTGCTCGCCCTGCTCGCCATCGTGCTCTTGTACGGATTGGGTGGCCGGCGCTTCAAGCCCGCCGGCTTGGCTGCGGCGCTCAGTCCGAGGATCCTCGCCGATCCGAAGGTGGCCGTGGCCATCACCGCGTACAACGACGCCGAGGCCACCGCCCAGGCCGCGGAGGACTTTCGAAGCCAGCCGCACGTGGTGCGGGTGCTGGTCATCGACAACAACTCGACCGACCAGACCGCGGCGCTGGCGCGGGCTGCCGGTGCCACCGTGATCGCCGAGCCACAGCAGGGATACGGGTATGCCTGCATGCGCGGGCTGGCCGAGGGCCTGAAGGTTCAGGAGGCGGACGTCGTCGTCCTGACCGAGGGCGACGGAACCTTCTTCGCCGGCGACCTGGACAAGCTCCTGGCGTACATCGAGGACGCCGACCTGGTGGTCGGGAACCGGGTGGTGCGTGGCCTGGTCGACCAGGACTCGCAGATGGACCACCTGTTCACCTGGGGCAACATGGCGCTGGCCATGCTGCTGCGCCTGCGTTTCTGGGATGGGCGGCACCTCGGGCCGGCGGGCCTGATGGATGTCGGCTGCACCTACCGAGCCATCCGGCGCGAGGCCCTGGAGAGGATCCTGCCCGACCTTTCGGTGGGCGGCAACCACTTCTCGCCCCACATGCTCATGGTCGCCATGACACACGGCCTGTCCGTGATCGAGATCCCGATCCGCTTCCGGCGTCGCGTCGGGCAGTCCAAAGGCGCGAGCCAAAGCCTGTGGAAGGGCTTGCAGGTCGGCCTGACCATGACCTGGCACATCATGACCTTCAACCTGAAGCCGGCTTCTCCGGGATCGACTGGCGAGTCCACGGCCCAGCAGGGCGACCAGGGCGCCAAGGCGCGGGCCGGGATTTCCCGCTAGAACGCTGAGGGTCCTATTCCTCGCCACCAGGGACTGGTACCACCCGGGCACCACGGGCGGTGACATCACGCTGTGGGAGAACGCCCGCTATCTCGCCTCGGTCGGGCACGACATCACGTTCGTCGCCGC